>ENA-OQBL01000554-OQBL01000554.1-human-gut-metagenome-genome-assembly--contig:-NODE-554-length-19241-cov-4.328241_pt1 | contig 19241 bp, 26 predicted proteins | sample MGYA00242747_ERZ504553 | MGnify/ENA primary metagenome ERZ504553 (study PRJEB26092, sample SAMD00036240) | human gut metagenome | host: Homo sapiens | study: EMG produced TPA metagenomics assembly of...
AACCGACTTACCTCTTGAAAGCTTTTTAAGTACCTGCTGAGTTAAAAGCTGTTCCCTGCCCTGCTCGATTCCTTCTTCTCTTCCTCTCTCTATCCCCTGCTCGATTCCCTGTTCTATTCCCTTTTTATTCCCTTTTTATTCCGATTTCCTCCACATAATCACTCAAGTTGCACATCTGGTTCAACTCCTCTCCCATATCATTTTCCATCGGTATATCGAATTCATTCTCCAATTGATGTATTTTGGCTTTTGCCTTAATTCCCGGTGCCAGCAGAACACCCAGCATCTTCGTCAGCCGGTTTCCCTTTTTCGAATCAGGATTCAGACAGATCCATATGCTGTACACCTTTCGGATATTATCGTAATCTCTTCCGATAAATTCAATTCCTTTCTGTGCTGAAAGCATCCGTGCCCCGTAAAATATTCCTCTCGTTGTAATCGAATATCCCGGACGGAATTCCTTCTGAGCTTCCACATTAATGATCAGTTTAATCCTTTCTTTCTGTCGGGCATAATATACAGAAAACCGGATATCATAACAAAGCTCTCCTTCGCCCGGCACCGAATCCTCTTCGGATTCTCCTGTGATTTTTTTCCGGCTCACGCAGGTTCGTTCTGCCGGGCAGGACGCTGACTTCCGATATGCGGATATCGCTGCCAATGCAGGTCTTAATCTGACTGATTGGCATGTCTTTAAATTCCTCAGCAGCATATTTCAGGATCCATGCGAGAATTATCTTGTTTGCCAGAATCCGTTTACAATATGTATCGTACTGACTTTTTCCTTCCGCCAGAGTAAGATCTCCGGCAAGTTCATTTTTCATAGACTTTTCCCTTTCTTCATTATAACGAATGTATCCAACAGTTACAAGCGGTTGATTTTCGCCTCTGAAATGTGTGAGGCAAAGAACTACCAGAATCTCTGGCGGCATAAGATCCGGCGAAACGCCTGCCGCTTAAGATAATATAAACCTATCACATTTTTCTGTTGAAAATACAATATGTTTCAATTATAATAGGAACCAAGAGCATCATCAGAACATCGCAATCATTACGGCTGCAAAGCCTGCAGCCAGTCAGGAGGAAATTATATGGAAATCGAACGCAAATTCCTGCCGGATATGGAGCATCTTCCGTTTCAGCCCGAAGATTATCCCTGCCGTCAGATCGAACAGGGGTATCTCTGCACAGAACCTGTCGTGCGCATCCGGAGGGACAACGATGAATATTTTCTAACATATAAGTCAAAAGGTCTCATGGTACGTGAGGAATACAATCTTCCACTCACAAAGTCCGGTTATGAGCATCTACTCACAAAGGCGGATGGACGGATCATCACTAAAAAAAGATATGTGATCCCGCTTGAAGACAATCTGAAGCTGGAATTGGATATTTTTTGAAGGAGATCTTGCTCCGCTTGTCATCGCAGAGATAGAATTTCCCGATGAAGAAACAGCCCGAGGGTACCAGCCTCCCGAATGGCTCGGAGAAGATGTGACATATTCTGCTCTCTACCACAACAGCACCTTAAGCCGGATATAATCATTCTATTTTACCTAATAGCAAAAGCAACGTTTTGTTGCTTTTCTTGATTTTTGTCACGTCTCGTTGCATATCATATTCATTTAATGGTCAGATTGTTATACTAACAGGAACATGTAACTTATGGAGGTATAAAATGGCAAACATTCAACTGGCCAAAAATCTGCTTTATCTCAGAACATTATATAATCTGAAGCAGGATGATATTGCCAATTTATTCAATATCACCCGTCAGGCCTGCAGTAATTATGCAAAAAAGTACGCGTACACCCGATCTTGATGTTCTGGCTTCTTTTGCTGCTTATTTTCACGTAACGCTTGACCAGCTGATTCTCCACGATCTCAAAGCCGAAGGTTTCACTGCTAGACTCCGACCCTTCTTCTGTTATGATGGAGTCAAAAACTCCATATATGCAGGGTATCGAAAAAAATACCGGTAACTATATCTATCTCACAGAAGAAGAACTGAACCTTATTCTTGCATTCCGTTCTTCCTCTGATGAACAGCGTAAAATTGTTACCGGCTTTCTTAATTCTGATAAATAATCCAACTTATAATATCTTTATGCTTATGCTCCCAATCCAAATCCATCATGAACCGCATTCATTGCTTTTTCAATATCTTCTTCCGGAACCAGTACTGTAATACGGATTTCAGATGTTGAAATCATATTAATATTCACTCTGGAATTATATAATGATTCAAACATTTTTGCAGCTACTCCTGGATTGCTCATCATTCCCGCACCTACGATTGAAAGTTTTGCAACTTTTTCGTTCCAGGTAATATCCTGAATTGTAAGTCTTTCTTTATTTGCATTCAGCACTTCAATTGCATGTTCAAGATCATCCGATGCAACGGTAAAGGAAATGTCCTTTGTTCCTTCTCTTCCGACAGACTGCAGGATAATATCTACATTAATATTATTAGCAGCCAGTGTATTGAATACAGCAAATGCTGTTCCTGGTTTGTCCTCTAATCCAATGACAGATATTCTGACAGTATCCTTATCTGCAGCCACACCTGTGACCAGTAATTTTTCCATATTTGCCCCCTCCTTGACTACGGTGCCTTCTGAACGGTTCAAACTTGACCGTACCACTAATTCCACATTATATTTTTTCGCCATTTCCACAGAACGGTTGTGAAGAACTTTTGCCCCAAGACTCGCAAGCTCAAGCATCTCATCGTATGTAACGGCATCCAGTTTCTTTGCAGTTTTTACTACTCTTGGATCTGCTGTAAACACACCGTCTACGTCTGTATAGATTTCACATTTATCGGCATGTAACACAGCTGCCAGCGCAACAGCTGTTGTATCAGAACCGCCTCGTCCGAGTGTCGTAATATCATCATATTTGTTAACACCCTGAAAACCTGTTACAATAACGATCTTTCTCGAATCCAGTTCATGCATGATACGCTCTGTGTCTACTCTTTTAAATCTGGCATTTCCATAACGGGATGTGGAATGCATCATAACCTGAAAAGCATTCAAAGATACTGCCGGCACATCCAGTGCCTGCATTGCCATAGCCATGAGAGACACTGATACCTGTTCACCTGTCGTAAGCAGCATATCCAGCTCTCATTTTTTTAGCATTCGGATTGATCGTATTCGCCAGTGCGATCAGATCATCTGTCGTATCTCCCATTGCCGAAAGGACAACAACTACGTCATGTCCGGCTCTGTAGTCCTCAATACAGCGTTTTGCCACATTGAATATTCTTTCTTTATTGGCGACTGAACTTCCGCCAAACTTTTTTACTATTAACATGTTTCCTCCTGTGACAGACCAATCTGATTAATCCTGAATACGGATCATATGTACGATCTGCTCTTTGTAAAGTTTTGATCTGGTCTCATAATCTCCCTCCATCATAACAGGAGTTACAAATCCAAATTCTCCTTCCAGTTCCGGTACTTTTACCACTTCAATCTCTCCGTATGATTCCTTCAGCTGCGGAACCAGCTCCTCTTCCTTGCCTTTTATCCGTACAAAGAATCTTCTCTTGGAATCCGCCTTGTCTTCCAGTTGAAGCTTTTCTTCTTTCCACATCGTCATGATATTACGGTTCAGATGCTTTGCCTCATCTACAACATCCGCAACTACAGCACTCGCAGTTGGAAGTTTTCCGGCTCCGCTTCCATAGAACATCGCATCCCCTAATACATTTCCATGAACGAAAATAGCATTGAACACATCATTAACATTATAAAGCGGATGTTCCGGATATAACATACATGGTGCCACGATTGCATGCAATCTGTTACCCGCATAACGTCTGCTGGATGCCAGCAGCTTGATCGTTGTTCCCATTGCTTTTGCATACTTCATATCTTCAACGGTAATCTTCGTGATTCCTTCACAGTAAATATCTTCAAAATCAACCTGCTGTCCTGAGATCAGAGAAGAAAGGATTGCAATCTTTCTGCATGCATCATATCCTTCCACATCTGCTTCCGGATTTCTCTCTGCATATCCGTTCGCCTGTGCCTCTTTTAATACAGTGTCATAGTCCGCACCTTCATAAAACATCTTGGAAAGCATATAATTGGTAGTTCCGTTCAGAATACCTGTGATCTCTTCAATCTCATCTGCAGTCAGTGAAGAATTAAGCGGACGGATAATTGGAATACCACCTCCGACACTTGCTTCAAACAAGAAATTAATATCATGTTCCGCTGCTATAGAAAGAAGCTCAGCCCCATGCTTTGCAACCAGTGCTTTATTCGATGTTGCCACGCTTTTTTCCAGCCTGAAGGCAGCGTTTTACAAACGTATAGGCCGGCTCGATTCCTCCCATTACTTCTACGACAATCTGTACATCTTCATCCGAAACAATCGTCTCAAAATCATGTACGATCTTCTCCTGCACCGGATCCCCCGGGAAATCCTTCATATCCAGTACATATTTAATGTTCAGCTCATCACCGATTCGCTGATTGATGCGCGCTCCGTTGGTATTAATCACTTCCACCACTCCGGAACCTACTGTTCCGTAGCCCATTACTGCTATATTGATCATATATTCCCTCCTTTTAGCCGTTTGCGAATTTTTTTCAGATATGCATTGATAAATGAATCAATATCCCCGTCCATCACGGCATTTACATTGCTGTTTTCTTCATTCGTTCTGTGATCTTTCACCAGTGTATATGGTTGCATAACATAAGATCTGATCTGATTACCAAATCCGATATCTTTTACTTCACCTCTGATATCCGATACTTTTTCTGCCTGTTCCTGCTCTTTCATAAGCTGCAGTTTTGCCTTTAACATCTGCATTGCCTTTTCTTTATTATGATGCTGTGATCTTTCATTCTGGCACTGCACCACGATTCCGGTTGGCAGATGTGTAATTCGGATCGCCGAAGATGTCTTATTAACATGCTGACCTCCCGCACCGCTGGCACGGTAAGTATCGATTTTCAGATCATCTTCATCAATTTCAATATCAATATCATCTTCCAGATCAGGGAGCACATCACAGGATGCAAAAGATGTCTGTCGTTTACCGGCAGAATTAAACGGTGAAATACGTACCAGCCTGTGCACTCCTTTTTCCGATTTCAGATATCCATAAGCATTCTCACCTTTTACCTCAAAAGTAACTGCCTTAATCCCTGCGATATCGCCATCCAGGAAATCCAGCACCTGAAGCGAGAATCCTTTTCTCTCTGCCCAACGGCAGTACATACGGTATAACATGCCTGCCCAGTCACAGGATTCCGTTCCTCCCGCTCCTGCATGAATGGTCATGATTGCATTGCATGCATCATATTCTCCCGACAGTAACGTCTGGATCTTCAGCTTTTCAAACACCTTTTCAAATGTATGAATTTCTTCCTCCAGTTCTTTTACCATTGCAGGATCTTCGTCTTCATATCCCATCTCGATCAGGAGATTGATATCTTCATAAGAAGTATAGAGACCGTGGATCGTCTCTACAAGTTCTTTTAAATTCTTAAGCTCTTTCATCAGTTCCTGTGATTCTTCCGGATTATCCCAGAACCCAGGTTCCTCTATCTTGCGTTCCAGTTCTTCGATTCTCCGCTCTTTTCCTGCAACGTCAAAGTGAATCCCTCATTTCGGCAAGAGGTTCTTCATAAGCGTTCATTATTGTTTTGAACTGATCTAATTCAACCATATTCCCACCTCTTTCTGTTTGAAATTATATGCTCAATTATCCGGCAGCCGTTCTTTCCCCGGCTGCCGTCTTCTCATATCTTATATTTCAATAAATCTAGTTCTTACGTCCGCAGCACTGTTTGTATTTCTTTCCACTTCCGCACGGGCATGGATCGTTCGGATATACTTTCTTTTCTGCACGTTTCTTAGGCTCACGCACTCCCGTATCATCCTTATTGGTTCCGGTTACTTTGGCAACCTGCTCTCTTTCTACTTTCTGCTCCAGCTTAACGTGCAGGATCGTACGGACTGTATCTTCTTCGATACTTCTTGTCATCTCATCAAACATCTCGTAACCGATCATCTTATACTCAACCTTTGGATCTCTCTGTCCATAAGCCTGAAGACCGATTCCTGACGTAACTGGTCCATATCATCAATATGATCCATCCATTTTGCATCGATTACTTTCAGAAGAACTACTCGCTCGATCTCACGCATATGCTCCGGTTCCGGGAACTCTGATTCCTTTGCCTCGTAAACCTTGGCTGCGCGCTCTTTCAGCATATGTTTCAGCTCTTTCTGACTGATATCCTTGACCTCTTCTTCTGTAATCATTTCCATCGGGATCGTATTGCGGATCGTCAGGTTCAGTTCTGTCAGATTCCACTCATCGTAATCCTGATCCGGGCTGACCACCATGTCTACAACATTCTCTATATAATCATTCATCATATGGAAGATAGAATCACGCATGTTGTCTCCGTCCAGTACATGACGTCTTTCTTCATAAATAATTTCTCTCTGTTCGTTCATTACCTGGTCATATTCCAGCAGGTTTTTACGAATTCCAAAGTTGTTGCTTTCTATCTTCTCCTGTGCTTTTTCAATCGCACTGGAAAGCATCTTATGCTCGATCTGTTCGCCGTCTTCCACACCAAGTGCATTAAAGACATTCATCAGTCTCTCTGATCCGAACAATCTCATCAGATCATCTTCCAGGGAAATATAGAATCTGGATTCTCCCGGATCTCCCTGACGTCCGGAACGTCCACGCAGCTGATTGTCGATACGTCTGGATTCATGACGCTCGGTTCCGATAATCTTAAGACCACCCGCTGCCCTTGCCTCATCGTCCAGTTTGATATCTGTACCACGACCTGCCATATTCGTTGCGATCGTTACCGCATCATGAACACCTGCCTGTGCAACAATTTCAGCCTCGAGTTCATGGAACTTCGCATTCAATACATTGTGCTTGATACCACGGCGTTTTAACATACCGCTTAACAGTTCGGAATTATCGATTGTGATCGTACCGACCAGTACTGGCTGATGTTTTGCATGTGCTTCTTCGATCGCATCACATACAGCTCTGAACTTCTCTTTCTGTGTCTTATATACCGCATCTTCAAGATCCTTACGCTGAACAGGTAGATTTGTCGGAATCTCGATAACGTCCATTCCGTAAATCTCGCGGAACTCTTTTTCTTCTGTCAGGGCTGTACCTGTCATACCAGACTTCTTCGCATATTTATTGAACAGGTTCTGGAATGTGATAGTCGCCAGAGTCTTGCTTTCTCTCTTAACCTTTACGTGTTCTTTTGCCTCAATTGCCTGATGCAGTCCGTCTGAATAACGACGTCCCGGCATAATACGTCCGGTAAATTCATCTACGATCAGTACCTCGTCATCTTTTACCACATAATCTTTGTCGCGGAACATCAGATTATGTGCTCGAAGAGCAAGGATAATATTGTGCTGAATCTCCAGGTTCTCAGAATCCGCAAGGTTTTCAATATGGAAGAACTTCTCTACCTTCTTCACACCATCTTCGGTAAGGTTGATATTCTTCTCTTTCTCGTTAACAATAAAGTCTCCCGTCTCTTCAATATCTTCACCCATGATGGCATTCATCTTGGTAAACTCGCCGCTTGCCTCACCACGCTCTAACTGACGTGCAAGTATATCGCATGCTTCATAAAGTTTCGTAGATTTCTCACTCTGTCCGGAAATGATAAGAGGAGTTCTCGCCTCATCGATCAATACTGAATCGACCTCATCGATCAGAGCATAATTCAGTCCCCTCTGAACCAGCTGTTCTTTATAGATCACCATATTATCTCTCAGATAATCGAATCCAAGTTCATTATTTGTCACGTATGTGATATCACACTCATATGCGGCACGTCTCTCATCATTATCCATGCTGTTCAGTACCACACCAACAGTCAGGCCCAGGAACTCATGTACCTGTCCCATCCATTCCGCATCACGTTTGGCCAGATAATCATTGACGGTTACAACATGTACACCTTTTCCCTCCAACGCATTCAGGTACGAAGGAAGTGTTGCCACTAAAGTTTTACCTTCACCAGTCCTCATCTCTGCGATACGTCCCTGATGCAGGATAATACCACCGACGATCTGTACACGGTAGTGCTTCATTCCAAGTACACGGCTTGCTGCTTCTCTTACTACCGCATATGCCTCTGGGAGAATATCATCTAATGTCTCGCCATTTTCCAGACGTTCTTTAAATTCTTTTGTCTTTGCTTTTAATTCCTCATCCGAAAGTTTCTGCATGTCTTCATCCAGTGCCATAACTGCATCTGCAATCGGATAAACTCTCTTCAACTCATTCTGGCTGTGAGTTCCAAATATTTTCTGTATAATATTCATTCGCTATGTGCTCCTTATTCCTGATTATGGACGCAAAACGACCACTCTATTCCCCATTTTATCACTATCTATATTTCAATTCAACCGATTTATAAAGTGTTAACACTTTGTTTACGAAGCTTTCCCTTTTCTCTAACGATAATTTTTTATAACATCATACGGAATCTGTCCGCCAAAAAGATCCAACGCACTTCCGATTGTAAAATCAATCTTTCCATTACCAATTTCCCGAATACGTTCCAGATCATCAAGACTTCCAATCCCGCCGGCATATGTCACCGGTATTTCGGCTTGTTCCAGAATCTTTATCAGCTCTTCTTCAATTCCGGACGCCTTTCCCTCAACGTCCACACCATGCACCAGAAATTCGTCACAATATCCTGACAGTTTTCCCAAAATATCTGTATTCAGCTCCACATTCGTAAATGTCTGCCACCGGTCAGTCACAATATAATATTTTTCATCTTTTTTTCTGCAGCTTAAGTCCAGAACCACATGTTCTTTCCCGACGGCATTCACACAGATTTTGCAGATTATCCCAGTAGATTTCTCCATTCTTAAATACATACGATGTTACAATTACATGGCTTGCACCGGCCTTCATATATTCCTCTGCATTTTCTGCCGTAATTCCTCCTCCAATCTGCAATCCATCCTGATATGTCTGCAGTGCTTTCAAAGCCTGCTTCTTTGTCTCCGGATAATATTCAGAAGTTGAAGGATTCAACAGAATTACATGTCCTCCCTTTAGGCCGTCCTTTTTATACAAATTTGCAAAATAATCTGCTTCCTGATCTGCCGCAAAGTTTTCTACCGCCTGATCTCCCTGATCAAGAAGGCTGCCCCCTACAATCTGCTTCACTTTTCCATTATGTATGTCGATGCATGGTCTGAATTTCATAAATGCTTTTCTCCTTATCATATTCTTGATTATATTCTTTTTTCAAAACATTTTACCACACTAAAGTATCAGCGTCCAGTACAGATATACTGTACAAAATAAGGATGCAGAGATTTTACTTATCATTTCCCCACATCCTTATATACTATCTATTATTTTGCGTTTTTCGTATCGTTTTTATTAGTGTTATCCCGGTTCTGGTCTGTTGTTCCGTCATTATTCTGGTCCGTCTCATTTTTTCTGTCATTCGGATCGATATCATCTTCGATATCATCTACTCCATCCTGTACATCATCTCCGATTTCATCCATAACTCCATCATTTTCATTATTCCGGTCTGTCACATCATCCTTTACTGTATCATCTGTTCCGGTTGTACCTTCTGTCGCCGAGTTATCATTCGCCGCATTATCATCTGTATTATTTCCACAGGCGGTAAGCCCCATCATGATCCCCGTGCACATGAATACCAGCATGAATTTCTTCCATTGTTTCATTCTCATAATCTCCCTTCGTATATCTTCATCTATGATCAAGTATTACTTGTTACCAGTAATATCTGCATTTTCCAGAAATATATACGAATTTTTCTTTATCAGAATGCTGGTATATTTTTTACATTCTTTCAGCAATCACACCACTTCTGTATGCAGCCAGAAGTACTTCCAGATCCGAAATCTGTTCTTTTAACTCTTTTCCGACATCTGTATCTTCTACTTTCTTCCGTTCCAGCGTTCTCTTTACCACCGTGCTGTCCGAATGAATATCACTTTCCTTTTCGATCGCTGCTTCTGTAGACTCAAATGGCTTATGCGCCGCCAGAATCAATCCATAGGAATTATAGATCAGTGTATAACCTGCGATTCCGGTCTCTTTCTGATAAGCTTTCGAAAAATCCGCCATCTATAACCCAGAACTTTTCCACCGCATTTCACCGGATTTTCTCCATCTTACACTTTACCGGCACATGACCGTTGATTATATGCGCATCTTCGTTCTCAAGTCCGAATTCTTTCAATATTTTTTCCACTACTTTTTCATCTTCCAGTAAAAGGTAGTATGGATTTTTCTTCTCTTTATGAGTTTCCTTCTCCGCCAGGAAATAGCGTTCAAATGTCGCCATCTTATCCTTTCCAAACAACGGAGAATTTTCACTCAGCCAGATATACCACATGATATCTTTTCCACGTTCTTTTCTTTAGGATCCATAGCATAGAATCCTTTTCTCACGTAACTTTCAAGTACTTCATAAAGCCCTTTGCCCTTATACGCCCGGCCAAAGATCCTTACACTTTTCAAATTACCGTCCTCTTTTAACGGTACGCAGCCATGATAAAGAAGATTGCCGTTATATACTTTATATAATCCACCTTTGTTTAAAAGGGAAATGCATATGACGCTGTAATTTTTCGCAGTTTTCAAACGCCCGTTCCAGACGTTCCATAATATCCTCTTCTTCTTTCGTCAGCGCATATGGTTTTTTCGGATCGATCGTCGGAAAATTTTTATCCAGCAATTTATATTCTTTTCCTTCTAACTCTATCGTTCCTTTTTCATAATTAATATGATGCAGTAAATTGCGCTTTTCCAGCTTAAATCCCGGATTCTTTTTTATAATCTGGCTCTCAACTTTGAACTGGATCACAGAAATTGCTTTATGCATCTTTACATCCATCAACATTTCCGTTGCATTGTAATCCGGATTGCCTTTTAATTTAAAGCACTCACACGGATCATCTTTATATGTATTCATGGCAAATGTAGCCAGCGGAAGCAGGTTAATCCCATATCCTTCTTCCAGGATATCCAGGTTGCCATATCTTGCACAGATACGGATCACATTGGCAATGCAGCCTCTCTGCCCTGCTGCAGCTCCCATCCACAAAACATCATGATTTCCCCATTGAATATCAACCGAATGGTACGCCATAAGCTCATCCATAATAATATGTGGTCCAGGACCTCTGTCATAGATGTCTCCGACAATATGCAGATGATCAACCGTCAGACGTTGAATCAGTTCACTCATAGCTATAATGAATTTCTCTGCCCGTCCAATTCTTATAATCGTACTGACAATTGCATTATAATACGATTCTTTATCCGTCATATCATTTTTCTCTGTGATCAGTTCCTCGATCACATAAGCAAAATCCGGAGGAAGTGCTTTTCTTACTTTAGATCTGGTATATTTACTTGCTGTTCTTTTACACACCTCAATCAAGCGGTACAACGTAATCTTATACCAGTCCTCCATATTCTTCTCCGTTTTCTTAATCCGGTCCATCTTCTCTTTCGGATAATAAATAAGAGTAGCAAGGGTCTGTTTATCCCTGCTACTCATAGTATTCCCGAATACATCATCAATTTTACGGCGCACTGAACCAGAGCCATTCTTCAGAACATGCGCAAATGCCTCATATTCCCCATGAATGTCTGTCAGAAAATGCTCTGTGCCCTTTGGCAGATTCAGTATCGCCTGTAAATTAATGATTTCTGTGGAAGCTTTGGCGATGGTCGGATATAGTTGAGAAAGTCTTTCCAGATAACGTTCCTCTAATTGTCTCATAATTACCTCCCGGTCTTCCTGTATATTCTGCTGTTCATAACGATTTATAATTGGATCACGTCAGACATATCATATCTGCCGGCCGGTTTCCAAGCCAGGAATTTTGCTGCTTCTACGGCGCCTTTTCCAAATACGGCCTTAGAATATGCTGTATGTTTGAATTCAATCACTTCATCCTGACCTGCAAAGATCACTTCGTGGTCTCCTACGATTGTTCCACCACGTACTGCCGAAATGCCAATCTCTTTCTGATCACGTTTCTGACGCACCTGACTTCTGTCATATACATAATGATACTGATTATCCGCCGCTTCATTAATTGAATCTGCCAGAGCAAGTGCAGTACCACTCGGCGCATCCAGTTTCTGGTTATGATGCTTCTCTACCAGCTCAATATCATATCCTGCCGGAGAAAGTACTTTTGTCGCATCCTTAAGGATCTTCATAAGCAGATTGATGCCAAGTGACATATTGGCAGATTTTAATACTGCTACTTTCTTTGCTGATTCTTCTACCTTTTCCAGCTGTTCTTCGGAAAGTCCCGTAGTACAAAGTACGACCGGCACCTGTTTTTCAACACAATAGTCAAGCAGTTCATCTGCTGCTGCCGCATTTGAAAAATCAATGATCACATCGGCCTCCACGTCACATGCATCGATGCTTTCAAATACCGGATAGTCATTTGGTACTTTGGTATATTTATCAACTCCGGCTACCAGTTCGATCCCTTCTGTGTTCTTGATTATATCTGTAATGACACGACCCATGTGTCCATTACAGCCATGCATGATTGCTTTTACCATATTCTTATCCTCCTTTTGTATACTTTGTTATAAAAACAAAGGATATCATATATGTAATGCATCTGTGAAAGCCTGCCGTTGGCAGTTTCTTACAAACGCATGGCGATGTATGATATCCTTCTCTTTTTCTTATTATGCTAACTGAATACCGAAATCTTTCATTGCCTGTGCAAGGTTCTTCTCATGTTCAGGGGATATCTCTGTAAGCGGCATACGAAGTGGTCCGCAGTCAACTCCCATCAGCTGCATTGCTTTCTTAACCGGAATCGGGTTTACTTCGCAGAATAACTGCTCGATCAGCGGCAGTGCTTTCAGCTGAAGTGCTGCACTTCCCTTCACATCTCCGTTAAAATACTTCTCACAGATATCATGTGCTTCATCCGGAGCAACGTTTGACAGTACTGAGATCACACCTTTTCCACCGAGAGATAATACCGGCACGATCTGGTCGTCATTTCCTGAATATACATCAATGTTACCGTCTGTCAGGTTCATGATCTTTGCAACCTGCGAAATATTTCCTGATGCTTCCTTTATACCAACGATATTATCTACTTCTTTCACCAGTTTTGCTGCTGTTGCAGGTTCGATATTGCATCCCGTTCTGCTTGCAACACTATACATAATGATTGGCGCTGTTACTTCTTTTGCCACTGCACTGAAATGTCCGATCAGTCCATTCTGAGTTGCTTTATTATAATAAGGTGTAACCAAAAGTAAACCATCTGCCCCATATTCTGAAGCTTCCTTCGACATATCGATAGCAGTACGTGTACAATTAGAACCTGTTCCTGCAATAACCGGAACTCTCTTGTTAACACGGTCAATTGTGAATTTTACACACTGCATATGCTCTTCTTCTGTCATGGTAGCAGATTCTCCTGTTGTACCGCAGATTACAATGCTGTCTGTTTTATGCTCACAATGAAACTCAATCAATTCATCAAGTCTATCATAATTAATACTTCCATCTTCATTAAATGGTGTGACAATTGCCACGCCGGCTCCTGTAAAAATAGCCATAGTGATCCTCCTGACTTTCATATAATCTAATGAAATTCTATCATCAATTAAATATGATGTCAATCCGAACCCTTATCTAAACTTTTACCATCCCTTATTCATCCATACATTCCAGTTTACTGACCGACACTTCATATGCAACCCTTTTCTGCGATTCCGTTTCGTAATTTTTTTCATATATTCACGGCTCTGAATTCTTCCCATTACCTGCACATGTTCTCCAACCTCAAAAGCAGAGGCAAATCTGGCATTCCTTCCCCAGCAGATACATGGAATGTAATCAGACTTTCCATATGGCCGGTTCACTGCCAGCAATAGATCTGCAATCTCTCTGCCAAGCGGTGTCTTACGGTAAACAGGCTGTTTGCAGATATAACCATCCAGAAAAAGTCTGATTCGTCTTTGCACCGTCAAGTTCTTCTTCCACAAATGTAATTTCCCTGACAAATACGGATAAAATCAGACGGTTTTTCATTTCTTCATGCCTGTTGTAGGACCTGAACTGTCCGTTTACCATAATGAATTCTCCCGTGTAATCTTTCGTAACATCAATCAGACGCTCCGAGATCATGAGTGGGATCCTGTCTTTGGAATTGCTGAGCCGCTTCACATCCACCTCTACCATATAGAAGCCTTCTCCAAATACTTCATGGCTGAATGAAAATGGTGTCACGATTTCTCCCATAACGGTTACCTGGTTGTTCTCAATCATCTTATCTGACATAATTTTGTAATCTCCCTTCCTCTGAATCGTATTTTGAGTCATTACAAAGTCTATGAATCAAATCAGTATTTTAGAACTAAATACTTGTAAAATTTTAAAAAAATGTGATAAACTAATGTGGTTGCAGATAATAATAGGTAGAGAAAAGGAAGATTCGTAATGAAGACAAAACGTGAAGATGTACGTAATATCGCGATTATCGCCCATGTTGACCATGGTAAGACAACATTAGTAGATGAATTATTAAAGCAAAGCGGTGTATTCCGTGAGAATCAGGAAGTAGCAGAACGTGTCATGGACTCTAACGATATCGAAAGAGAACGTGGAATCACAATCCTCTCCAAGAATACTGCCGTCACCTACAACGGTGTAAAGATCAATATTATAGATACTCCGGGACATGCTGACTTCGGTGGAGAAGTAGAACGTGTCCTTAAGATGGTTAACGGTGTTATCCTCGTCGTTGATGCGTTCGAGGGAGCTATGCCGCAGACCAAATTCGTACTCCGCAAAGCTATGGAATTAAAGCTTCCAGTCATCGTATGTATCAACAAGATCGACCGTCCGGAAGCAAGAGCCGAAGAAGTGATCGATGAAGTTCTCGAACTTCTCATCGACCTTGGTGCTTCTGACGAACAGTTAGACTGCCCATTCGTATACGCATCCGCTAAGAATGGTGTGGCTGCACTTGAGATTTCGGATGAAATGAAAGACATGAAGCCTCTGTTTGAGACCATTCTGGATTATATTCCTGCACCAGAAGGAGATCCGGAAGCTCCGACTCAGGTTCTGATCAGTACGATCGACTATAATGAATACGTTGGACGTATCGGTGTTGGTAAAGTAGATAACGGTACAATCGCAGTTAACCAGGACATGGTTGTTGTCAACCATCATGATCCTGACAAACAGAAGAAAGTTAAGATCAGTAAATTATATGAATTTGACGGTCTGCAGAAAGTAGAAGTAAAAGAAGCATCTATCGGTGCAATCGTGGCAATTTCAGGTATCTCTGACATTTCCATCGGTGATACACTCTGCTCACCTGAAAATCCGACACCAATTCCGTTCCAGAAGATTTCTGAACCAACAATCTCTATGGATTTCGTTGTAAATGACAGTCCGTTTGCCGGACAGGAAGGAAAATATGTAACTTCCCGTCACTTACGTGATCGTCTGATGCGCGAACTGAACACAGATGTCAGCCTTCGTGTTGAAGATACCGAAAACATGGACGCATTCAAAGTATCCGGACGTGGTGAACTTCACCTTTCCGTTCTAATTGAGAATATGAGACGTGAAGGATATGAATTCGCAGTCAGCAAAGCTGAGGTTCTGTATCACAAAGACGAGAATGGTAAACTTCTTGAGCCAATGGAGATTGCTTACATTGATGTACCTGATGAATACACTGGTGTCGTTATTGATAAACTGAGCCAGAGAAAAGGTGAATTACAGACAATGGGTGCTGCCAATGGTGGATATACACGTCTTGAGTTCCGTATCCCATCCCGTGGTCTGATCGGTTACCGTGGTGATTTCCTGACAGACACAAAGGGAAATGGTATCATGAACACTGCATTCGACGGATACGCTCCATATAAGGGAGATATCCAGTATCGTAAACAGGGATCTCTGATTGCATACGAGACCGGTGAGTCTGTAACTTATGGTCTGTACAGTGCTCAGGAGCGTGGAACACTCTTCATCGGTGCCGGTGAAAAAGTTTATTCTGGTATGGTCATCGGTGAAAATGCAAAAACAGATGATATCGAAGTAAATGTATGTAAGACCAAGCATCTTACCAATACTCGTTCTTCCAGCGCAGATGATGCACTTCGTCTGACACCTCCGACGGTCCTCAGTCTGGAGCAGGCAATCGACTTCATCGATACAGATGAACTTCTGGAGGTTACTCCGGAATCACTCCGTATTCGTAAGAAGATTCTGGATCCTAAGATGAGAAAACGTGTAAATCGCTAATGAATAAACATTTACGGTTATAACTGACCGCACGAAAGCGGCAGAAAATAAAATATATAAAACTGTTTTTGTTCACGAAAACCTGACAATTTATATATTTTATTTTCTGCCGCTTTTTTGGTTCTCATCTGCAGCACACATTACTAAAAACTTTTCCTTCTCCATTGTTCTTCATTTTGATATGATATCTTTCTTTGGGATATTGGCAAATATCTTTTTTTCACTTATACTGGAATTACAGCGAAAATCTATATAAAAGAAAGGAATCCACGAATGAAAGAACTGATTTCTCACCTTCTCAAACAGGTGGCCGCAATTCTGGAATATGTGATTGCATTTATGCTTGCGATCGGTATCATACTGCTTTGCCTTCGTATGGTATGTTCACTTCAGTATATTCCGAATCTGAACACCTATCCGAATTACGATGATCTTCTCGAGGTTTGTTTTAATCTGATCATCGGTGTCGAATTGATCCGTATGATGTATTCGCACTCTCCGAGTACCGTATTTGAGGTTCTGCTTTTTGCGATTGCAAGACACATCATTATGGACCACACTTCCATCTACAGCAGTCTGATCGGCGTCTGTTCCATCGCAGTCTTATTTGCAACCAGAAAATTCTTATTCTCCGAATTCGACATAGCAGACGAAACGGTATTCCGTGCTTCAACCAAGGCTAAAGTTGTCAACAAGATTCTCAGCGTGAACATTCCGCATGAAGCAGATGATACCCTTTCCAATGTACTGCTGCGGCATCTCGAAGAACAGAATATCACGCCCCGTGTTGGTGCATGTTATTACTTCCACGATTGCGGTCTGCGGGTTGCCAAACTTCATGATGGAAAAATTTCAAGAATTCAGGTAATTCGTGCTATACATTAGCGGCCAAACATGTTATACTACACATATCAGATAGATTGCCGGTTCGAGTAGCAATTGTCAGATTATAATTCATTTATTTGATGATTGTATAACGTGCAATTATTTGAAATTATGTCGCAAAGGAGTTGGGCATCATGAAATTTATTATTATTGGAAAGAACATCGATGTAACACCAGGCTTAAGAGAGGCCGTAGAAAGCAAGTTAGGAAAGTTAGGAAGGTACTTACTCCGAATACAGAGATTCACGTAACCTTAAGTGTACAGAAAGGACATCAGAAAATTGAAGTAACTATTCCTGTAAAGGGTGGTCTGGTTCGTTCCGAACAGGAAAGTTCTGATATGTATGTATCGATTGATCTTGTAGAAGAAGTCATCGAACGTCAACTTCGTAAATACGAAAAATAAACTGGTAGCACGTGAACAGGAAGGCGGTAACTTCAAACAGGAATTCTTTGACGCCGAAGATAATATTGAAGATGACGGCGAGATTAAAATCGTACGTACCCAAAAAATTCGGATTTAAACCTATGTATCCGGAAGATGCGTGTGTTCAGATGGAACTTCTCGGACATGATTTCTATGTTTTCTGTAATGCAGAATCAGACGAAGTGAATGTAGTATACAGACGTAAAAACGGAACATTTGGTTTGATCGAGCCTGAATTTTCTTAAATCGCAACTCATAATCTTATAAAAATATGGCAATAACAAAAGCCGTACACAATATCTCCTAAAGAACAGCTCCTTTCATGAGATATCGTGTACGGCTTTTTTATATTATTTTTATATTATATTTTCTTCCAGAATTGTCGGCACCCCATCAATCTCTGCATAATAACATTCTTCACCTGCTGTCATCTCTGCCTGCGCATTTGTCCCCTCAGTAATTGCATGCATAACCTGATCCACATCCGTTTTTGGAATCAGTACTTCCAGTTCTACTTTATCCGTATAGACAGTATCTAATATCTTCAGCTCTCTCTGCGCCAGAATATACTGAATCTTTCCAAATGTCGTATAGTCTGTTTCTATATGAAGTTTCACTCCTAAAATTTTCGTAATGATCACCGAGGCATCAAGTCCCGCTTTCACGGCTCCCGAATATGCTCTGACCAGTCCACCGGTTCCAAGAAGGGTTCCTCCGAAATACCGGGTCACCACAACAGCCACATTCCTCAGTTCATTTCCAAGCAATACATCTAGCATCGGTTTGCCAGCTGTACCGTTTGGTTCGCCGTCATCACTGCATCTTTGAAGCTGTCCTCTCTCCCCTATTATATATGCAAAACAGTTATGTCTTGCATCCCAGTATTTTTTTCCTTGTCTTCTCTACAAATTCAAGTGCTTCTTCCTCTGTATTTACCGGTACCACAGTCGCAATAAATCGTGACTTTTTTTCCTATAATCTCATCTTCTCCACCCCGATAAATAGTTCTGTATTCTGGTAACATATTGTCATCCTTTCGTATAATTTACAACTTTATACATAATATAATACCTAATTTCTTAAGATTTTCCTACTCAAATATGAAGTTTTCATTTTTTTCTTTATAAAAGAGTGTACATTTGCTATAATAACTTGGTATAAAGGAGGCTTAAACGCATGAACTATGGAAAGAAAAAGGCTGCGAAAAGGCAGGAAAAAAATAACGTCCAAATCTACAATGCAGGGGGAAACGCATCGTTGTCCGTTTGTTCAAGGCACTGCTGATCTGTATCGTACTTGCTGCAGTAGTCGGAATGGCCGGCGGCGGTCTTTTTATAAAAAAGATTATTGATGACACTCCGCATGTTTCCACTTCTGACGTTAAACCGAAAGGATTTACTACTTTCGTTTATGCTGATGACGGAAGCACTGAGATTGAACGTTTTGTATCTTCTGGTTCCAATCGAGTATACAAGTCTATTGATGAGATACCGAAAAATCTTCAACATGCTTTTGTTGCAATCGAGGATGAGCGTTTTTATAAGCATAACGGTATAGATCTTCAGGGT
>ENA-OQBL01000555-OQBL01000555.1-human-gut-metagenome-genome-assembly--contig:-NODE-555-length-19231-cov-4.503350_pt1 | contig 19231 bp, 18 predicted proteins | sample MGYA00242747_ERZ504553 | MGnify/ENA primary metagenome ERZ504553 (study PRJEB26092, sample SAMD00036240) | human gut metagenome | host: Homo sapiens | study: EMG produced TPA metagenomics assembly of...
AAGAGTATATCAGAGTGTATCCGGATTTTCCGGTACCGGCTCACTATGCACATCCGATTGTGTTAAAGAGAATGCAGGAAATTATGAAAGAAGGGCGTGCGAGAAATATTTCGGAAGCATTGCAGGTTTTGAAAAAAGATCTGAAAGCGTTGAATTCCAGCGTAGTCGTCGAGAAAGAAGAGTATGACGAAGTGGTAGCGATCAAACCGATGTTTCTAGTGATGGATTATAAATAATTTGGCAGATAGAAAATGCGGTCGGCATATATTCTGAGATTATGAGTAAGAATATATTGCCGGCCGTATTTTTGAAATATCAAAGTATACAAGAGAAGATACCAGCGGGATGTTCTTTGTAGCGCTATGTGTTTGAAAGAAGCCACCGGTGGCGGGTACTTAGATTTTAAGCTTCAATATATATGCTAAAACCAGGAATAGTATTGCGATACATTTCACACCAATAGATACTCCGACATACCCCGGCAGCAAATATCCTTTTTGCTTTTTGCCTAATATTAAAGAAATGATATCGATTATAAAAAAGACGATTAGAACAATTGCAGCACCGAAGATCAGTAGCATAGCATCACCATTATTATGTGTCAGTGCAGTTACGACTCCAACATTTGTAATTGACATCCAGCTGTAGATTATGTATATCATGCATATTAAGTTAAAAATAATATCAAAGACAACTTTTTCGTTTCTTGTTCCGTTCTTCATTTTAATGTCCCCTTTCTTTAAGAGAATTTGGTAATAGCCGGCATTCTTATCAATTTTTTGTTTCTTCTCTTTTGTTGTCTATAATATAAACCATCAAGTAACTTGAAGGTCAATAGTTTTAGAAAAAATAATTTGTAACTGCTTTTGTATTGTGGACAAATCAGAATGTTGGTATAATGAGAACATACATTCGAAATGAGAAAAGACAACTTTGTGAATGAATTTGTGAGTAAAGGAAGAAGGAGAACAGGCATGACAGACAAAGGACAGAGAAGCTATATCGCAATCGACCTGAAATCATTTTACGCATCGGTAGAATGCAAAGAAAGAGAACTGGATCCGATGACGACCAATCTGGTAGTAGCGGACAAAAGCCGTACGGAAAAGACTATCTGTCTGGCAGTGTCTCCTTCCTTGAAATCCTACGGGATACCGGGCCGTGCCAGACTCTTCGAGGTCGTGCAGAAGGTAAAAGAAGTGAATAAAAGACGGATCTGCATGGCACCCGGAAAGAAGTTTGCAGGAGCTTCCGTAGATAATGAAGAAATAAAACTACATCCGGAATTGGAACTGGATTATATTACGGCGGTTCCGAGAATGGCATTATATATGAAATGCAGTACGGAGATCTACAACATTTATCTGAAATACGTTGCACCGGAGGATATCCATGTCTATTCCATTGACGAGGTATTCATGGATGTGACCGATTACCTGAATACTTACCGGATGACGGCAAGAGAGCTGGCTGGAAAGATTATTCGGGAGATCCAGCAGGAGACGTCGATTGCGGCAACGGCCGGAATCGGAACGAATCTGTACCTGTGTAAAGTTGCTATGGATATTGTGGCGAAGCATATTGAGCCGGATCAGAATGGGGTGAGGATCGCAGAACTTACAGAAATTTCTTATAGGAAGCTTTTGTGGGCGCACCAGCCGATCACGGATTTCTGGCGTGTGGGCCCGGGATATGCGAAGAAGCTTGCAGAAGTCGGATTATTTACCATGGGAGATGTGGCAAGATGTTCTCTTGGTAAGCCGGGGGAATATTATAATGAAGATTTGCTGTACCGGCTATTTGGGGTGAATGCAGAACTTCTGATTGACCATGCATGGGGATGGGAGCCATGCATGATCGCAGATGTGAAGGCGTATAAGCCCGAAAATAACAGTATGGGTGCGGGACAGGTACTGCATTGTCCATATAATTTCGAGCAGACGAAGATCGTGGTAAAGGAAATGATCGACCAGTTGGCATTGGATCTGGTAGATAAACGTCTCGTAACGGATCAGATCGTTCTGACGATTGGATACGACATCAAGAATTTGGAACAAGGAACGAAGAAAAATGTAGGGGAGATCACGACAGACTGGTACGGCAGGAAGCTGCCGAAACATGCACACGGAACCGCTAATCTGAAGCAGCATACTTCTTCATCGAGGCTGATGACACAGGCAGGTGTAAAGCTGTATCATGAAATTGTGAATCCGGATCTTCTGATCCGCCGGATTACGATGGCAGCGAATCATGTGATCAGTGAGAAAGAGGTCCAGGAAGAACAGCAGTATGAACAGATGAATCTTTTTACAGATTTTGGAATTGCAAAGAAGGAAAAGGAAGAGAAGAATGAGAAGCTGGAACGGGAAAAGAAGATGCAGAAGGCGATGCTGGATATCAAGAAAAAATATGGGAAGAATGCAATCTTAAAAGGAATGAATCTGCAGGAGGATGGAACTGCGATGGAACGGAACCGGCAGATCGGAGGACATAAAGCGTGAGAAATGAAAATGTTTCGAAAGAAAATATTTCAACAAAACAGATTTTGCAAGAAAGAGAATCGGTAAAAAATATTTCTAAGGAAAACAGGATAGAATTTTCTGGGAAATTGCAGAAATCGGTACTGGAAGTACAGCGGAAATATGGTGATATTCTGGGCTTTCCGCATCATGTATCAGAGACACATCCGTCGATGCCGACAGCAGATCGGGCGGCTCAGTTTACACCATTTGCGGCCCTGAATGGATATAAGGAAGCGATCGAAGAGACAGAGCGGATAGCAGAGGAAAAAGTCGAGCGGGAATACGAATAAAGACAAAAAATAGAAGAAATGGAAAAAAATATGGTGAATCTCTTGACCTTCAAGCGGCTTGAAGGAATATAATCACCTTAACAAAAAGAGAGAAGGATACAGATATCCGGAACAGGGGAAGGTGAGAGTATGGAAGATACGGGAAAGCTTGAAGAAAGAAATAAAATTGTTTCTGAGCTTCAGACAATAATAAAAGAACGGATTGAATTAAAAGAAATCGAAATACCGGGAACCATTACATTTCAGGTTATGTCTGTGGATGGTGGGAATGTATCGGTGGGAGCCGGTGAAGTGCTTCTGCTTCGTTACAGTGCGACTCATCTGGAATACAGTCATGAGTTGGAAGACGAGAACCAGAAGTTTCATATGGCAGTTCATATCATTTATTGTAAAGAGCAGAAAGGTTTATTTGGTAAAGTAAAATACAAGACGATAAAACACCGCAAAGAAATCATTACAGAAGCAGACTGGAAAAATGGAAAGAAGGTGTCACTTTATGAAGATTAAAGATGTAGAAAAACAGGTTGGCATTTCCAAGGCGAATATAAGATTCTATGAAGAAGAAGGACTGATCCATCCGGCACGTAATCAGGAAAATAATTACCGGGAGTATTCAGAAGCAGATGTAGAACAGCTTCAGGAAATTAAAAAGTTGCGTCTGATCGGTATTCCGGTACAGGAGATCAAAGAAATCTATGAAGACAGACTGACCTTGCAGGAAGCTTTATCCCGTAGACTGGACGAGATCGAAAAAGAAGAACGTACATTAAAGGAAACGAAACTGACCTGCCAGAAAGCACTGAAAAGTAAGCTTGATATTACATCGATCGATCAGCTTGAGATTGAGGAAGAAAAAGAAGAGTGGCAGGTACGTCTGGCAATTCTTTTGAAAGAGGATATTGTACAGAAGAAATTAAGCAGGGATGAGATGAACAATGAGATTGCATGCTTTTTTATTGCAGGAACGATCTTAAGTGTGATATCTATATGGCTGCTTCCGAAGGATTATATCGGAACACATCTTTATGTCGGGCTGATTTCACTTGCAGCTGTGGTAGGTCTGCTGATCATAGGAACATGTTCGGCGAATATGAAAGTGCATCTGACATTGTTGCTTCTGGGGGCAGTTGTACAGCCTGTCGGACTTTTTACAATCGGAACAGTGATGGGAAGAGGATATATTGTGTGTCGTGATACAGCGGTATTGAAGCAGTATGTAATCTACCTGTATGGCGGGGCATTTATTCTTGCAATTATATTGTGGATGGGCTCAAAGCTGAACCGCTATATCCTGAACAAACTCTGGATCAGTATGCTTGCAAGCCTGATCATGGCAGGAGTGATAGCACAGATGCTGAATCAGAAGTATGACCATTTGATGGCAACCGGTGAACTTATCGTCGGATTCCTGTGTGCGGTTATTTACCTGGTCGCAGTATCCGGAACATGGACACTGGCGAATGCAGACTGGGGAAAATATAACCGGTATCATGCAGTGTATACGTCGAACAAGATGATCAATGTATTCGCAACGATATTCAATGCAGCCGGATACTATAGTGGAAAGAACTGGAGGAGATAGCGGATATGAATTATATTACATTTAATGAGATGATTGAAGTGAACGGATTGCTGGAGGAGAAAGGGCTGAATTTTAAGGTTCACTTGAGAGATGCCTGTGGGAAGCAGTCATGCTGGATCGAACCGTTGGGAAATTGTGCATGCGAAGGACGGTATGAGGAGATGTATCAGGTTGTGGAGGAGTATTTTAGAAGGAAAGGGCAGAAGATTACGTTTGATGAGACGAAGTTGAAATTTTTTTGCTGTTTAATTTATCTGAAAAAATATATTGAATAATATTTACTTGTATGTTAATCTATATAAAAGCATACTTCAAAAGAAATCTAAGGTATATTGAATCATATACCATCTACATTCTAATTACATTTCAGAAATCTATGCTTTTTATACCAATCAATTGTAAAAAGCAGGAGAGGACTGAACGTGTAAGTAAGATATCCTCCTGCACATAGGAGGAATTAAATATGGCGAGAAGAAAGAGTCAGAAGAGACGCAACAAAAAGTATCAGGTAAACAACCGTCAGTTAAAGGCAAAACGGCCATACAAAGATACGATTTTTCGAATGTTGTATCATGATAAAGAAAATCTGCTATCATTGTATAATGCAGTGAATGGTCGGAATTATACTAATGCAGAAGATTTGCAGATTGTCACATTAAAAAATGCAATTTATATGGGAATGAAAAATGATCTGGCATTTATTATGGATATGAATTTATATTTGTATGAGCACCAGTCGACGTATAACCCGAATATTCCGCTTAGAAATTTATTCTATATTGCGGATGAATATCAAAGATTAGTAGTTCAGAAATCTTTATATTCAACGGTAATACAAAAGATACCGACACCAAGATTTATTGTGTTTTATAATGGGACGAAAAAGGTAGACGATTATAATGAATTCCGATTATCTTCAGCTTATGAGAACCCGACGGATAATCCGGATCTGGAATTAAGGGTGACTATGTTGAATGTAAATGATGGTCATAATCTAGAACTGATGGAACACTGCAGAACATTAAAGGAATATGCTAAATATGTTGCGAGGGTAAGAAAATATGTGACGCAGAATATTCCTCTGGAAGAAGCAGTTACGCGAGCGGTAGATGAATGCATAGAGGAAGGAATTCTGGCAGAATTTTTGATGAAGAATAAGGCTGAGGTGATCAAAGTGAGCATCTATGAGTATGATAAAGAATTTGAAGAGAAAAAATTACGGAAAGCGGAGTATGAGGCTGGGGTAGAAGCTGGAATTGAACTTGGAGAACGGAGTCTTCTGGAAAATCAGATTAGAAAGAAGTTGGAAAAAAGGAAAGCCTATAGAACAAATTGCGGATGAATTGGAGGAAGCGGTAACTACAATTCAACGAATTATAGAAGAAACGAAAAAAAGAAAATTGAGCAAAATCAGGAAGGCTGTTGCAGATGCAATAGTCTTCTTTTAAAAGTAATAAATGGATTTATTACTTCCACGGTTGCTTTCTCGTAAAATATAAGTTAAATTTATAATAAATAAAATTTTACAGAGAGAATGAGGAAATGTCATGGAAAGCAACAAAGAAGAACAGATAACGACGGTCAGTGAAGAGAATATTTATAAGCTGAACGGCAGGGTTCCACTTAGAAAAGCCATTCCGTTTGGCTTACAGCATGTACTGGCGATGTTCGTATCGAATCTGGCTCCGGTACTGATCGTGTGTAGTGCGGCAGTACTTAGAAGTAATGGGGCGCATTTAAGTTCGGCGGAGATTACACAGTTATTGCAGTGTGCGATGTTTGTAGCCGGAATCGGAACCTGTTTACAGTTATATCCGATTGGAGTGATCGGATCAGGACTTCCGATTATTATGGGAGTCAGTTTTACGTTTCTTGGAAGTCTGTTGGTAATTGCAACGAATCCGAATCTTGGATATGAAGGTATGGTTGGTGCAGTTATTCTGGGTGGTATTTTTGAGGGTTTTGTTGGACTGAGTGCCAAGTACTGGAGAAAATATCTGACTCCGGTTGTATCGGCTTGTGTAGTTATCGCGATTGGATTATCACTTCTGCCGGTAGGTATGGATTCCTGGGGCGGCGGAAGTGGAGTGAAAGACTTCGGTTCCTGGTATCATCTGGTCGTTGGAGCATTTACATTGATCGTATGTCTGGTATCCAGAGAAGTACTGAAAGGCGTATATAAGAATTTAAATGTGCTGGTCGGACTGGTATTTGGCTATGCACTTGCAATTATATTTACTGTAGCGGGAATCGCACCGATGGTTGACTTTTCCGGTATTCATAAGACGATTCAGGAGGTTGGTGTGTTCAGTATCCCGAAGCTTGTGTTCCTGACCAGTCATAAGCCGGTATTCAATCTGGGAGCATTTTTTACGATCGCAATCGTATTTCTGGTATCGGCAGCAGAGACGACAGGTGCAACGACGGCAGTCTGTACGGGAGCACTTGGACGTGATCTTAAGATGAAAGAACTTCGCGGTTCACTGGCAGTTGATGGATTTTCAAGTGCAATCTCCGGATGTTTCGGATGTCTGCCGCTGACATCATTCAGTCAGAATATCGGACTTGTGACGATGACACAGGTGATCAACCGTTTTACGATTCTGATGGGAGCACTGATTCTGATACTTGCATCTTTATTCCCGCCGCTTGGAGCATTCTTCAATTCACTTCCACAGGCGGTGCTTGGCGGATGTACAGTTATGATGTTTGGATCGATCATGTATGAAGGAATCAAGATGCTGAAAGAATGTAAATTCGATGACAGAACAATGATTATCGTGTCACTGTCATTTAGTATCGGAGTTGGTCTGACACAGACATCCGGGAACTTCTTTGCAGCATTTCCAAGTGCGGTAGGAGATGTGTTTAATGGAAATGCAGTGGCAGGAGTGTTTGTGGTATCGTTACTTTTGAGTCTGTTTTTGCCGAAGAAGACGAAAGTGGAGTAAGCGAGAATATAAAATAGCATAGTGAATCATAGAAGAAAAGATTATCTGGAGAAAGGGAACTATCCGGATAATCATTTTTTTGGGGCCATGCGTTTATAAGTAGTTGCCGAAAGAAGATTCTTTAGAGTTAAAATATAAGAAAAGTTGGAAAAATCACATAATTACGAAAAAACGGTTGGAATATTGCGTGGTAAAAATTATTGACAAACGATAATTCCTTGCTATAATAAAATTATAAATTATCGAAAAACAATAATTTTCAAACACAGAAAGGAGGAAATATGGGAATTCGTATATGCTTGGATGAAGTCCTGAAAAAGAAGGGAATGACTTCAAAAGAATTATGCAGACAAGTCGGTATTACCGAGGCCAATCTGTCGGTACTCCGAAGCGGAAAAGCCAAAGGTATCCGTTTGCATACGATGAATCGTATCTGTTATTTCCTTCAATGTGATGTAGGTGATATTTTAAAATTTGATGGAAATCTGGATGAAGAGGAGGGTGAATAATATGAAGATGAAAAGTTTTGAAAAATTCCGGAAACCACTGACCAGTCTGATGAGATTTCTGGAAATCTTACATTGGTTCGATGGTATCGTATTACTTTGGGCGGGATCGGCTATACCTATGCACAGCGTGCACATTAACGGGGCTATATTCGGCATCAAACAGGATACCATGATGAATGCCTACGGGATGTTCTTTACACTGATTGATGCAAAGGGAAATATGCGGATGCATCTGGTATCCGTGTGGCTTCTGCTGTTGGGAGCAACATCTATATTACTGGCCCTGATTTTTCGCAACGTTCATAAAATACTGAAGTCACTGGAAGGCACAAAGGAACAACCAGAAATGGGCACACCGTTTACAGCAGAAAATGTAGAAAGAGTAAAGAAAATAGGAATTTACAGTATAGTAATGCCGACGATTCAGAATGTGGTCGTTTATATTTGCGGAGTATTGATTAAAATGAATGGACTGAAAGATATCAATTTTGAAGTGAGAGGATTCATTTTTGGAATTATTGTTTATGTTTAGCCTATGTATTCTCTTATGGAGTAAATCTGCAGGAAGAAGTAGATGGGTTTATCTAAGATTTCTATTTGGAGAGGAGAGATGGATATGCAGAAAAGTATCAAATCATTGAAAAGAAATGGCATATTGTTATTGGCGTATGATTTATTGGTGTTATGTATTGTATTTGTAAAAATGGAATGATAAATATGTCAGCGGAAGCGGCCACTTCTCTAATTGTATCTATTGGTTTTGGAATATTCATCAATTTACTCTGGATCGTGGATTCCAAAACTTGGATTACTGATTACGGAAAAAGGAAATGTATCTGGTCCTATTGGTGTGGCGAAATTGTACTTCTGCTGTTAGTAGTTGCTTTGGAAAATATGAATCAACTGGTTGCAACATCTGCCATATTAGGAATGATGGCGGTATATCTTATAATTGGTATATGGTGGGTGAGCCGCAAGCTCTAATGTGCTAATGCTCACCACACACATCCAGAAATTCCTGCACCAGCGGCACCGGTTTCTTTCCCTTCGCCCAGATCAGAAGAATCTTGGTTACAAGATCTGGCTCATCCAATTCTTGTATACAAAGGCCATCACACAAGCTTGCCATGGACTGTGGAAAGATGGCAGTCGCAAGATTTTCCTTTGCCCAGAGCATTGCACCTCTCGGATCGTCGCAGACACAGAAGATGTCCGGATTCATATTCTGGGCATGAAAGGTATTCATGATGAGTTCTTCGTATCTTCGATATAAGATTAAGGGTCTGTGTAGAAGATCAGCGAGTTTTAAGGAAGAGGCAGTATTTTCTGGCGCAGATACCGCGATCATCGGCTCAGAACACAATTCCATATAAGACACCTCGTCAAGACGCAGTGGTGTTCTGGCAACGGAGATATCGATGATCCCGTCCAGAAGATACTGATAAAGCGAATAAGTGATCCCGTCGTGGACTTCAAAGTTCACGTCGGGATTTTTTTTCGAAAACTGGGAAATATAAGGCATGATGGTATCTACCGTTGTCGGAGTCAGGCCGATACGTAAGATACGTTTTTTGCCGGTTTTTGAGACTTCCAGTTCGGTAGACCTTGCGTATTCCAGCAGGTTACCGGAGCGGTCGTAGAGAAGCTTGCCGGCTTCAGTCAGGGTAACACCCTTGCTGGTGCGGTCGAAAAGTTTTACATTTAATTCATTTTCCAACTGGCGGATCTGATAGCTGAGCGGCGGCTGGGACATGTTTAAGTGTCTTGCAGCTTCGTTGATGCTGCCGGTGGATGCAATCTCGCGGAAATATTCTAACTGTCTGAGTTCCATGTTGGATTACCTTCCTTATATAATTTTTTGTATTGCAAAGCTATCAAAAACAATATTATTCATATCAATGATAACGGACTATAATAAAACAGTCAAGGGACATTATGATAAGTAGATAACAGATGATTTATTAGTTATCGGATAGAAAAAGGAATGGAGTGAAAGAAATGAAGCGTCTTGAGAAATTTCTGAGGCCATACCGCAGGGAAAGCATTCTGGCACCGCTTTTTAAATTATTAGAAGTGGTATTCGATCTTATGGTTCCGGTTGTGGTAGCTCAGATCATTGATGTGGGCGTTGCGAAGAATGACCGTGGATATATCGTGGAAATGTTCTTCGTATTACTACTCATGGCAGCAGTCGGACTGTTGTGCAGCTTTACCGCACAGTTCTTTGCCGCAAAGGCAAGTGTCGGATTTGCGACCAGCGTCAGACAGGCAATGTTCGACCATATCCAGGGATTGTCATTTACAGAATTGGATACGCTCGGAACAGACACACTGATCACGAGACTGACGGACGATGTGAACCAGGTGCAGAACGGAATTAACATGGGACTGCGTCTGTTACTTAGAAGTCCGTTTGTCGTAATCGGTGCGATGGTGATGGCATTTACCATCAATGTACGCTGTGCACTGATCTTTGTAGTGACAGTACCGATCCTGTTTGTCGTTGTATTTTCGATTATGCTGATCAGTATTCCGCTGTTCAAGAAAGTACAGGCAGGTCTGGACCGTGTGACAGGACTTACGAGAGAGAATCTGACAGGTGTCCGTGTCATCCGTGCATTCTGCAGGGAAGAACAGGCGGTGGAAGAATTCGAAGAAGGAAACAGAGAACTTACAAGATTGAATGAGTTCGTAGGAAGAATTTCTGCCCTTTTGAATCCGCTCACGTATGTATTGATTAACGGAGCAACTGTGTTACTGATCGCGCGTGCCGGAGTGCAGGTCAATATCGGGAATCTGCAGCAGGGACAGGTAGTAGCGCTGTATAACTATATGGCACAGATTATCGTAGAACTGATCAAGCTGGCATCCCTGATCATTACGTTGAACAAATCAATGGCTTGCGCAGACCGTGTGGCCGGTATTCTGGATGTGAAGTCCAGCATGGAATATAAAGTGGCGGCTGAGCAGATGAAGAATGAACAGATAAATGCTGATCAAAGAAAATATGAGACAGACGGCGAGAATGATCAGGCCGACAGTAATCTGGCAGTTGAATTCAACCACGTCACCTTCACATACGAAGGTGCCGGAGCATCCAGCTTATCGGACATCACCTTCCGTGCGAAGAAAGGACAGACGATCGGAATCATCGGAGGAACCGGAAGTGGTAAGAGTACACTGGTCAGCCTGATCCCGAGATTCTATGATCCACAGGAAGGAACGGTAAAAGTAAATGGTATCAATGCAAAGGACTATCCGCAGGGAGAACTTTGCAGTGAGATCGGAGTGGTACAGCAACGTTCCATCCTGTTCAAAGGAAGTATCCGCGACAATCTGAAGTGGGGCAATGATCAGGCTTCAGATGAAGATCTGTGGAAAGCAATCACAATCGCTCAGGCAAAAGATGTTGTAGAAGCTAAGCCTGGAAAGCTTGATTCTGAAGTAGAACAGAACGGACGTAACCTGTCCGGCGGACAGAAGCAGCGTCTGACGATCGCACGTGCACTGGTCAGCAAGCCTGAGATATTGATTCTGGACGACAGCTTAAGTGCGCTGGATTTTGCGACAGACGCAGCGCTTCGTAAAGCAATCGGTGAACTGGAAGGCAATGTGACAACCTTCCTGGTATCTCAGAGAATTTCCGGTATCCGTCAGGCCGACAAGATCCTGGTTATGGAGGACGGTGAGCTGGCAGGACAGGGAACCCATGAAGAACTGATGGAGACTTGCGAGACCTATCAGGAGATCTATTATTCACAGTTCCCGGAAGAACGTCCGGCTGCAGTTAAATCTTCAAAGGAAACCGGAAAAGATTTGGACAAAGCGGATAAAATGACAGAGAAAGCAGAGAAAGGAGCGGCAGAGTAATGAAGAAATTATTAAAGCTCATAGGAAAGTATAAGATTTTCCTTGCATTCAGTGTAATCTTTGCTGCAATCTCTGTAGTATTGCAGTTATATGTGCCGGTTTTATTCGGTGATGCAATTGATGAAGTTGTATCGGCACATCAGGTGAACTTTGATATGATGTGGTATTATCTGAAGCAGATTCTGATTTTTATCGTGATATCAGCATTTGCTACGTGGTTCATGAATCTGTTGAACAACCGGATGACTTACCGGATCGTGCAGGATATCCGTTCACAGGCAATCCGTCATATCCAGGTACTGCCGTTGTCTTATCTGGATCAGCACAGCACCGGAGATATTGTAAGCCGTGTCATTGCAGATACAGATATCTTATCCGATGGTCTGTTGTTGGGATTTACACAGTTATTTTCAGGAATCGTGACGATCGTTGTGACACTGATTTTCATGTTCTCTAAGAATGTGTGGGTAACACTGCTGGTGATCGTACTGACACCATTTAGTTTCGTAGTGGCGAAATTCATTTCTTCCAGATCTTATACGATGTTCCGGAAGCAGAGTGAGACCAGAGGACGGCAGACCGCACTGATTGAAGAAATGATCGGCGGACAGAAAGTAGTAAAAGCATTTGGGTACGAGAAAGAATCATCCAGAAGATTTGATGAGATCAATAAAGAACTGCAGAACTACAGCCAGAAAGCAGTGTTCTACAGCAGTTTAACGAACCCGTCCACACGATTCGTCAATAATATCATTTACGCCGGAGTGGCTTTACTTGGAGCATTTCTGATACCGGGCGGCACGCTGACGGTCGGAGGACTTTCTGTACTGTTAGCGTATGCGAACCAGTATATGAAGCCGTTCAACGATATCAGTTCGGTAGTCACAGAGATGCAGAATGCGCTGGCATGTGCGGACCGTATCTTTGATCTGTTAGAGCAGAAAGAAGAGACATTGGATGCGGAAGGCGCATTTGCTACAGTTGATGGCAATGTTACAATCGACGATGTGGCATTTAGTTATGATAAAGAAAAAGAACTGATCGAGAACTTCAATCTGGATGTAAAACCGGGTATGCGTATTGCAATCGTTGGTCCGACAGGATGCGGTAAGACGACATTTATCAACTTGCTGATGCGCTTCTATGATGTAGATGAAGGAAAGATCCTGGTGGATGGAAAGGACATCCGGGAGGTATCCAGACATGCCCTTAGAAGCAGCTTTGGTATGGTGTTGCAGGATACCTGGATCAAGAGCGGAACCGTAAGAGACAACATCTGCTTTGGAAAACCGGATGCAACCGATGAAGAGATCATTCGTGCAGCGAAGGAAGCAAGAAGCTGGGAATTCATCCGGAGACTTCCAAAAGGTCTGGACACGGTGCTTCACGAAGACAGTATCAGCCAGGGTCAGAAGCAGCTTCTGTGTATCACAAGAGTCATGCTCTGTCTGCCGCCGATGTTGATCCTGGATGAGGCGACATCAAGTATCGATACCCGTACCGAACTGCAGGTACAGGAAGCATTCGATAAGCTGATGAAAGGAAGAACAAGCTTTATCGTGGCACACAGACTTTCGACGATACGGAATGCTTCATTAATCTTAGTTATGAAAGACGGTAAGATCATCGAGCAGGGCAATCATGAAGAATTGCTGAAAAAAGGTGGATTTTACCATAAGTTATACCATAGTCAGTTTGAAGGTTAATATGCAATCTGGCAAAAAGCTCGCTTAGGCGGGCTTTTTCAGTTATAATACAGATAAATACTAATCAGTAAGAATGGAGAAAATCTGTAGAAGGAATGTGCTATAATATTCTGCAGTGAAGAAGAACAGAGGGAGTAACAGTATATGACGATCAAAGAAATTGCCAAACTGGCAGGAGTATCCAGCGCAGCGGTGTCGAGATACCTGAACGGCGGATACGTCAGTGACGAGAAGAAAGAACAGATTAAGAAAGTAATTGATGAGACTGGCTATCAGCCATCGGCGCAGGCGCGTATGCTTAGAACCAAGAAAGCGTGTCTGATCGGGGTGGTTGTACCAAAGATTAATTCAGAATCCATCAGCCGGATCACGGCAGGAATCGAAAAGGTTCTTTCGGAGCGGAATTACCAGATGCTGCTTGCCGGAACGGATAATACACCGGCGAAGGAAATAGAGTATATGCGTCTGTTCGAGAATTATCCGGTAGACGGGATTATTCTTGTGGGAACGATGATCACGGCGGAACATCGGAGATTTCTGAAAGAATCGAAAGTACCGGTGGTTGTGATTGGTCAGCATACGAAATATGCGAACTGTATTTATCATGATGATTACGGCGCAGGGGAGGCCATGGGATGTGCGGTTGCGGCAAAGAGCCGGAAAGAGATTGCATATATCGGAGTATCAAGAGAAGATAAAGCAGCTGGAGCGGCCAGAGAAGATGGATTCCGGGAAGGTCTGAAAAGGTCGGGAAAAGAATTAAAAGACGGATATTATAAGGTGGCGGAGTTCACGACAGAATCCGGATATGAAAAGGTTCTGGAATTATTGAATGAAAAACATGACATCGATATCATATCATGCGCCACTGATACAATCGCAGCCGGGGCAATCGAAGCGATTCATACTTATGCCGGAAGTCAGATTCCGAAGAATGTAGAAGACACAGGATCCAGATTCCGTTATATATTAGAAAATACATCGATTCAGGTTACCGGATTTGGCGATAATCAGCTTTTAAAGGCGGTAACAGGTGGAATACCAACAGTGCATTTTGGCTATAAGACCAGTGGAATCCGGGGCGCAGAACTCCTGTTGGATGTAATAGAAAGGGATGAAAGCATTCCGGTAGAGATCAAACTTGGATTCCGGCTCGCTAACATTGATGATCCGGAAGAAAATATAGAAGACTAAGAGATGCCGGAGCAGAAAATCAGTGTGTAAAATGTGTAAATAGATTCCGAATCAGTCAAAAACAACAGAATTCGTGCAAACCGCACAAAATCGAATAGCAAATATCAGTAAAAATGCCATCTTTACAAATGGCATTTTTTTTCTTATTATAAAATTACAAAATGTGAAAACGATTACACATAGAACGAGGAAGGAGAGTTAATATGGATTACAGAAAGACCGCACAGGACATCCTGGATCATGTCGGCGGAAGTAAGAACATTGCATCTGCAGCACATTGTGCAACGAGACTTCGTCTTGTCATTGCAGATAATAAGAAAGTAAGTAAAGAAGCACTTGAAAATGTAGATGGGGTAAAAGGAGTCTTCGAAGCATCGGGACAGCTTCAGATTATCCTCGGAACCGGTACGGTAAATAAAGTATTTGCCGAGTTCATCGACATTGCAGGTATCACGGCAAGCTCGAAAGCAGAGGCAAAAGAGGCAGCTGCAGAGAAGCAGAACTGGTTCATGCGTGCGATCAAGCTGCTTGGTGATATCTTCGTACCGATCATTCCGGCCATCGTAGCCAGCGGTTTCTTAATGGGAATCATGAACTCACTTGATTTTATGAATAGCAACGGATTCCTCCATATTAATACACACAGTTCGATTTATGTATTTGCGAATCTGTTCAGTAACATTGCTTACACATTCCTGCAGATCCTGATCGCATTCTCAGCTGCAAAAGCATTCGGTGCGAACCAGTATCTTGGTGCAGTTATCGGTATGATCATGATCCATCCGTCACTGCAGAACGCTTATACTGTAGCAACAGAGGGTGTACAGCAGACACAGAGCGTCTTCTTCGGACTGTTCAAGATTGACATGGTCGGATATCAGGGACACGTCATTCCTGTTATCATCGCCGTATGGATTCTGGCAGTGATCGAGAAGAAGTTACATAAGATCGTTCCGGAAGTTCTTGACTTGTTCGTAACACCTCTGGTCAGCGTATTTGTAACAGGTTACCTTACATTATCAATTGTAGGACCGATCTTCGTATGGGCTGAAAATGCAATTCTCGGAGCAATCCAGTGGATGCTAACGCTTCCTCTCGGAATTGGAAGTCTGATCATGGGAGGTTTATATGCACCAACCGTAGTAACCGGTATTCATCAGATGTATACAGCTATTGACATCGGACAGCTTGCAAAATACGGTGTTACATACTGGCTTCCACTTGCAAGTGCAGCCAACGTAGCACAGGGAGCTGCAGCACTTGCAGTAGGTATTAAGTCTAAAGATAAGAAGATCAAATCTCTGGCGCTTCCATCATCACTCAGTGCATTTATGGGAATTACAGAGCCTGCAATCTTCGGTGTAAACTTAAGATTCTTCAAACCATTCATCGCCGGATGTATCGGTGGAGGATGTGGAGCATTATATGCATCACTGGTACATCTTGGAGCGAAAGGAACTGGTGTAACAGGTATCTTCGGTATCCTGCTCTGCCTGAACCAGCCGCTTCAGTACCTGATCGAGATGGTGATCGCAGTCGGTGTTGCATTCGTGATCTCATTCCTGATCTATAAGGATGCAGAACCAAAGGCAGCAACCGCAGATGCAGCAGAGACAGCAGCAGTAGAAAATATGGAAACAACAGACGCAGTAGCAACAGCAGACACAACTGCAGAGACAGCAGAAGAGACATTAACAAGCCCGGTAAATGGAACACAGATTCCGTTAGCAGAAGTAGCAGATGAGACATTCGCATCAGAGATGCTCGGAGCTACCGTTGCAGTAGAGCCTGCAGACGGAAAAATCGTAGCGCCATGCGACGGAGAAGTATCGAATATCTTCGAGACAGGTCATGCCGTATGTATCACAACAGAATCGGGTGGCGAACTTCTGATCCATATCGGTATTGATACTGTAAAAATGGATGGAAAAGGATTTACAAAGAAAGTTTCTGATGGCGACAAAGTACATGCAGGAGATATTCTGGTAGAAGCGGACCTTGAGGAAATTAAGAATGCAGGATATCAGACGACAACAATGATGATTCTGACAAATACAGATGAATTCGGAAATGTAACAAAGGCAGAACCTGCTGAAGTTAAGACAACAAGTAAAGTTATGACACTTACAAAATAATGTGTATAGAAATAATGCTTATAGATAGATGGAGACGATTGATTTATGAACGCATTAACAAGAGATCTTGTAAAATTAGTAGAGACAGCAGAACAAAGCCAGAAAACCAGAGAAGAGTTATCCGTATCAGATAGAAAATTTCGTGAAAAACTACACCTGATGCCGCCGGTCGGCTGGCTGAATGATCCAAATGGACTCTGCCAGTTCCAGGGTATCTATCACGCGGTTTTTTCCAGTATTCGCCGTTTTAATGCAGAAGGCGGTGTGAAGATGTGGGGTCACTATACCAGCAAGGATATGATTAAGTGGGAATATCAGGGTACCGCACTTTATCCAGATCAGCCATTTGACTGTCACGGAGTATATTCCGGATCCGCATTTATTGAAGATGGAAAAATGTATCTGTACTATACAGGAAATGTCAAATTAGAAGACGGGGAATATGATTACATCCGCACCGGACGTGAGGGCAATACCGTTCTGGTTATAACGGAAGACGGCAAGACGTTCGGAAAGAAAAAAGAACTGATGAGAAATTCAGATTATCCGGACGATCTGACCTGTCATGTAAGAGATCCAAAGGTATGGAAAGAAAATGGTACTTATTATATGGTACAGGGTGCAAGAACGAACAAAGATGTAGGTCAGGTACTTGTATTTGAATCTGAAGATAAAGTAAACTGGAAGTTCAGAAACCGGGTGGAATCCGAAAAGCCATTCGGGTATATGTGGGAATGCCCGGATTATTTCAAAATCGGAGATAAGAAACTTCTTTCCACGTCTGTTCAGGGACTGGAAGGTGGTATCTGGGAGGATCGTAATGTATATCAGTCCGGATACTTTGAGATAGAAGGAGATATTCTTGGAGAATACAAGTTGTCAGAGTATCATTTGTGGGATTATGGGTTTGATTATTATGCCCCGCAGAGTTTTGAGACGGAAGACGGAAGAAGGATCCACATCAGCTGGATGGGAATGCCGGACTGCGAAGAATACAGCAATCCGACCATTCAGACAGGATGGCAGCATTGCTTTACATTTCCAAGAGAAATCTTTGAAAAAGACGGCAAGATCTGTCAACGTCCGATAAGAGAACTAGAAGAGAAGAAACATCTGGTAAGTGATGTGAAAGGTATGCTGGCAGGAGAGGGATATCCGGTATATGAAATGACGATTTCGGATATTACAAAGAACCGCTTTAAAGTTATCCTTTCAGAGAAGCTGATCCTGGATTATGCTGACGGAAAATTCCGGATGCATTTTACAGATCAGGATAAAACTTCGGTATCTTCCGGAAGAAGCATGAGATATGTAGAAGTGGAAGAAGTGGAGAATCTGAAGATTCTGGCCGATACATCCTCTGTTGAAGTATTTGTAAATGATGGGGAATATGTATTTTCGACAAGATATTATCCGGAAGTTTATAAATTACAGGCAGAAGCTGTGGGAGCACAGATTACGTTGTCAGAAATTATGTAACGAAATATCAATCTGAGATACCAATAATATAGAAAGAAGATCACCATATATCAAAAGAAAGAGTTTCAGTAGAGAAATTTTCAAAAGATATATGGTGATTTTTAATACCAATGTATGCAATAGAAGCTGCCAGTGGTAGGTTCTATGTATGCAAGAGATACAAATATTTTTCAAAATTAACGCCTTCGTTTACCGGAACATGTTCTTCTACAGAATCAATTAATGATTTTTCAAGAAAAGAACCTGCGGTCTGCATCATTTCCGTAAGGGAAATATCTCTGGCAAGTCCGCCTGTGATGCAGGAAGCAAAGAGATCACCCGTACCGGAATAACTTCCGTTGCAACAGGGATATGCCGAAAGAAAATGTGAAGAGCCATCTAGCAGGAGATTTCCAATCTTATGAACTCCGTCATCTGCAGTAAAATGAATACCAGTGATGAGGACCTTTTTTTCATGATCCTTTGTCAAAGTCTGCCCTGCATCCTTAAGTCGTGAAATGAGCTGCTGTATAGACAGAGACGAATCCTGCAGGCTGTTATAATCTATATCCGTCAGCAGACAGAATTCGGTAAGGTTAGGAGTGATAACATCTGCACGTGCGGCAAGTTCTTTCATAGCAGTCAGAAGCCCGGAAGTATACATATCATAGGTAACGCCATCGTCTCCCATTACAGGATCGACCAGAAGAAAGGTGTCTGCTGTCTGGAAAGTATCCAGAAAGTGCATGATCTGTTCAATCTGGCAGACACTGGAAACATAACCGGTATAGATTCCGGAAAAAGAAGTGCCTAGTTTCTTCATTCCTGGCGGAAATAATCCATCTTATCGGTTAAAATCATAACAGTAGTAGCTGGGGTATTCTGTTTGTGAACTTAAAATGGCGGTAGGGAGTGGACAGGCCTTGGATTCCCATCGCAGATAATACGGAGATGGCAGCAGTCAGGGAACAGCGTCCAAGTCCGGACAGATCATTGATTACAGCAACTTTTTTT
>ENA-OQBL01000556-OQBL01000556.1-human-gut-metagenome-genome-assembly--contig:-NODE-556-length-19213-cov-7.471759_pt1 | contig 19213 bp, 16 predicted proteins | sample MGYA00242747_ERZ504553 | MGnify/ENA primary metagenome ERZ504553 (study PRJEB26092, sample SAMD00036240) | human gut metagenome | host: Homo sapiens | study: EMG produced TPA metagenomics assembly of...
ATGAATTTCAGGTTTTCCAATATATATTCTTATCTTTTTTATCTGGTTAGTTCAAAGCATTCGGTAAGGTCCTTAAATAATTTCTGATACATTTGATAACCAGCTTCATATACTTCTTTGTTTTCCGGGCAGGTTCTGTACGGTCTTTTACTTCTACCATGCTGTCAACCGCATTCTCGATACTGTCAAAAATTCCGGTTGCTCTTCCTGCCAGGATCGCAGCTCCCAGAGAAGCCGCTTCTACAGATTTTACGGTTTCCAGAGTTACCTGGTTGATGTCTGCCTTAATCTGATTCCAGATCTTACTCTTGGAACCGCCCCCTAAAGAACGGATTTCTTTTACATAATTCCCATATTTGCAAGGGAATCAATATTTCTTTTTAATATGTATCCGAGAGATTCATAAATTGCTCTCATGAAGTGTGCTTTTGTATGCTGTAAGGTGAATCCGAAGTAAACACCTTTGGCTTTTGCGTTGCTGTCCGGTGCCATAGATCCGGATAAATGTGGTAACATTACCAGACCGTCACAGCCTGCAGGTACTTTTTCTACCTGTTTGCTGATCATGTCATAAGCATTTCCACATCCCATTTCTTCTGCCATCATTTCTACATTGCAGAATTTATCTCTGAACCATCTCTGAGTCATTCCCCCGTTTGTAAAGGTATGGATCATATACATTCCTTCCAGCGGGAAACAGAACAGTGGCATTTTTTCCGGCAGGATCAAATACTGGTCTGGATACAGGTACACACACTGCAAGTGCTGCACCGATTGTTTCGGAGAACATTCCCTCGCGGATATTTCCTGCACCGATAGCTCCAGCTGCCTGATCCAGTGCTCCTGTGCAGATGGTGATATCTTCTCCAAGTCCCAGTTCTTCTGTTACTTCCGGCAGGATTTTTTCCGATCACATTTCCGGATTCTACTACCGGTGCAAGCTGTTCTTCCCGGATTTCCAGATAGTCCAGCATTTCCTGCCAATATTTTCTGTTGATAATATCCCAGTAAGTGGAAGAGCAGACCAGGGATGGTTCTGTGGCAAATTTTCCTGTGAGTCTGTAGATGAAGTAGTCTTCAATCAAGAGGAATTTATCTGTTTTTTCGGAAAATTTGTGGTTCATTTTTTTTGGACCCACAGGATCTTGGATGCAGGCCAGCAGGGTTCAAAGCTTACCTGACCTGTCACCTTGTAGCAGGTATCATTTCCGAATTTGCCTTCCAGCTCCCTGGCTTCTTCTTCTGCCCTGTTATCCATCCATACAATGGCATTTCTCAGGGATTTACCGGCTTTGTCCAAGAATAAGAGCGTTTCTCCCTGTGCGGACATTGCCAGTGCGATCTTATCAGTCTTACTGATGGGATACTGGCTTTTCAGGTCGTTAATCCCGTCCAGAAAAGCTTTCCAGTATACCTCAGGTTCTTCTTCTACATAATTTGTCTGCGGAGTAATCAGATCATACTCCTGTGTGGATACTGCCAGAAGTGTGCCTTTCTTATCGAAGCATGCTACCTTCAAAGCAGTTGTTCCTATATCAAGTCCAATTAAGAGTTCCATCGTGATTACTCCTTTCGTATCTTTTTATTTATTCACAATGTTTACTGGATTTCCTTCGACAAACGCTTTCAGATTGTCTGCTGTGATATCCATGATTCTCTGTCTGGATGCCTGTGCTGCCCAGGAAATATGCGGTGTGATGAAGCAGTTCTTTGCTTTAAGTAAAGGATTGTCTCCTTTGATCGGTTCTGTGGAAACTACATCCAGTCCTGCTGCATAAACTTTTCCGCTGTTTAATGCATCTGCCAGATCCTGTTCTACGACGAGCTGGCCACGGCTATTGTTGATGAGGATGACACCGTCTTTCATCTTTGCGATATTTTCTTTATTAATGATTCCTTCTGTTTCCGGGAAGAGTGGGCAGTGAAGGAAGATCACATCTGACTGTGCAAAAAGTGTATCCAGATCTACATACTCAGCAAGTTTCTTTCCTGCTTCACTTTCATATGCATCGTAAGCGATTACTTTCATATCCATGGAATTTAAAATCTTTGCAGTTGCCTGTCCGATTCTTCCAAGACCGATGATTCCGGCTGTTTTCCCATAGAGTTCGATCATCGGGTAATCCCAGTAGCACCAGTCTGCATTATTTTCCCATTTACCTTCTGCAACAGTCTGTGCATGATGTCCGTAATGAGAGCAGATTTCCATCAGAAGTCCTACTGCATACTGACCAACAATCTGTGTTCCATAAGTCGGCACGTTTGCAACCGGGATTCCTTTTTCTTTTGCATAGTTGTAATCAACTACGTTGTATCCTGTTGCCAGAACTGCAATGAGTTTGATGTTCGGGCATTTGTCGATTGTTTCTTTTGTGATCGGTGTTTTGTTGATGATGACGATTTCTGCATCTCCGATTCTTTCTGCGATCAGAGGAGAATCTACATAGGATGTTCTGTCGTATACTGTAAGTTCACCGTATTTTTCCAGAGGAGCCCAGCTTAAATCGCCGGGATTCTCTGTATATCCGTCTAATACAACAATTTTCATATCTTGCCTCCGCCTGTATAAAAACTTATTTGATGCTGTCTGCCATTTTCTTAACATCGCCGCAGGTTCCGTTCCATGCTGCCATCAGGATGTCCATCTGATCCAGGATGCAGAAATGTTTTACGCCGAGGTTTTTCATAGTATTCAGCTTCTTCAAGTGTAGCGATTTCAACACGTGGCTGTACGCCATGCTCCAGAGCTACTTTGATCATTTTTTGCGTGTGCTTCTTTGATATCTTCTTTGTGGTCTGCGCAGTTCCATCCACGGCTCATGCAGTAATCGGAAGGTCCGAACTGTACCATATCTACGCCTGGGATAGAGCAGATTTCTTCGATGTTATCCATTGCTTCTTTTTTCTCGATCATGAAAGCTTTTACAAGGCTTCCGTTCATTGCTGCGTAATCCATCTGTTTTAATTCCGGATGATAGCCGATCCATCTTGCATTTGGATATCCGAATTTTCCATCATATTCCGGTGACTTTGGTGTGATCAGTTTTAATGTTTCTCTTACCTGATCCGGTGTCTCATGATCTGTGAAAAGGATTGCCTGAAATCCAACTGCAGCAGCTTTCTGAGCTACATATGCTCTGTTCTGAAAGTCTACTTTAATCATAGAACCTGCTCCGTGAAGCTCACATGCTCTTACAAAGTTTTCAAGATCCTGGAAGGAAAATGGTGCATACTCTGCAAGGAATTCAAAGTAATCAAAGTTCCCTGTTGATGCAGCTGCCTCTACAACTGTTGGCCATGTACTCCAGATTCTTGTGTTTACGGATGGTTTGTTTTCGTTCAGAATGTCTCTCATTTTGTTTAAGCTCATAATAGTAATCTCCTTTTTTCTATTGAATTTTTTATTTGTTCTCCAGAAATATTTCTTGATTACATACTACTCAAAAAGCGGTTTAGGGTCGATTAATAATCTTGCCTTGAACATTTCTTATCTTGTTGTGAAAAAATAATCCTGTTTTCTCTGAAAATTACCATGTAACGCAAAAAAGGATTCCGAAAAAGCCCATTACAGACTCTTCGAAATCCCTTTATATTCTTTAAAATTTTAAAACAACTTCCATAAACTGTTGCTTTTTTTACTCGTAGCTACTATTTCCAAGTATAAATCAAGGATTTTTATGAGTAAATCTTTATTCTACGTTATATCATTTACTATAATTCTTTGCCGCAAATGTAATCATCACCTTAAACAGATCCCCATCCAAATACAGCTTAAACTCACCTCCCTGCAGCTCTGTCAGGCTCTTTGCGATAGAGAGTCCCAGTCCGCTTCCCTCTGTATTTCTCGCCACATCTCCTCTGATAAATCGTTCTGTCAGTTCATCCGCAGAGATATTCAAAGGCTGTGCTGAAATATTTTTCAGGGAAAAGGTTACTTTTTTATTTCTGTTGCTGATCTCTGCGTAAACTCTGGTGCCCTCCATTGCGTACTTCACAACATTGCCGAATACGTTTTCCAGAACACGCCACATTCTCTGACCGTCTGCGTAGATAATGGACGGTTCGTCTGTGAAATGTACCATCATAGTCAGGTTCTTCTCCTGGAATTTCTCTTCAAATTCTCCGATCACCTGCTGCACCATTTCCACAAAATCAATATCATTCATCTCCAGCTTGATGTTTCCGGTGCTTGCCTTGGATGCCTCTACCACATCCTCTGTGAGCACCTTCAGTCTCTGAGATTTCTCATCCAGGATGCGTAAATATTCCTGTATTTTCGGATCTGTCGGATTTTCCCGTTTCATCAGATCTACATAATTGATAATGGAAGTCAGAGGTGTTTTCAGGTCATGGGAAACATTTGTGATCAGCTCTGTCTGCATTCTTTCCTTTTTCAGGCTGTTCTCCACAGCAGCATCCAGACCACCTCCAATATTGTTGATATATTCTGCCATCACCTTCTGTTTTCCGGTAAGTGTATCTGTTTTGATCTTATATTGCAGTTCTCCATCGCTTATTTTTTTCAGACCATCCATAATAAGATCCAGCCCATCCGCTTTTCTGATGATAAAAATCACAGCAGCCGCATCTACAATCAGTAATATCATCAGGAATACTCCTGCACCTGTGAATCCGCAACCAATGATCAGGAACTGCAAGAATAAAAATGCACCTCCCACAAGCAGAACTTTTATTTTTTCTGCTGTATTTCTGGAAAAAGCTCTGGCAAAATCGGCAAGCTTCCCACTGCATTTTCCAATCCATTTCAGAACTGTTCTAATCAGACTGTTTTTCCATAAGGTTCCTGCTTTTATTCTTCTTACCAGGCTGAGATATCCGATCAAAAACCATGCCATTGTATAAGTTCCACATATGAGACAGGTAACAATCACTGTCACTACTGCATGGCTGTAACCCAATGATGAGTTGGCGATCAAAGTTCCCGATATGATCGTTCCTGCCAGCCATATACCGATCACTGCTCCTGCCGCAATTTCTGTATACCATCTGTCAAATCCGTTCAGATGGATTTCTTCATCCTTCGGTTTCCTTCCTGCAGTCACAGTCAGCCACACCATACCGATCAGCCAGAGCACACTTCCGAAGACCGCTCCTGCCAGCATCGGAAACATAAGCTTTGAATATGTCTTATAATTCTCTGCCTCATCAGCCATGGAATCTGCCACAGAAAATTTCGTATCAACCGAAACTGCAAACACAAAATCCTTTGTGTCAAAACTCTGATCAATGGTATGATTCCACACCTGCAGATCTGCATCCGGAATATTTGTAACACACTCACTTAATTCCGGGTAAACAACTGCATATGCTTTTTCCTTAAATATTGTCTCAAGGTTCTGCTCCAGCTGTGAATAGCTGCTGTATGCCTTTCTGTTTGTATAGATTGTCTTTTTCTCTTTATCTGCGAAAAGATATGTGAGATTGGTACTCCCTTCCTCATAGTCTCCGGACGTCTGATATACAGACGTAAGTGATATGGCACAGTCACTGACATTTATATCATCCTGAACAGCTCTGATACAGTCCAGAACCTTTGCCAGTTCACTATAGGCATCCTCAAGTTTTCCATTCCATTCCGTACTGGAATTGACTGCATCCGGAAGACTTTCCGCACCCTGAGGTTTAAATTCCTCTGTAAAACTCCATATCTCCTGCAAATAAAATTCCGGATATTCTGTATTATTTTCTTTGTCTGTAATACTACCCAGACTTCGGCTATCCGAATCGCTCCAGTAGCCCAGTTCAATGGCAGCATCTATTTTCTGATTTTCTGTTTTTTCTGCAAATTTTGTCTCATAGGAATCATCATACTCTTCCATGATATCCTGATCATAATTAACCTTTAACAACCCATCTGTCACCAGTTTTTTAAAATCATTTAAATTAAAATAATGACTGCTTCCATCCGAGGTCTTACATTGGATAAACTGTCCTATATCGCCAAAGCTTCCTCCATCATCATATCTCTCTCCAACTCCGGCCCAGTTCTGTGCCCACTCCAGCAGATCTTTTACAGAATATGCCACGCCGGATGTATTCTTAAAAGAAAGCTCACTCAACGAATCACGGTTGATTTCCTTTTCCTGAAATTCTGCCAAATCGATCACTGCCGATGAACCTGCATTTGTAAGGTAATTTATATCCTCTTTTGCTGACAGACTTTCCAGAATATCCGTACCTCTGGAATTCAGACGCTCCCTGAATCCCTCTGACTGAATGTAACTTTTCCCTCTGTCATCCAGACGAATCCCCGTCTGATAGATCATTACAAAAAATGCTGCACATATCACAGCTGCCACAGCCGCCAGATGTACGATCACGATCCAGACCGCCTTGGCAACATTGCTCCTGTATCCTTTTCCCTTCATAATTTTGTCCCTTTCCTTTGCATTCGCTCCGTTACTTGATTTAGGTCAAGCGGATAAAATCATCCGCTTCGCTACTTGATTCGGTTAAATTTTTTCAATTTTATACCCAAGTCCCCACACAACCTTCAGGTATCTTGGCTCCCTTGGATTAATCTCAATTTTTTCTCTGATATGCCGGATATGCACTGCCACCGTATTATCTGCAGCAACTGCTTCCTCATTCCAGATATTTTCATAAATCTGATTAATAGAAAATACCCTTCCCTGATTCTTCATCAGCAGAAGCAGGATATTGTACTCAATGGGTGTCAGCTTCACCACATCACCGTCCACCCTGACTTCCTTCAGGTCATCATTTATACTCAGACCTCCTGTCTCGTAGATATGAGCATTCTCCACAGGTATTGCTGCTCCCAGCCTTGTATATCTTCGAAGCTGTGATTTCACCCTTGCCACCAGTTCCAGGGGATTAAAGGGCTTGGTTACATAATCATCTGCCCCTACATTTAATCCAAGGATCTTATCTGCATCCTCTGATTTCGCAGAAAGAATAATGATCGGAAGAGGATTCTCTTCCCTTATCTTCAAAGTAGCCCGGATGCCATCCAGCTTCGGCATCATAATATCTATGATTAGCAGATCCACCGACTGACTGCGCAATGCGTTAATCGCCTCCACACCGTCGTATGCCTTCAGGACCGTATAGCCTTCCTGCTCCAGATAAATACTGATTGCCTCTACAATGTCTTTATCATCATCACAGACCAGAATATTCGCCACTTTATACACCTCCCTCATCATCCGAAATGCCAGTCTGAAATCTCTCATGTACAGACACCCCGGCTTCTTATTTTGTATTTCTGATATTAGAATAATCGAAGCTTCTTAATATGAAAGGGACAAATTCTTAAGATTTTCTTATGATTATTCACTTTTCGCAGTCAAAATATCAGGCTGTTAATCTGTCACTTTTATCAGGCTCCTATTTTCATCCAATTCTTCTATTCGTTCTGCTATATACATTTTTTATCTCATCTTTTCTCTTTTTCTGACAGTCAACAATAGACTGAAAATCATTATATCATTTCACATATATTACTTCTATAGAATATTCTCTTCTGTTTCCCATTTCCACACCCATCACTGTTTATTCCATTCTCCATAACTCACAACCAATCTATAGCAACCCTCGTAAATAATACTTCCATCAACGCACCAGGGGATCATCGTTATATGTTTTTTGGTATTTTATTAACAATCTTCATACATATCGCATAATTTTTTATTGATTTTGTACAATATTATTTATTTTTCGGCAAAACAATGCTACAATGTTTTACAAGATTAGAGCGTGTCTGAAAAAGGCTTTCTGCAAGATGTGCGTCACAATTTGTGGGATATTTTGCCCGGATGAGGGCGCCGTAGCGGGCTACGGCAACTGAATTCGGGTGAAATATCCTGCAAAGTGGGGCGTGCAGATTGCGGGAATGATTTTTCAGACACGCTCTAGCGCATTGCCATAGCAGGATTTCACTCATTAATGAGATGGATTGACTGCAGTATTTTACGGAATATCTATAACTCATATTTACAGGAGGTTATCATGAAAAGAAAAAGGAACCATTCACTTCGCAGCTCTGTTTTCATATTTCTGGCTGCACTTTTCCTGCTGTTTACCTGCAGTGTTTCTACTATCTATGCATCCACACTTCAGAAACCTGATATCGCAGCATCGGGAAAATTTGTAAAAGACGGCAATTACTGGATTTACCGCTATGATGATAAAACCATCGCCAAAAATGTATTTCTGAAAATTGACAAAAAGACCTATTATTTTAACAAACTCGGACACCGCTGGTGCAGCTGGCATACGATCAAAGGCAAAAATTATTATTTCGGAACCAGATCTCAGGGATATCTGATAAAGAATTCTCTTATCAAATATAAAGGAAATTATTACTATGTCGGTAAAGACGGTGCCATGGTTACCGGATGGTACACTGACAAATCTGGAAAGAAATACTATTTTGGCAAAGACGGAAAAGCAGTTACAGGAAAACACAAGATCAAGGGAACTTACTATTACTTTAACCAGAATGGTACTGTCGCCCACACCGGATTAAATTATTCCCTTTCCTCTGACTGTGCACTTCTCATGAATGCAGATACCGGTCAGATTATTTATGGCAAAAATGAAAATGTTGCTCATGCCAACGCCAGCACAACCAAGATTATGACCTGTATCCTTGCACTTGAAAACTGCAAATTAAACGAAAAAGTAAAGTTCTCCCCTTACGCAGCATCTATTGAACCCAGCAAGCTTTATGCAAATGCAGGAGAAATATTTTATCTGAAAGATCTGCTTTATTCCCTGATGCTTCCCTCCCACAACGACACCGCAGTTGCCATTGCCGAACACGTCAGCGGTTCCACTGCAAAGTTTGTTAAATTAATGAATAAAAAAGCAGCAGAGATCGGATGTACGAATACACATTTCGCAACCCCAAATGGTCTGGATGCAGGGTATAACCATTACACAACAGCTTCTGACCTGGCAAAAATTGCCCAGTATGCGATCAAAAAGCCTATGTTCCGCAAACTGGTGAGCACCGGCTATTATTCTTTCTCTAATCTCAACACCGGCAGAAGCTATTCTATCGGCACCACCAACGCCCTGCTCGGCAATGTTCCGGGAGTTCAGGGTATGAAAACAGGCTATACCAACAAAGCAGGCTATTGTTTTGTCGGACTTTCTTATTCCGCAAGGGGAAACACCTATATTTCTGTTGTCCTGGGTGCAGATTCATCTTCTGCCCGCTGGCAGGATTCCAGAACATTGCTGACTTACGCATATAATCATTGATCAGAATTATTATAGCAGCATACAGGCCAATATTACAAAAAAAGGAAAGTGTTCTGAAACATCAGATACACTTTCCTTTTATATATTTTATTTCACTGCTATGAAGATACTGAAAATTACCAGTTATCAATTTTTCACTGCATTCTTGATTATTTTGCACTGATAACATCGCTCATATCATATCTTCCTGCCGGTTTGCCTGCAAGGAATTTCGCAGCTTCAACAGCACCCTTTCCAAATACAGCTTTGGAATATGCAGTATGCTTAAATTCAATCACTTCATCCGGACCTGCGAAGATCACTTCGTGTTCTCCTACGATTGTTCCACCGCGGACTGCTGAGATACCGATTTCCTTATCATCCCGCATCTCACGTCTCTGGCTGCGGTCATAGATATAATGATACTGGTTATCCATTGCCTCATTAATGCTGTCAGCCAGTGCAAGTGCTGTTCCGCTTGGTGCATCCAGTTTCAGTCTGTGATGCTTCTCAACAATCTCCATGTCAAATCCTGCTGTTGCCAGAACCTTTGCCGCATCCTGAAGCAGTTTCATCAGAGTATTGATTCCCAGAGACATATTTGCAGATTTCAGAACTGCAACATTCTTAGATGTCTCTTCCACCTTTGCGAGCTGCTCCTTGCTTAAACCGGTTGTACATAATACAACCGGAAGTTTGCGTTTCTCACAGTAAGCAAGAAGTGCATCTGTTGCTTTTGCAGAAGAGAAGTCGATAAGGGCATCTGCCTCTACCTGACATTCTTCCATATTTGTATATACAGGGTAGCTGTTCTTTCCCTGATCTGCCACATCGATACCTGCTACGATCTCAGCATCCGGATCCTTCTCCACAAGTCCGGAGATTACCTGACCCATGTGACCGTTACAGCCATGCATAATAATCTTTACCATTTGTCTATTCCTCTCAATTCCAGTATATCGGCAAGTTGATTTTCCGAACAATCCTGCGGTTATATTTATGCAAGTTTAATTCCGAAATTCTTCAGTTCTTCAGCAAGTTTTGCCTTGTTTGCATCTTCCATCTCGGATAATGGCATACGAAGTGGTCCCACTTCTTTACCCATCAGATTCAGAGCTGCTTTCACCGGAATCGGGTTTACTTCACTGAACAGTGCATGAATTAACGGGATTGCCTTTAACTGGATTTCTGCTGCACCCTTTGTATCTCCTTCAAGGAATTTCATAACCATATCATGTGTTTCCTTAGGAGCTACATTAGAAAGTACGGAAATTACTCCAAGTCCGCCAAGTGAAAGGATCGGAAGTACCTGATCATCATTTCCGGAGTAGAGTTCAATGCAGCCATCAGCCATGGACATCATGGTTGCAATCTGTGAAAGATCTCCGCTTGCTGCTTTGATACCAACAATATTCTTAACATTTTTAGCCAGAGCTACTGCTGTTGCAGGCTGAATGTTACAACCTGTACGGCTCGGAACATTGTACATAATGATCGGTGTTTCCGGAACTGCCTCTGCAATAGCTGTATAATGAGCGATCAGTCCTTTCTGAGTCGCCTTGTTATAATATGGAGTCACTATAAGAAGTGCATCTGCACCGTAAGAAGCAGCCTCCTTTGACATCATAATTGCAGTTTCCGTACAGTTGGAACCTGTACCTGCGATAACCGGAACACGTTTGTTTACCTTGTCGATTGCAAACTTAATTGTCTTAAGATGCTCTCCATGCGTCATCGTTGATGATTCTCCTGTTGTTCCGCAGATAATGATCGCATCTGTACTGTTTGCAATCTGATACTCCAGAAGTTCCTCCAGTTTATCATAATTAACCTTACCATCTTCATACATAGGGGTTACGATTGCAACACCTGCACCTTTAAAAATTGCCATTTGCCTTCCTCCTTTATTCTTCTGTAATTTCCATACAGATTACTGTCCATTCATAAACAATAATCAGGTTTTATACACCTTATACAATCTCTGTTGTCAGTGTAGTTATGCTGTCTGCATATTTACGCAGGCTGTCCGGTAACGTCCGTCCCGTAAGCAGAATATGCATACTCTCATCCTTCATCTTCAGGATATCACCGATTGCCTCTGCAGTGGTGATCCCGTAATCCGGAAGTGCAAGAATCTCATCCAGGAGCAGAAAATCGCATTCCTGCGTTGCGATCACTTTGCGCGCGAAATTCAAAGCATTGAGAATATTGGTTTTCTCCTCTGCCTTCTCCTGCTCATTCAGCTCCTCATATCCTTCATCATGCTTCTCAAAACGGAATATCTTAATATCCAGATTATCCAGTTCCTCCAGAAAATCCAGTTCCCTGCGCTCTCTTCCTTTCAGGAACTGAATAATAATGACGCTTTTACCCTGTGCGGAAGCTCTCAGACACTGACCGATCGCCAGAGTTGTCTTTCCCTTTCCCCCGCCACAGTAAACCTCTGTAAATTCTTTTTCCATAACAAACAATTCCTCTTATCGTTATTGAAATTGTACCTTCTTCTCTGTGTCATTACAGACATGATAAACAGCAGTCTGTTTTCGACTTCTGCGATGAGCTTCCGGCATATTCAAGCCGGAATGCTTCGTGGAACAGCAGGCTGCCATAGTTATCTGAATACGCTTATATTACCGCAGTTTATGAAGAATTGCAAGTGTTACTGTTTACAGTAATCGTTACCGTTCACTCCGTTCACAGTAACGTGGCCAAAATTCATTCCAAATTGCCTGCGGCAATGGAATTATTCCATATATTCCAGCTTGCTTACAGATACTTCATACGCAACTCTCTTCTCTGTTTCATTTTCCCCGATCCGTTTCATATATTCTCTGCTCTGGATACGTCCCCAGATCAGGACATGACCGCCAACTTCAAACGCAGATGCATAGCGGGCATTTCTGCCCCAGCAGATGCATGGTATGTAATCTGATTTTCCATACGGACGATTTACTGCCAGCAGCACATCCGCAATTTCTCTTCCAAGAGGAGTTTTACGGTACACCGGAGGCTTACAGATATATCCGTCCAGAAAAATCTGATTTACCGGAACTGTTTCATCCTCTTCTTCCACAAACTTCAGTTCTCTGCTGAATACTGAAAGCACGAGACGGTTGTGCTTCTCCTCATGGCGGTTATATGAGCGGAACTGTCCATGGATTTCCACATATTCTCCGATATAATCCTGCGTTACATCCACCAGCCGTTCAGAAACCATCACCGGAATCCTGTCTTCCGAATCACTGAGCCTTTTGACCAGCAGCTCAGTCATATAGAAGCCTTCTCCAAAGACCTGATGACTGAATGTAAAGCCTGCTGCAATTTTGCCCATCATAGATACCTGATTGTTTTCAATAATTTTATCTGCCATAATGTGGTTCTCCTTCCCTGTAGAGCACCTGTGTCAGAATCCCTGCCTGCAATGCAGACCGTAAATCGTCTCTGCTTTTTCAGCGATCCCGCATATGCTCCTCTGTACCTTGTATTGTTCTTTATAAAGTTATGTACAGGCATTCTCATTTAGAACCAGAATCTGCAAAAATGAAAAAAAATTATTTTAACACCTTGTAATCTGGCGAAAATGTGGTAAACTGAAAATTCGGGTAACTTATTGAAAAAAACACATAATAATAGGAACAAATTCATCTGCAAGATTATATCGTGCTTGAAAAATGCTTTTGCAGCAAAATAATCCTGCTGATAACACATGAATATTAACAATTCCGGTAACTGTTCAGCCAGTGTGCCGAACAGTTACCCATTCAAAGCTTAAAGAGGAAAGGAAAATCATTTTATGAGAACAAAACGTGAAGATGTCCGTAACGTAGCCATTATCGCCCACGTTGACCATGGTAAAACAACTCTGGTTGACCAGCTTCTGAAACAGAGCGGTGTATTCCGCGAAAATCAGGAAGTTCAGGAACGTGTCATGGACTCCAATGATATTGAGCGTGAGCGTGGTATCACTATTTTATCCAAGAATACAGCTATTCATTACAAAGATACAAAGATCAATATCATCGACACACCAGGACATGCTGATTTCGGCGGCGAAGTAGAACGTGTACTTAAAATGGTAGACGGTGTTATCCTTCTCGTTGATGCTTTCGAAGGTGCTATGCCTCAGACTAAATTCGTTCTTAAGAAAGCCCTTGAACTTGATCTCCATGTAATCGTATGTATCAACAAGATTGACCGTCCGGAAGCTCGTCCTGACGAAGTTGTAGATGAAGTTCTGGAACTTCTTATGGATCTTGGTGCTTCTGACGAGCAGCTTGACTGCCCGTTCCTGTATGCTTCTGCAAAAGCAGGACATGCTGTGATTGACTTAAACGATACTCCTAAGGATATGGCTCCTCTGTTTGACGCTATTCTGAAATATATCCCTGCTCCGGAGGGAGATCCTGATGCAGATACTCAGGTTCTGATCAGCACCATTGACTACAACGAATATGTGGGACGTATCGGTGTAGGTAAAGTTGAGAATGGTAAGATTGCCGTTAATCAGGAGCTGACTCTGTTAAACCATCATGATCTGGACAAACGTAAGAAAGTTAAGATCAGCAAGCTCTATGAGTTTGACGGTCTGAATAAGGTTGAAGTAAAGGAAGCTACTATTGGTTCCATCGTTGCTATTTCCGGTATCGCAGACATCCATATCGGTGATACTCTCTGCGGCGGAGAAAACCCGGAGGCAATTCCTTTCCAGAAGATTTCCGAGCCTACCATTGCCATGAACTTCATCGTAAATGACAGTCCGCTGGCAGGACAGGAAGGTAAATACATCACATCCCGTCATCTTCGTGACCGTCTCTACCGTGAGCTGAATACAGATGTCAGCCTTCGTGTAGAAGATACTGAAACAACAGAAGCCTTTAAGGTTTCCGGACGTGGAGAACTTCATCTGTCTGTCCTGATCGAGAACATGAGACGTGAAGGTTATGAATTCGCAGTAAGTAAACCGGAGGTTCTGTACAAAACAGACGAGCGCGGAAAGAAACTTGAACCTATGGAAATCGCTTATGTAGATGTTCCGGAAGAATTTTCCGGTACTGTAATCCAGAAGCTGAGTGAACGTAAAGGTGAGCTGCAGGGTATGAGTACTGCCAGTGACGGTACTGTCCGTCTGGAATTCCACATTCCTTCCCGTGGACTGATCGGATTCCGCGGTGAGTTCCTTACTTCCACCAAGGGTACCGGCATCATCAATACTATGTTTGACGGATATGCTCCTTACAAGGGAGATTTCCAGTACAGAAAACAGGGATCTCTGATCGCTTTCGAGGCTGGTGAAGCTGTTACTTATGGTCTGTTCGCAGCCCAGGAGCGTGGTACTCTGTTTATCGGACCTGGTGCAAAGGTTTACAGCGGTATGGTTATCGGACAGAATGGTAAAGCCGAAGATATCGAGCTGAACGTATGCAAGACAAAACATCTGACTAACACACGTTCTTCTTCCGCTGATGATGCACTGAAATTAACTCCACCAAGAGTTCTCAGTCTGGAACAGGCCATCGATTTCATCGACCAGGATGAACTCCTTGAGGTTACACCGGAGTCTCTCCGTATCCGTAAGAGACTGCTGGATTCCAGAGAACGTAAGAGAGCCGCTTTCAGAAAAGCCTGAAACAAATAGAAACTTAAGAAAAATTAAGCCCCGCAGATTTTGCGGGGCTTCAGACTGTAGACAAAGCCCTGCTTTTGCAGGGTTTTGCTATTGTTGGAACCGCTTTTCTGATATAATAAATATCAGAAGGGCGGTGTTTTTTTATGATGACGAAAAATGCAGATAAAAAAAGAGAACAAATGATGATGTTTTCCATGGATGACATGGTACCTCAAAACCATATGCTGCGATTGATTGATAAAGCAATCAATTGGAACTTTATTTATGATCTGGTTGAAGAAAAATACTGTTCGGATAACGGCCGTCCCAGTATGGATCCCGTTATGCTGATAAAGATACCATTCATTCAGTATCTCTATGGAATAAAAAGCATGCGGCAGACCATGAAAGAGATCGAGGTAAACGTTGCATACCGCTGGTTTCTTGGACTGGACATGCTAGATCCGATACCTCATTTTTCTACATTTGGAAAGAATTATACCCGCCGTTTCAAAGACACAGACCTTTTTGAGCAGATCTTTTCAAAGATATTGGAAGACTGTATGAAATATAATCTTGTAAATACAGGACAGATCTTCGTGGATGCAACACATGTAAAAGCCTGCGCAAACAGTAAAAAAATGCGGAAAAGAGTTGCACATGAACAGGCGCTCTGGTATGAAGAAGAATTAAATAAAGAGATTGAAGAAGATCGTCTGGCACATGGAAAAAAGCCATTAAAGAAAAAAGATGATAACCAGCCACCTGCATCCGGTGGAACCGGAAATGATAAGGATTCTATATCTGAAGAACTTCCTGAAAATGTGAAAACACAAAAATGTAGCATCAGCGATCCGGAAAGTGGATGGTTTCGAAAGGGTGAACATAAACACGTTTTTGCATATGCAGTAGAAACTGCCTGTGATAAACATGGCTGGATCCTTGGATATACAGTACATCCTGGTAATGAGCATGACAGTCGTACTTTTAAAGCATTATACGATAAGATATCTAAACTGAATCCGCAGATGGTAGTTGCAGATGCAGGATATAAAACTCCGGCAATCGCCCATCAGCTGTTGGAAGATGGAATTCAACCACTTTTTCCGTATACCCGTCCCAAGACCAAAGAAGACTTTTTCGGAAAACACGAATTCGCATATGATGAATACTATGATTGTTATATATGTCCGGGAGCACATATATTGACATACAGTACAACAAACAGAAGTGGATATAAAGAGTATAAAAGCTGCGGTGAGCATTGTGCTGAATGCCAATATCTTTCAAAATGCACCGAAAGTAAGGATCATATAAAACTTATCACACGTCATGTATGGGAAGAATATATGGAAGTGGCAGAAGACATTCGGCACACGATAGGAAACAGACAGATCTATCAGTTAAGAAAAGAAACCATAGAGAGGATATTCGGTACAGCGAAAGAACAACATGGATTTCGATATACGCAGTATGTAGGAAAGGCGCGGATGGAAATGAAAGCCGGGCTTACCTTCGCATGTATGAATCTGAAAAAACTGGCAAAAATTCTGGAAAAACGAGGCTGGAATACAGCCAGATTTTTGTTGATTTTGGAAAAAAATAAAAAGAAAAGAAGTTTTAAAAGAAAAAATGGTGCTGGGCATAATCCCCAACACCAAGTTTGTCTACAGTCTGAAAGCACGTAGTGCTTTAGGATTACCAAATGCTTTTTCAGGATAGCTTAAAAGAACAACTGCATTTTCTATGCCGCTGAGGTTTCCCTCATACCGGTACACATAATAGTTGCGTTTTTTGACTGTGACGAGGTCAAATCCTTTATGTGTTGTGGATCGTTCAGCAGCCAGTTCACTGAGTTTCTTTTTCATTCCTGATGGATACAGCAGACGGTTTGTTTTCAAAGCACCAATGGTATGGAACCCTTTCTGTACAAAAGTATTGATTATTTTTTCAGAAACATACCAGCAGTCACAAAGGAAATAAGACATTACTGGTGGAACAGGCAGTTCCTTTGCAATATTTTGTACAATATCAATCTTGGAAATTGATTTATTGTACATTACAAAAGCATAGTTCAGGACAATGCCGTTACAGGAAAGCATAACAGCTACTGCCTGATGTCCGTAGTCCTGTTTCCCCTTTAAATGGGATTGGTGAAAGTACGCATCTTCAATCGGATGCAGAGCCTGTGACGAAGGCTTTGTCTTTGAAGCTATCGTATCGTCTACAATGCAGAAAACAGGCTTTCCGGTGCGTGCTGCTTCTGAATAAATAATCTCTATAACAGAACGTTTTAACGTATCTGAAAGTAGAGAATCATCCCATTTCCCTGAATTAAGGAAATGTGCAATCGTAGTTCTGTGACAGGAACTGTTTTTAGCAAAATCCGTGGTTTTTCCATGATATCCTGAAATGAAAATGCTGATCAGGATACTTATAAGGTGGTTTATCACCCGGTTCGAATAAAATTTGCATAAATTTAATTTCTTAAGCTGGTTGTATATGAATGCGGAATGATGTATAGTATTTGCGAGAGACACCTTCTTTCGTAAATGTTGCAAATGTTTGTTTAGGCACTTTCATTATACAACACACGGAATCGAGGTGTCTTTCTTTTATGCAAAATCACGAACTTGCTCATTTATAGTTTTCAGGACTGGAAATCAGCAAATGTCTGGATTTTTACGAACATTTAAATAAATATGATGTCATTCATTTTGATGTACAATGGTGCTGTATATCAGCAGGTTCCAGTGAGAATTTAATTTCATATATCACGAATATCGTTGTTTCCGAATTAAGAGAGACTTATCCTGAAGTCAATCTGGTGGAAAACAGCACTATATATGGAGCAATGGCACGAATTAATACTGTATTAGGAAAACAGTTTATTGTAATCATTGATGAATGGGATGTTCTGATCCGTGATGAAGCCCATAATCAGGCAGCGCAGGAAATGTATATTGACTTTCTCAGAAACATGTTTAAAGGAATTGAGGCATCAAAATATATCGCACTTGCATATCTGACCGGAATTTTACCGATAAAGAAATTAAAAACCCAGTCTGCCTTAAATAATTTCACCCAGTTTACAATGCTTAATGCCGGCCCATTGACACCATATATCGGCTTTAATGAAGATGAAGTAATCGATTTGTGTGAAAAATATGAGATAGATTTTGCAGAAGTGAGGCGGTGGTACGATGGTTACCGTCTTGGAGATTACCATGTATATAATCCCAATGCGTTAGTAAATCTGACAATTATGCGGACATTCCAGAGCTACTGGTCACAGACAGGAACCTATCTGTCGATCCTGCCACTGATCAACATGGATTTTGATGGTCTGCGGACATCCATTATAGAGATGCTGTCCGGTTCCTCTGTAGAAGTAAATGTCAATGAATTTCAGAATGATATGGTCAGTTTCGCAGACAAAAATACTATTTTAAGCCAATCCGGGAACTCCCGACAGGAAGAGGCTTCGCAGATTTCGTCTTCATCCCCAAACCACTGTACAGAGACTATTATCCTGCATTACTCGTCGAACTGAAATGGAACAAAGACGCAGAAACTGCTCTGAATCAGATAAAAGAACGAAAATATCCATAGTCATTACAGCAGTATACAGGGGATATTTTACTTGTTGGAATCAATTATGATAAAAAAGAAAAAGTACATCAGTGTGTAATCGAAAAATGGTTTCCACTGTGTATATAGAACGTAACTTCAAAAGAATCATATAAGTTATGAGAAAAGACATTCTACCTCAGTGGATGGAATGTCTTTTTATATAATTTTAGCTTGCATCTATGTAAAATTGATATCAGAAAATTCCCTCTTTTTATGTTGACATTACTAAAAGCAAGACTATAATGAAAACCGAAAAAAGAATCTGACACGATTGGAAAGGGGAAGTTAATTATGAGTACAGTTTTGCCAAGAGAAGAAGCAGTAGAAACAATTTTTTCTAAAATTTTGGCTTCGCCGGAAGCATCCGGACGATTAAGCGGAGTTTTTTATGACCATATAGATGACGACCATCGTCTGACAGATAATGACAGAGATCATTTCCTGCAGGTATTGTTCATGCGTACCAGAACGGTGATATCAGTGCACTGCTGTTGGAATTATGCGGCAGAAGTATGTTTGACCTGTTAAGGGAGGCTTATCTGATCCCGAAGAAATTCCACGGAAAAGCAGGAGAGAACCCGGTGCTCCTTACAGATGCAGCCGGAGAACTTCTTCCCGGGGAAAAGGTTTTCAGCCAGAGAATATGCAAAATTCAAGGAAACATATGAACATCATGAATGTGCCCCCAGATCTGCACTGTATCTTGCAGATGGTTATGATCTTGTCCGTACCTATACAGCAAGG
>ENA-OQBL01000558-OQBL01000558.1-human-gut-metagenome-genome-assembly--contig:-NODE-558-length-19134-cov-2.803809_pt1 | contig 19134 bp, 26 predicted proteins | sample MGYA00242747_ERZ504553 | MGnify/ENA primary metagenome ERZ504553 (study PRJEB26092, sample SAMD00036240) | human gut metagenome | host: Homo sapiens | study: EMG produced TPA metagenomics assembly of...
AGAACTGATACAGCAACTACGCCTGCATCCCACCGCCGTTGTCATTCTGGACTATAACCCCTTTTTGATTTTTCGGGAGCCGAAGAGCTAATGGTACTTCACGAACGCTTCAGGAAGCCGATTGGTTACTCATTTTCCGACGAATTGAGCCTACCGTTCCTGCGCCAGGTATTGTTCAGCAGCATGGCATTCGGCGTAGTGCTGAAGGATAATTCCAAAGAAGAGATACTGACCGCACTACAATGCGCTTCACGCAAAGAACGATTCATCTGTAATCACGTCAGCAACCTGCTACTTGCGGGCAACGGTTCCTCCTCCCCCACCCATCCTGCCATCAAAGACGATTTACTGACTACTGCCGAACGGAGCATCCTGAAAGAGATAGCCCTGGGGAAAACAACCAAAGAAATAGCCGCCGAAAGAAACCTCAGCTTCCATACGGTAAACAGCCACAGAAAGAATATCTTCCGGAAACTGGGTGTAAACAATGCGCACGAGGCTACCAAATATGCCATGAAGGCAGGCATCGTGGACTTGGTGGAATATTATATATAAATCTCCCCACTCCCGATACACAACCGGGCGGCGGCATCATACACCACTCCGAACTGGCCCGGAGCAATGCCTTGCAGCTTCTCTTCCGATATTATGCAGTAGCCCCCCGCCTTCTTTTGCAGCCTGCCTTTGACGAACTCCGGCGTATGGCGTATCTTGAAAGTCACCTCCACCCCTCTCTCTGCTTCCTTCCAGGGGTTATCCGTGATGAAATGGAAATCGTGCATATGAAATTCATTGCCGTATTGCAACGCCGTATGGTATCCTCGTGATACATAAATCACATTCCCTTCAATATCCTTGCGAACAACAAACCACGGTCCTCCACTCAATCCCAATCCTTTGCGCTGGCCGATGGTATGAAACCAATAGCCCCGATGCCTGCCCAACTTCCTGCCCGTTTCCAACTCCACAATATCCCCTTCCCTTTCGCCAAGAAAACGACGTACAAAATCATTATAATCAATCTTCCCCAAAAAGCATATACCCTGACTGTCACGACGTTTGGCACTGGGCAATCCGGCACGCAGGGCTATGTCACGAACCTCATGCTTCATCAGCCCGCCCAATGGAAACATCAGTTTGGAAATTTGCAGATAATCTATTTGTGCCAGAAAGTCGGTCTGGTCTTTCACGGAATCGGCGGCGGTACCGAGCCATGTCCTTCCATCCTTCAACACCGTAGTGGCATAGTGCCCAGTTGCCGTAAAATCAAACCCCTTTCCCACACGTTGCTCAAAGCATCCGAACTTTATCAGCTTGTTGCACATCACATCCGGATTGGGAGTCAAGCCACGTTTTATTTTATCAATGGCATAAGCCACCACCCGGTCCCAATACTCCCGGTGCAGGTCCACTACTTCCAATGACAATCCATAGCGACGGGCAATGGCAGAAGCCATCTCCATATCCTCTTCCGCAGAGCAGTCCATATAATCGGCATCATCCCTCCCTATCTTGATGATAAAAAAAGAGAAGGACGATAACCTTGTTCACAAAGGAGATGCACGACAACGGAACTATCCACACCTCCCGACAGTAATACGGCAATATTCATTTAATGTTATCCTTTTAAATTCTGTCAAACGCCTGAGACAAGTCCTCCAGCAAATCATCGATATGTTCTGTCCCGATGGAGAGACGGACCGTACCTGGATTTGATGCCTTGTTCCTCCAATTCCCGTGCACTTAATTGGGAGTGGGTAGTGGTGGCAGGATGAATAACCAGAGATTTCACATCAGCCACATTGGCAAGTAACGAAAATATCTGCAAACTGTCAATAAACGTCTGCGCTTCCTTCACACCGCCCCGCACCTCAAACGTAAAAATAGAACCACCTCCGTTCGGGAAATATTTCCCGTAAAGTGCATGGTCAGGATGCTCGGGCAGAGACGGGTGATTCACGGCAGCCACTTTGGGATGCTTCTGCAGAAATTCAACCACTTTCAAGGCATTCTCCACATGACGTTCCACACGAAGTGACAACGTCTCAAGCCCTTGCAACAGAATAAAAGCATTGAAAGGACTGATTGCAGCACCGGTATCACGCAACAATACGGCACGGATACGGATGGCATAGGCAGCAGGACTGGCAGCGTCGACAAAACGTACTCCATGATAACTCGGGTCCGGTTCCGTCAGTTGGGGAAACTTCCCCGAAGCCACCCAGTCGAACTTGCCGCTATCTACAATAACTCCCCCCAAGGACGTACCATGCCCTCCGATAAACTTCGTTGCCGAATGGACTACAATGTCTGCCCCATGCTCTATAGGACGAATCAGGTAAGGAGTACCGAAGGTATTATCTATAATCAGAGGAATCCGATGACGGTGTGCTATTTCAGCAACGGCATCGATGTCAATGATGTTGCAATTCGGATTGCCCAGCGTTTCAATGAATACCGCCTTGGTATTCTCCTGAATCGCTTTCTCGAAATTGTCAGGATGGTCCGGGTCTACAAAAGTAGTGGTAACCCCATAGGCAGGCAATGTGTGGGCCAGCAGATTATACGTTCCGCCGTAGATGGTCTTAGCCGCCACGATATGGTCTCCTGCACGGGTGATATTTTCAAAGGCATAAGTGATGGCTGCCGCACCCGAGGCTACGGCCAATCCGGCAACACCGCCTTCCAGAGCAGCCACACGTTTCTCAAACACATCCTGTGTGGAATTCGTCAACCGCCCGTAAATATTCCCCGGGTCCTGCAGGCCAAAGCGGGCTGCCGCATGGGCCGAATTATGGAATACATACGAAGTTGTCTGATAGATAGGTACGGCGCGGGCATCAGTGGCCGGGTCAGGTTGTTCTTGTCCAACGTGAAGTTGTAGAGTCTCAAAGTGCAATTTCTTTGTTTCCATTGTCGTTCGTATTTTAGGTAAATAAATCGTTTTTCATTCGGATGTTGCAAAGATAGAGCGATAAGCCGGGGCAGACAATGACACAGGTTAGGGAATTTTATACCACAATTGTGGTAGATAAGCAAGCTATTTTCTATCTTTAGATAAGATAAGCTGCATTTCGGCAAAACTTTTTCATGCAAGCATGAAAGTTCTGCACTCAATTTGCACTATCTTTGCCCCCATGAAAGCAAAAAATATACTGATACTCATATTGGGAACCCTGATTCTTCCCATTTATCTGACTTCCTGCGGAGTGGACCGCTGGAAAGAGTATGCCGGACAGACCCAGACAGACCGCTGGATTGACGACACCATGCGTGTGTGGTACTATTGGGTAGACGCTATCCCCCATACCAACGACCTGAACTATTTCCAAGCCCCTTTCACTTTCTTTGCCTCGCTCAAATCCGAAGAGGACAAATTCTCCACCATCGACAGTCTGGTCAGCGTCACCACTACCCGCAGCATCCCCTATACGGATTACAGCTACGGATTCCAGTTCACTACCAATCAGATAGAAGTAGAAGGAGAAGATAATGCCATTGTTGCACAGATTCTTTACGTTGCCGACGGAAGCCCGGCCTCAGAAATCGGGCTGAAACGGGGTGACTGGATTATGAAGATGGACGGGAACTTTATTACCGAACAGAATTATAAGAAACTGTATGGAAGTAGTGCCATGGAGCTGACAGTAGGTTATTACGACGTGGAGAAAAATGCCATTGTTGCTTACGACAAACCCAGGCAGATAGCATCGGCGCGTCCCAGTCAACGACAACCCGGTGCACTATAAGAATGTATATACATCAGGCAGCAAGAAAATAGGTTATCTGGTCTACAACCACTTCAGTTCCGGCCCCACGGACAACAGCAATGAATATGACAACGACCTGCGCAGCGCATTCCAATATTTCGCATCACAGCAAGTCAACGAATTCATCCTTGACTTACGCTACAACAACGGCGGATTACTGAGTTGCGCAGAATTGCTGTGTACCATGCTTGCACCTTCCTCCGCCTTGGGACAAGAGTTGGGTACCTGGAATTCAACAACCGCTTCAATCCGCAGATAGTACCGTTCACCCTGAACTCCGGACTCATCGGAAACGGAGCAAACCTAAACCTGAATACTCTCTACGTACTTACCAGCAGCCAGACTGCCTCCGCCTCCGAAATGGTGATTAACTGCCTCGACCCGTATATGGATGTTGTCATCATCGGCGGTACTACCGTAGGCAAGAATGTAGGTTCCAGGAATTTCTCCAGCCCCGAACTGATGATAACGATGAATCCCATCGTCTGCAAGATATACAATTCGGAAGGGAAATCTGATTATGAATCCGGATTCCAACCGGCCTACTCGGGATATGTAGTGAATGAGATGAGCGACATGTCACGTTTCCTGCCCTTTGGAGATACCAACGAAGCCTTATTGAGCACTGCACTCGGCGCCATCGACGGAAGCATACAACCGCCCGCACAAGAAGATACCCGTTCTTTAAGAGTGACCACTCTCGCAAACTCCATTGAACGTCGGGCAAGCCATGCCGTACGTATCAAATAAAAAGACAAATAGGATGAAACTAAACAGAAGAGTTACAATCATCACCCGATTTTCGGGAATCATGCTCAGCCTGCTGTTGCTCGGCGGACTGGCAGCTTGCAGCGATGATAACAATGGCAGTGATACGCCAGAACCGGAGCCGTCAACCTACCCCACCACTCCTTTCTCCAAAATCGAACTCAAAGAAGTGATAGAGAGCGATGCGCAACCGGTTACTGCCACCCACACCTACCTTTACAACAGTGCAGGCAGGCTGACCGGCTACACCGGCAAACAGAGCTTTACGGCAGGAGACGAACTCTTCGAGATAGAGAATACCACTACCGTCGAATACAAGGACCATCAAGCCGTGATAACCGACGAAGCAGGTACAGTATCAACCTACACGCTGAATGACAAAGGTTATGCCACCACTTGTACCAGTCAGGATATGGCAGGAAATACCCGTACTTACACCTTCTCCTACCTCATCAACACCGAAGACAAATACTATCTGGAAAACATCACAGAAAGGCTGGACAACGGAAAAGAATACTCATCCATTACAATAGACTACAACAACTTCCGGGCATTACGCATACAGCAAAAGGTAGATGCTTTTGAGCACAACAGTACGGCTACCACACCCTCAGGCGATGAAATTGCAAATATCTCCGAAATACCAAGCCTATTCATTACGGACATGTATCCGCTTTCCATGCATGCGGTTGCCATATACGGGAAGATATTGGGAGAACCTGCAAACTACCTGATTACCCAACTCATCCCGGACAGCAACGGAGAAAGTGAAGAGACCACCACCTATACTTATACGTTGGATAACCGGGGTATCGTCACTTCCTGCCATGCAGTCGTCAGGCATATAAGGAACGGCTACGAGCAGGACTACACACGCGCCGTGAACTATACCATCGAATAACAAGTTACTTACTTCTTAAAGAACTTGTCGAAGAAAAGGACGTGATAGTCTATGGAGTTGTTCCAATACGTTCCGGTATGTCCACCGGGACGGGTGATAAAGTCATGGTCTATCTTCCTTGCCAGCAGCCGGTTGTGCAGGTCCTTGTTCACTTCAAGAAAGAAATCGGCCTCACCGCAGTCGATGATTAGCGCCAAGTCTCCATTTACAATCTTATCCAACTGGTTGACCACCGTATGTGCATCCCAAGATGCCTTGTTGGCAGCAAACTCTCCCAACTGCTTGCTCATTTCCCAATTCTGGGGGGAACGGCCGTATATCCACTCCTCCACTCATACTGCCCGCCGCACCGAACACATCCTTATGGCGGATAGCACTCCACAAAGCACCGTGACCGCCCATACTCAATCCACTGATGGCACGCGCCTTTCTATCGGGAATGGTAGCATAGTTCCCGTCTGTATACTTCACCAATTCCGAGGTGACAAAAGTCTCATAACGGTAGGCAGGATTCTCCGGACTGTCCCAATACCAACTGTTCTTGCCGTCCGGACATACAAATATGATTCCTTTCTCATCCGCCATCTGCGGCAATTCCGGCTTCAGCTGCATCCAGCTCCGCGCATTGCCGCCATAACCGTGCAACAGATAAACCACCGGACAAGCCTGCTTGCCGATAGCCTTATCAGGCAATACATACACAACTTTTACATCCTTATTCATGGCTACACTTCTCACCAGCACCGTGTCTACACGTGCCGCCTGCAACATCACGGCAGACAGACACCACAAAAGCCCCAAGGCAGTAATTCTTTTTTTCATCTATTTATTGTTTATTTTTTCTAACGGATGGCAATATTAACAATAAATACTGAAAAATCATTATCTTTGCCTCACAAACTATTCAAAATCCACTATGGAATTTATTATCATTCTACTTTTACTTATCCTGAACGGTATTTTTGCCATGTATGAAATCGCCTTAGTCTCCTCAAGTAAAGCACGCCTTGAAACTCTTGTCGGAAAAGGGAACAAAAGAGCCAAAGGAGTATTGAAACAACTGGAAGAACCCGAAAAGTTCCTCTCCACCATCCAAATCGGTATTACTCTTATCGGTATCGTATCCGGTGCCTATGGCGGTGCCACCATCGCTGATGACGTAGAACCGCTGTTCGCCATCATTCCGGGAGCAGCCGCCTATGCCAAGACTCTTGCCATGATTACCGTAGTAGCCATCATCACCTATCTGTCACTCATCATAGGTGAACTGGTACCCAAATCCATCGCCTTGAATAACCCAGAACGATGGGCCACCATGCTCAGCCCTTTCATGATTGTGCTGACCAAGATCTCCTATCCGTTTGTATGCCTGCTGAGCGCTTCCACCAAACTGATGAACAAACTCATCGGACTGAACAGCGGCGAGGAACGCCAAATGACACAAGACGAACTGAAGATGATCCTCCACCAAAGCTCGGAACAAGGCGTCATCGACAAAGACGAGACAGAAATGTTGCGTGACGTGTTCCGCTTCTCGGACAAAAGAGCGAATGACCTGATGACCTATCGCCGCGACATCGTTGTGCTCCACCCCACAGACACACCGGAAGAGGTGCTGCGTATCATCCATGAAGAACACTTCAGCAAATATCTTCTGGTGGAACGGGGGAAAGATGAGATTATCGGCGTGGTTTCCGTAAAGGACATCATCTTGATGATGGGCGGCGAACCCCCCTTCAACTTACGCAATATTGCCCGCCCTGCCCTATTTATTCCGGAAAGTTTGTATGCAAAGAAAGTTTTAGAGCTGTTTAAGAAGAACAAAAACAAGTTCGGAGTTGTTGTAGACGAGTATGGAAATACAGAAGGGATTATCACCCTGCACGATTTGACGGAAAGTATCTTCGGAGACATCCTCGAAGAGAATGAAACGGAAGAAGAGGAAATCGTTGTCCGTCAAGACGGTTCCATGCTGGTGGAGGCTTCCATGAATCTGGATGACTTTATGGAGGCAATGGACATTATGAACTATGATGACCTGAAAGAAGAAGACTTCACCACCTTGAGCGGTCTTGCCATGTTCTTGATAGGACGGGTGCCGAAAGCCGGAGACTTGTTCAGCTACAAAAACCTGGACTTCGAAGTAGTGGATATGGACCGCGGACGAGTGGACAAACTGCTTGTCATCAAGAAAGAAGAAGATGAATAACGAACGCTATTGCGTCTTTATAATTAATTTAAACCATTAAAGCAATGAAAAAAGTAATGATGATTGCAGCCTTTGCCGCTGCATTGGTATCCTGCCAATCAAAAGGAACCCAGAACAATGATGCTGTTGCCGTGGACGAAGGGGTAATGGCTGTTGCCGGCAATGACTCGTCTGCCGTAGCCGTATACGAGGGAATTCTTCCTGCTGCCGACGGTCCGGGCATCCAGTATGTATTGAGCGTGGACAGCGTAGGTCCTGATGGAGAAAGCGGTTATACGTTGGTAACAACTTATTTGGATGCCGAAGGCCCCGGAAAGAACAAAAGCTTTACTTCCAAAGGAAAGAAAGAAGTTATCCAGAAAGACGTCAATAACAAGAAGAAAACAGCCATTAAACTGACTCCAGACGACGGCGACACTCCGGTGTACTTCGTAGTAGTGAACGACACTACCTTGCGCCTTGTCAACGACAGCCTGCAAGAGGCGGTGAGTGACTTGAATTATGACATCATCCAGGTGAAATAGTCCATCCTTGCTTATAAGAAAGAACGGTATAGCCGGAATTACTGGATTCAGTGGTTCCGGCTACTGTTTTTTCAATGAAGAGGCATTTCAAACAAGAGAACAGAAGGCTATATCAAAAAGTTAGTGTTATCTTTGTAGCTTCATCAAAGTATATATAAACATGAAACATTCTTCCGAAAAACCTTTAGCACCTGCCAACTACTCACGCTGTTTCAACAACCAATGCCCGAAAGCCGACAACTGCCTGCATCGCTTAGCTGCCCTTCGCGATACCCCCGAGTACCCGTCCATCCGCATCATCAATCCACTGTGCATTCCAGAGGATAGCAGTCAATGCGCCTATTTCCAATCGACACAAAAGATACATGTTGCATGGGGAATCAGCCACTTGCTCGATGAAGTTCCCTACAAGAATCTCCAACCTCTGAAAAGCCAGTTGATAGCCCATTTCGGCCGCGGAAAATACTACCGCTTCTACCGGGAAGAATCTTACCTTTCCCCCGAAGACCAGAACTATATCCGCAGAACTTTCCACCAATACAACATTCCGGGAGAACCGGCTTTCGGCTCTTACAGCGAGGAATACAAATGGTAGAAAGGTAATCTTCAGCCCCCTTTTCATGTCATTTTATCACTAAAAATATAGATAACACTTTAGTTCACAACGGTGAACACTTTGTTACAACAGTAAGAAACAAAGTGTTCACATACTATGAAACAAACTGTTCGCACTCAATAAAACAAACTGTTTTCTTTAACGGAACAAACTGTTTCCTACTAATGAAACAAACTGTTCTCCATATTGAAACAAACCGTTCTCCTTAGGGAAACAGACGGATTCCCTTTTGAAGCCCTACAAGGGGAATAATTATCGCCTGCGAAAATATAGGAGGAAATACAGCGACATAGTGCGATACCTATTCTCTGCAAAACGGGTGAACGTGTTCGGGAGGATATTGCAGCAACACGGGATGAGGTAAAGGAAAGAGAGGGGGAGATGGTATATTGTGTAGTAAAAGTAGAGAGGTAGAAAAGACGGAAAGGATTACAGTTGAAATAAATTCTTTTTCTTAACTTTGTGAAATAGAAACATCGAATATGACGATGAAGAAAATAAAAATATGAAAACAGCACTATCTATAAATCAACCGTTCAAGGATTGGGTAAACCACCTAAAACAAGACATTCGTAGTGCACAGATTAAAGCGGCTGTACGCGTGAACAGCGAACTGCTTCACCTTTACTGGCAACTGGGGGCAGAAATTATAGAACGGCAGAAAGAAATGACTTGGGGAAGCGGATTTCTCGAAGAGTTGAGTCGTGAGCTGATGGCAGAATTTCCTGATATGAAAGGGTTCTCATATAGAAACATACGCAGTATAAAGCAGTGGTATCTATTTTATAATGAGCCATATACAATTTGGCAACAAGTTGTTTCCAAATTAGGTGAAGAGAAATTTTTCTCCATTCCTTGGGGGCATCATCTCTATATCATCTCCCAATGCAAGGAAGTGGATAAGGCTCTATTCTATCTGAATGAAACTGTAGAAAACGGCTGGAGTCGTGCCGTTTTGCTCAACTTTCTTGATACCAATCTCTATGAGCGGCAAGGCAAAGCGGTAAACAATTTCAGTCGTCTGCTACCAAAACCGCAAAGTGACCTAGCTCTACAGACACTCAAAGACCCCTATAACTTCGATTTCCTGACCATTACCAAAGATTTTCAAGAATTAGAGTTAGAAAAGGTTTTGACACAAAATATCACTCGTTTTCTGCTTGAATTGGGTAAAGGATTTGCATTCGTAGGACGTCAAATGCCTTTGGAAGTAGGCGATGAAACAATCTATCCCGACTTGCTTTTCTACCACTTGGAACTGCGTTGTTATTGCGTAATCGAGCTAAAAGTGCAGAAGTTCAAACCTGAATTTATAGGTCAACTCGGTACTTATATCAGTGCCGTAAACCATCTAAATGTAAACCTGGCGATAACCCCACCATCGGCTTGCTTATCTGCAAGACAAAAAACCAAGTAATGGCGCAATATGCACTGGAATCAACAAATCAGCCTATCGGCATATCAGAGTATGAGCTGTCTAAGCTGATTCCCGAAGATATTAAAAGTCAACTGCCTTCGATTGAGGAAATAGAGGAACAAGTAAAGAGAATTCAAGGAAAAAAGAAGGAAGAGAGATGAAGGTTATCTTGTATCAATATAGTGAACTTATTCGGAGAAAAGATAAGTCTATTGGTGAAGCATGTGAATATACCACATGACTCAATAGAGTAAAAAAAAATCAAAAACAACTGAATATGTTAGACAACAATAAAATACAGTACATTGGAAAGATTGAGAACTCTAATAATGTAGTTATTATCAATGGAAATCTAACAATTGATGGGCAAATCTCTAAAGACCTCCAGACCTCTTGCCTCGAAATCCTACGGACAGACTTTGATAAATACACTACCACAGCCATAGAACAAGCTAAACAAGAAATTGAAGAGTGTATAAAAAGTATTCTTGAAAAGCTAGCAAAAGAACAACAAAAACACCTGACTGAAAGGTTCCAGTCTTTATCTATGCAAGCCTTTTTACATGATACCCTAATTGAATATATTTCCACAGAAGATAAAAGAGCAAAAGAGTTTATTATAGACGTTTTAATTGACAGACTAAATTTTCAAAACATATCAACAGAAAAAGCCATATTAAACGAAGCGATAAAACTTATACCTAACCTAAATGCATCAACATCTGCTTTGATTACCTTCATGATGCTTAGACAGCAGATGGTCAATCCTTCTATTTCATTTATGCTGGAACTGTTTTTCAAACAACTCTCCCCCATTGTTGACATAGCTTACAATATTAAGACCATTGATATCGAGTATATAATTCAAAGAAATGCTACCATGAATATTTCTGGTTTTTATCCGATAGATACTTTGAGAATCATTTACTGAAACAATATGATTTATTCTTCAGGCAAAAAATAGACAGACGTTTTTTAGAGGACTTCAAATCAATTCATCCCGAAATTATGAATGCAGTAAACGATATGGGAAGTTGTATGTTTTGTACGTCTCACGAAGAAGACACACTTTCTTTTACAGAGGTAAACAGTGATCTTTTCTATAAAAAATTAAAAGTTAGAGAACAAGAATATCTTATTCCTTTGATTGAAGAGTTTAAAAAGGAAATGCCACCGTTTACAGCCACAGAAGTCAGAAACTATTTTTTGTAATTTAAATAAGAACTGGGAGCAAGTATTCAATCTACTAAATAGTTCTACATTAACAAGATTAAGTTTAAGTATCTTAGGATTATATATTGGAACAAAAATCATAGGGAAACTCACTCATTCATCACCGTTATCCATATCTAACTTTAATAAATACATACAAATATGAGCAATCCAGTAGAATTCATACAAAATAATAAAGAGTGGTTAGTTCCCATCATTATAGCCATTTTGACAGCTCTAATTACAGAAATATGTAACTTATTTCGTAAAAGTGGGAAAAGCCACAAACAAAAAGTAGGAAAAATCAGTAAAAGCCATCATATAACTCTCATTAATGGAGAGGTGAATCACCACATTGAAAAAAATAATATGACAAAAGGAAAGAAAACATAATGCTACCCCTATAGCCTTTTCAATACTTTCTCTACCTTTGTAACATTAAACCAAATAAAGTCAAAATGACATGAAGAAACAGATTGCTATACTGACCACCTCCCTGCTCATATTGAATGGATGCGGTTACGTACCCGCCATCGGACAATACCTAAAACAGAACGGACTGGCAGTAGTCATCGGGTACGAAGTGACACACGCCGTAGTTAAACAATAAAACCGGAAACATATATGGCCGATAATTATCTTGAAAATCAGTACGAGCAATACCAGGCACGCAAAGCAGCTTGGGAGAAAGCGAAAAAATTCCGGCAAGGTACAAACGCTACATAAGCCGACACTTCCCCATCAAAAAAGGGCCGGAAAGAAAGTTTTCGTTACCGGAGGTGCCGGGGGTATTGGCAAAGCCATTGTAGAAGCCTTCTGCAAGCTTAATTACCAAGTAGCCTTTTGTGACAAGAATGAAATGAAAGGGCAGCAAACCGCCCAAGCCACCGGAGCACAATTCTATCCCGTCGACCTAAACAGCAAAGAAGCATTGGAACTGTGCTTGCAAAATATTTTCAAGGAATGGGGGGATATTGACATCATTATAAACAATGCCGGCATTAGTGAATTCTCTCCCATCACAGAAACGAGTGTGGAGACGTTCGATAAAATATTGTCTGTGAATTTACGTCCGGTGTTCATTACTTCACATGCGTTGGCAGTACACCGCAAAAGTCAAAACAGCACGAATACCTACGGAAGAATCATTAATCTCTGTTCTACCCGCTATCTGATGAGTGAACCGGGCAGTGAAGGATATGCAGCTTCCAAAGGAGGTATCTATTCATTGACGCATGCGTTGGCTTTATCGCTTGCAGAGTGGCACATCACGGTCAACTCCATCTCTCCGGGCTGGATTCAGACACACGATTATGAACAATTACGAGCAGAAGACCATTCGCAACACCCCTCCGGACGGGTTGGCAAACCGGAAGATATTGCCCGTATGTGCGTATTCCTATGCCAAGACGAAAACGACTTCATCAATGGCGAAAACATAACCATTGACGGAGGCATGACCAAAAAGATGATTTACTGGGAATAGCCCTTTTATAAAAACAAATCTGCCCAACATAATAATTATAGGATATGAACATGAAAAAAGTCTTTATAGGAATCCTGGCAGCAACCATCATCCTCAGCGGATGCGGCACAAGCCAGATGGCTGCAGGCGACCCTAACGCAGTGCTTGCAGGAGCTGCCATCGGAAGCAATGTAGGCGGTGCCATCGGCGGGCTGATAGGTGACAGTAACGGAGGCTGGCGAGGAGGATACCGGGGTTCTGCCATCGGCACCATCATAGGGACCATTGCGGGAGCTGCCATTGCCAATGCAGCCACAGACCCCCCAAAAGCAGGAGGAGTACAGCTACCGGATAGAAAGGACACAGCCCTATCCCCCGCAATCCGGAAGACAGCCGCAAGCATCGGCCATCGACCACTTGAGGATACGGAATATACGTTTCATTGACAACAGCCGCGACCACGTCATCAATTCGGGCGAAAACTGTAAAGTGATTTTTGAAATCATGAATGAAGGAAACAAAACAGCCTACAATGTAGTGCCGGTGGTGGCGGAAACCACGGGCATGAAGCGCATTTACATATCACCGTCGGTCATGATAGAGCAAATAACTCCGCACAACGGTGTGAAATACACCGCCAACATCAGTGCCGGAGAACGGATAAAGACGGGTAACGTCACCATACGCATAGCCATAGCCGACGAGTATGGGGACGAATATGACTGGCAGGAGTTTTCGTTGCCCACACAACGGTAGAACAATGTCTTAACAGTAGTTTTTAAAAAGAAATGGAACAACAGCAATCTTCTTTCAAAGAAAAAGAACGCATAGAATTACGGGAACCCCGACGCTTCAAAGTCACCATCTACAATGATGACTTCACCACCATGGAGTTTGTGGTAAAGGTACTCACCACCGTCTTTTACAAATCATCGGCAGAAGCGGAAACACTGATGCTGCAGGTGCACAAGAGCAACTCCGCGGTAGTGGGCATCTACTCATACGACATCGCCCACTCCAAAGTACAGAAAGCCACCCGCATGGCACGCAATGAAGGTTTCCCCCTCCGGCTCACCGTCACCCCGGAGGAAGAAGAATAAGAAAGAAACAATATGGATATAAAAAAGTACGATATTCGTAAACCAAGCATTCGCTTCCGCACAAAGAAAAGCCGAGTCTTACCGGCACGAGTTCATCATGCCCGAACATCTGCTGAGCGCCATTCTGGAACAGGAACCCTTTATCAACACCCTGCAAGATACCTTCTACAATTATGTGGAGCTCAGCATCTCACTGGAAAACTATCTGACGGAAGAAGTGGAAACTATCCCCGACAATGTGGAATACGAGTTGGGACTTTCCGTCCAGCTCAGTTCACTCCTGCAACATGCCTATATGGTGACAGAGTATTCCAGCGCCGAAGAGCTGGGTGTTCCCCATCTGATACAAGGCTTGCTGCAACTGGAAGATTCCTGGGCATGCCATTTCCTAAAGGAAGCAGTCGGCGGCGACCTGTCCGAATTCCTCAGTCTGCTCATTACCCACTACGAAGAAGCGGAGCTGGCAGAAGAAGCAGGCGATACGCCATCTCCCGATGAACAAGAGAAAACAGAAGCGTGGCGTAACTACGTGACCTGCCTCAACGACCATCTGGCAGGCCACAACCCGCTTATCGGCAGGGAGATGGAGTTGGAGCGAACCATACAAGTGCTCTGCCGCAAAGAAAAGAACAACCCGTTGCATGTGGGCGAACCCGGTGTAGGCAAAACAGCCCTTGCCTATGGGCTTGCCGCCCGTATCGAAGCGGGCAACGTCCCCGAACGGCTTGCCGGCTTCCGCATTTATGAGCTGGACTTGGGCAGTCTACTGGCAGGCACACAATATCGCGGCGATTTCGAGAAGCGGCTGAAAAGTATCATGGAAGGTATCGGACGTGAAGGACACGCCATCATCTACATTGACGAGATACACAACCTGATAGGCGCTGGACGCACGGGTGAAGGCTCCATGGATGCCTCCAACATGCTGAAACCCTATCTGGAAACCTGGGGGCAATACGTTTCATCGGTTCCACCACCTACGACGAGTACAACCGCTACTTCGCACGCAGCAAGGGACTGGTACGCCGCTTCCAGCAGATAGACATACTGGAACCGAGCATTGAAGAAGCCATACATATCGTAGAAGGCCTGAAAGAGAAATACGAAACCTACCACGGCGTCACCTACGAGCCCGACGTCATCCCCTACGCCGTAAAGGCAAGCGCCCGCTACATCAGCGACCGTTTCCTGCCCGACAAAGCCATCGACCTGGTGGACGAAGCAGGAGCTTACCGGGAAATACATCCCACAGACTCCGGAGAACAGACCGTGGACAAGGCACTGATAACCGACATACTGGCACGTACCTGCAAGGTCAATGCCCTCGCCATGAAAGAGGACGACACCGTCGCCTTGGAAAGCCTGCACGAACGCATCAGTTCCCACATCTACGGGCAGGAAGAAGCCGTCCGTCAGGTGGTGGAAGCTGTGCAAATGTCCAAAGCCGGGCTACTGGACGAAAACAAACCGATGGCAAGCCTGCTCTTTGTAGGTCCCACCGGAGTAGGAAAGACCGAGGTTGCCAAAGTGCTCGCCGCCGAGCTGGGCATCGCCCTGCAACGTTTCGACATGAGCGAATATACCGAAAAGCATACCGTAGCCAAACTGATTGGCTCGCCTGCCGGCTATGTGGGTTACGAGGACGGCGGCCTGCTGACCGACGCCATACGCAAGACTCCAAACTGCGTGTTGCTGCTCGACGAAATAGAAAAAGCGTATCCCGACGTATTCAACATCCTGCTGCAAGTAATGGACTATGCCGTACTGACCGACAACAAAGGGCGGAAAGCCGACTGCCGACACGTGGTCCTCATCATGACCTCCAATGCCGGAGCACAATATGCCCGCCAAGCGTCCATCGGCTTCAACAGTCAGGTCACCGCCGGAGAAGCCATGCTGAAACAAGTCAAAAAAAGCCTTTAAGCCCGAATTCATCAACCGCCTCTCTGCCACGGTGGTCTTCCACGACATGGACCGCCCGATGGCATCACTTATCCTTGACAAGAAACTCGGAGAACTGGGCAGCAAACTGTCCTCCCGTCAGGTGGAAATGGTATTGAGCCAGGAAGCACACGAATGGCTGCTCCAACGGGGTTTTATCCCCGAATACGGCGCCCGGGAGATGGACCGCGTGATAGCCGCCCACTTGAAACCCTTGCTGATGCGCGAAATTCTGTTCGGTACATTGAAGGCAGGAGGAAAAGTCCGCGTGCAAGTGGAAAATGGAGCATTGAAACTACAACCCGCAACCGAATAACGATATGGTCTTTCAACTGACGGATAAACTTGCTTTCCCCGACCCTCACTACGGCGACCCCGACGGGTTGCTCGCTGTGGGCGGTGACCTATCCATTGACCGCCTCATCCTGGCGTACTCCAACGGCATCTTCCCCTGGTACGCATTTCGGGAAGAACTGATACAATGGTGGTGCCCGATGGACCGTTTCGTCATCTTTCCGGACGAAATCCATATCTCCCACTCCATGCGTACGCTCATCAACAAGGGAAAGTACGAAATCACCTTCAACGAGGCTTTCGAAGACGTCATACAAACCTGCGGAGAATTGCGGATGGAACAGGAAGGAGCCTGGCTCGGAAAGAAGATGATGGAAGCCTACACGCACCTTCACGAGCAAGGTCTCGCTGCCAGCGTAGAAGTATGGGAAGGAGAACAACTGGTCGGCGGACTGTACGGGGTGACCTTAGGACGTTGTTTCTTTGGAGAGAGCATGTTCTCACTCGTCCCCAGCGCCTCGAAGCTGGCCCTCATCCATCTTGCCCAATTCTTCAGGGAACATGGAGGCGTCATGATAGATTGCCAGTTCGAAACTCCTCACCTCAAGACAATGGGAGGCAGGCACATCAGTTACGACGAATATATGACATACATCGAACAAGACTACCGCTTCTAAAAATAATAACGAAAGAAAGATTTGCAGTACAAACGGCCGTTATAAGAGAAAAGTAGTATCTTTGCAACATCATGTTGCACCGTTTTACTACTCCCATAACCGACATTCCGCTTCCGGAAAGGTTCACCTATCCTTTCTGCTATACTCCACACCCGTTATGTATATTGGCAGCCAAAGAAGTACAAAGCTATCTTACCCGGCAAACTGCATGGAAGGACGAATTGCGCCAAGGCAAAATGTTCGGGGTGCTGATTGTACAGACCGAGCATGGAGAAACCGGATATTTAGCCGCATTCTCAGGCATATTGGCCGGAAAGAACCTACACTCCTTTTTTGTTCCTCCCGTATATGACTTGCTACAGCCACAAGGCTTTTTCAAGATAGAAGAAGAAAACATATCTTCCATCAACCGCAACATCCGGCAACTGGAAAATGACAAAGCATATGCTGCCTTATCAGCAGAGCTTGCCCGAACCATCCGGTCGGCAGAAGACATACTGGCAACAGCCAAAGCACAGTTGAAAGAAGCCAAAACAGCCAGAGAACAGCGCAGAAAAGAAAAAGAACTCAATGCGCAGGAAGAAGCCGAACTGATACGGGAAAAGCCAGTTCCAAAAGGCGGAATATAAACGTCTGGAACGTTCATGGAAAGCAAGGATTACCACACTACAAACGCAGACAGAAGACTGGGAAAGACGGATTTCAGCATTGAAGTCTGAACGTAAAACCCGCTCTGCAGCATTGCAGCAAAAGCTATTCGAACAGTTCGGGATGCTGAACTACCGGGGAAGAAGTCAAGAATCTCTGTGAGATATTCGGGCAGACCGTGCACAAGACACCTCCTGCCGGTGCGGGTGAATGCGCAGCCCCCAAATCTGCTGCAACAAGGCTTATCTGCACGGATGGAAACCTATTGCCATGGCCGAGTTCTGGTGGGGTGATTCCCCCAAGACAGAGATACGCCATCACGGCCACTATTATCCGGCTTGCAAAGGAAAGTGCGAACCTATACTGCAACACATGCTGCAAGGTCTACAAGTAGAGGAAAACCCCATGTTGAAAAGAATGCAGGTACCCTCCCAAAATTTGGAGATTGTTTATGAGGACCCATGGCTTTCGGTCATCAACAAACCGGCAGGAATGCTGTCTGTTCCCGGCAAGGAAGATGCAGTCTCCGTCTATAGCCTGATGCGCAGGCAATATCCCGAAGCTGACGGTCCCCTGACGGTACATCGTCTCGACATGGGCACTTCCGGTTTAATGCTCATTGCCAAGAGCAAGCGCGTACACCAGAACCTTCAAGCCCAATTCAAGAACCGCCTGGTCAGGAAACGTTATGTCGCACTGCTCGAAGGTATCGTCCCAGAGGACAAAGGTACGGTCGACCTCCCGCTTTGCCTGAATCCACTTGACCGCCCACGGCAAATGGTACACACCGAACACGGGAAGCCCGCCATCACCGATTATCAAGTTCTGGAACGTCTGGACGGAAAGCGGACCCGTATCGCTTTCTATCCGCGCACGGGAAGAACCCATCAGCTACGTATACATGCAGCACACCCGCTTGGCTTGCACTGCCCCATCATCGGTGATGAACTTTACGGGAAGAAAGCAGAACGGCTTTATCTGCATGCCGAGTATTTGGAATTTACCCATCCTATCACGGGAGAAACCCTAAAGATTACCAAAGAAGCCGAATTCTGACCGTCTGCTGATTTATAATCAGCAAAGTAATACAATAAATGATGATCCTATAAACCATAATAATCAGACTCATGAGAATACATCATATCACCATCTGGACCTTCCGACTGGAAGAGATGAAAGAGTTCTACACCTGTTACTTCAACGGGAGCAGCAATGAAAAGTACATCAACCCCCAAAAAGGATTCGAATCTTATTTCCTTCACTTCGATGAAGGAACGGATTTGGAACTGATGAGCCGTACAGACATACAGAATACCCCTATTGAGGAAAACAGACTGGGACTGACCCACTTTGCCTTTGCCTTCGACAGCCAGAAAGCTGTCCTCCGACAGACAGAACGGCTACGCACAGCGGGATATACCATCGCAGGAGAGCCCCGTACCTCCGGCGACGGATATTTTGAAAGTGTCGTCCTCGACCCGGACGGCAACCGTATAGAATGTGTATTCAGGGCATAGTCTCTCAATCAGAGGAGACAAAGCTTCTCAACAGTTTTATCTCCTCTGCCCAAAGCGATTCATCGGGCGTCTCCA
>ENA-OQBL01000561-OQBL01000561.1-human-gut-metagenome-genome-assembly--contig:-NODE-561-length-19007-cov-5.823517_pt1 | contig 19007 bp, 19 predicted proteins | sample MGYA00242747_ERZ504553 | MGnify/ENA primary metagenome ERZ504553 (study PRJEB26092, sample SAMD00036240) | human gut metagenome | host: Homo sapiens | study: EMG produced TPA metagenomics assembly of...
GAACACAGACGATGAGAGAATGGATCCACAGGCAGAGATTCATTGTACAAGATTCTTTCTCTGAAGGATGCGGAAAATACGGAAGATGTCATAAACGTGATAGATGAGATTTATAATCATGTTCTGGATCCCTCTTTGAAAAAAGGAATGGAAATCTTGGAGAAGAATTTTTGAAATTTACCGGATATGGCATTAGCCAATGACGCGTGGCAAGGAATGCATGACGGATGAATCAGATGGAAGACATCATTCAAAAATATCTTTCTAATCTCAAAAAAAAGATGATGAGTCTGGATATCAGAACAAAAGAAAAAAGATTTTATTTCTCTCCGGAAAATGAAGAAGTTCCGGAAAGCTCGGAGAATTATAAATCCACAGGCAGTGCGACGGATACGGGAATATGTGGAACTGAATTACGGAAAATCGTATCTAAGTGAATCGGAGCAGGCCAGAGTTAACCGGAAATTTTGTACAGGAATCCACAAAAAACTGTATCCTGTATCTTACAGATGGAATTTTACAGAACCCTGTGATAAAAAATAATCAATACCGTTTTTCTCAGCTGCAGTTTGAAAAAAATAAAGCCTATTATGGAAATAATCACTGGATCATCAAAAGAAATATTTCTGTGTTGGCAGAGTCACTGAAACGGGCACTTATAATCCGAAAGGATGATTTTGTCAGCAGATCTGATGCAGGGCAGCTTGTTCCTGAGAGGTTATGGAAAATTGGAAGAACAGACGATGACAAGTTATTTAATAGAAAAAAGAGATCAGAAGATTCTGAGTTTGTAATAGACGTCCTGATTGATTCCAGTGGTTCTCAAGCTGGCAGACAGGCTCAGGTAGCGACGCAGGGATATATTATCAGTGAAGCATTAAGCCAGGCAGGAATTCCTCATCGGGTGACAGGATACTGTGCTTTCTGGGGATATACAGTACTTCAGAGATTTCGGGATTATGAAGATCCAAGGGAAACAAATGAAAGAATCTTTCAATTTCGGGCATATGCCAATAACAGAGACGGGCTTGCACTGAAAACAGTCTCTTCCTCTCTCATGGAGCGACCGGAAAAAAATAAGATTTTAATCGTATTAAGTGATGGAAAACCCTGTGATATGAGCATACAACGACCAGGAACCCGACAGCCCAGGATCTATGACGGAGAAGGAGCTGTGAAAGATACTGCATATGAGGTGCGTCGGGCCAGAAATCAGGGAATTTTCGTAATTGGTATTTTTGTAGGGAATGAAGAAGAGCTCTCTGTGGAAAAGAGAATCTATGGAAAAGACTTTGCCTATATTCGTAATATCAGCAATTTTTCCCGTATGGTAGGAACTTTTTTGCGAAGACAAATTGATATGGAATGAAAATGGAGGAATCACTATGGGTAAAATTGAATTTTCCACTTGCCAGGATGTAAGAAATCAGAAAAAGATACAGGAATTAGATTGTCCACGCTGTCATGAACAGGGAGGCATTGAAGCCTTTGTGAAAGACGGGATACTAGCAGAGGACGGAGTATGCGATAACTGCGGATATATTCTTTCAGAAGGAACAGAACTGGAGGAAGTGGAGTAAGACAGTTTGAAGTATGGTCATATGTAATTCTTATTATTTAGAAAAAAGAAGAGGAGTAAATATAGAGATGAAAATAGCAGTTTGTGGAAAAGGTGGATGTGGAAAAAGTACAGTAACCAGTCTGTTGGCTAAGGCTTTAGCCAGACGAGGAAAAGAAATTTTGGTAATTGATTCCGATGAATCTAATTATGGTCTACACCGACAGCTAGGTATGAAGCTTCCCAGAGATTTTACAGACTATTTCGGTGGTAAACAAAATGTTTTAAATGATATGATGTTATCAAAATTTACTCATCAGTTTTTTGAGGAAACCTGGACAATAGATGATATACCGGAAGATTATTATAGTCTGAAGGACGGTGTAAAACTGATGAGCAGTGGAAAAATTCATCAAGCAAATGAAGGGTGTTCTTGTGCTATGGGAACTGTTATGACTCAATTTATCCAAAATCTCAGGCTTAAAGAAGACCAATTTGCGCTAATGGATATGGAGGCTGGTATTGAACACTTTGGACGTGGAATTGATAACGGTGTAGATTTGATATTGATAATCATAGATCCATCCTATGAATCCCTACAGCTTTCCAAAAAAATCGGGGAATTATCGGAAAGTATTCGAAAACCATTTTATTACGTTCTCAATAAAGTAACAAAAGAGAATCAGGAAATGATGTATGAAGCTGTATGGAATTCAAATCGAGTCGCTGTATCTCTTAGTGCGGATCCTGGCATTATGGGAGAGGGGCTGATGGGGAAAGAACTGTCAGAAAAACCAGATGCTATTGAAAACTTAACAGAATTCCTACTTTCTATTTAACAGAATAAGGAGATTTAGAATGTTACAGGATTACTATGAAAAACATAATCTGGAAATGAAACCATATGAATACTACCTTGCGGAGTTTCAGAATGTAAATCCAGAGGGTGTTACAAGTCGGCTGGATATACCATTTGATGATAATAGCAAGTCATTTATAATAAAGTTTATGCAGAACACATACACGATCAGTTATCCAGAGTTCGAAATTCATTGCATAGATAAATCAGATAAAGATGCGATTTTGTGTAATGATATTCATGCAAAAATCTTGATGTTACGATATTTTTCGGATGGGAGATTATATGAAAGCTACGGGGAAATTTTTTGTCCTATCGTGATCTTCCTTGGGGAGAGGTTTATTATAGGCAGTTTTATGGGCGTTGTATTATGAGGCTCGCGAAAACATATGGAAATAGACAAGATGTTTTTGAAAGATTAATGGAAAAATTGGCAGGGATACGCCAAAAGTATGGAGATGTATCCTACGAATTTGAAGTTTTTTCGTGAATTAAAATTATGTTTTATTTTTATGGTCAGGTGATGAGGAATTTCCACCTTCTGCACAAATTCTTTTCTCTGATAATTTTCCAATGGCATTTGCAGCTGAGGATGTAGCGTATCTTGGAGATGTTATATTAGATTATATGAAACAAGAAGAAAAGGATACCTGAAAAAGACGAGGGAGTTAAAGGAGGAAAAAGAGAATGATCAGTGTTGAAATGGAAGATGTTTTGGCGGTATTACAATTATGCAAACCATATATTATCGGTATTATTGCTGCACTTGTAATTGGAATCGTAATTATGGTTGCATGCCGCAGGATGTCCAGGGACAAAAGATTTCTGATAAGAGGAGAAGCTGTGATCGCAATGGTTCTTGCTGTTGTTGTCTGCGTGAATATGATCTGTTTTGGACCAATGGCTACATTGATTGGACTTGCAATGGGAAATGGAACTTTAAGCGATGAAACAAATGAAGAAGCTGCGGAAGTAGCAGAAGAAATTATGGAAGATGGAATTGTTCTTCTGAAGAATGAAAGCCTGCTTCCTTTAAATGAAACAAAAAAAGCTGAATATTTTTGGCTGGGAATCTATTAATCCGGCTTACGGAGGAGCTGGTTCCGGTGGAATTAATGATCTGTATGATATTGTCAGTCTGAATCAGGGACTTGAAAATGCCGGATTTTCTATTAACCAGGAACTGGTTGATTTTTATAACAATTATGGTGCAGATAATCCGGAAATGTCTATCCAGAAACAGAGCTGGACATTACCGGAGCCACCTGTAGATACTTACAGTGATGAGCTTATTAAAAGTGCGAAAGCGTATTCTGATGTGGCAGTTGTGGTTCTTTCCAGAAAAGCAGGTGAAGGTCATAATGATATTCCTATGGATGTAAGAAAAGCAGCATATGATAATAATTCAGATGAATATGATGATTTTCCTGAGGGAGAGCATTATTTACAGCTTTCACAAACTGAGAGAGATATGGTGGATATGGTTTGCTCAAATTTTGATAATGTGATTGTGGTTTATAATGGAGCAAATCAGTTTGAACTTGGTTTCGCAGATGAATATCCTCAGATTAAATCTGTTGTATGGTGCCCCGGAACGGGAAATGTGGGATTTAATGCACTTGGTAAAGTATTTTCAGGTGAAGTCAATCCTTCCGGAAAAACACCGGATACATTTATTTATGATATGACGACTGCTCCGTGGTGGAATAATGCAGAAAAAACGGAGTATACAAATCTGGCAGATATGGCCGTTGAAGGAATGAACGCAGGAACTGCGCAGGTGTATGCTCCGGCATTTACCAATTATGTGGAAGGTATTTATGTAGGATACAAGTACTATGAAACAGCTGCACAGGAAGGTGCGATTGATTACGATAAGACTGTACAGTATCCATTTGGATATGGTCTGAGTTATACGGAATTTGAACAGAAAATGGGTGAACTGGAGGAAAAAGACGGACAGATTTCTGTAGATGTAGAAGTAACCAACACAGGAGATGTTGCCGGAAAAGATGTAGTAGAAGTGTATTATAAACCGCCATATACAAATGGGGGAATTGAGAAATCTTCTGCAAATCTGATCGAGTTTGCAAAAACAGATCTGCTTCAGCCGGGGGAATCTCAGACTGTTACAGTTACATTTAGTATAGAAGATATGGCCTCTTATGATGAGAATAATGCAAAAGCATATGTTCTTGAAAAAGGCGATTATGTGATTTCTATCAACAGCGATTCACATACTGTGCTGGATCAGAAAACTTATACTGCAGATAAAGATGTAGTATATAAGGGCGAAAATAAAAGAGCATCAGATGATACTGCAGCAACAAATGTATTTGAAGATGCAAAAGGAGATATAACATATCTGTCACGTGCGGATCATTTTGCAAATTATGAAGAGGCTACAGCAGCACCGGCATCTGCAGAGCTGGGTGAGCCATATGTTTCTGAATATCATTTGAACAGCAACTTTGATAAGACTACATATCTCAATGATGAGGATGTAATGCCGACAACGGGAGCAGATAATGGACTTACATTAGCTGATATGCGTGATGCTGATTATGACGATCCTCGTTGGGAAAAACTTCTGGATCAGCTTACTGTTGATGAAATGGCAAATATGATTGCAATGGCTGGTTATCAGACAGCAGCCATGGATTCTGTGGGAAAAGTGGCTACACTTGATTTCGATGGACCAGCAGCAATTAATAACAACTTTACAGGAGTTGGTTCTATTGGATTTCCAATTGAAGTTGTGGTTGCTTCCACATGGAATAAGGAACTTGCACAGGCCTGGGGTGAATGCATGGGCAAGATCAGTCAGGAAATGGGTGCAGAGGGCTGGTATGCACCAGGTATGAATACTCATAGAACCGCATTTGGAGCAAGAAACTATGAATACTTTTCAGAAGATGGAGTTCTTGCAGGAAATATGGGAGCAAAAGCAGTAGAAGGAGCAAGAAACTATGGAGTTTATTCTTATATCAAACATTTTGCTCTGTATGAGGGAAACGCAAAGATGGTAAGTGTCTGGTCAAATGAGCAGGCAATCCGGGAAATCTATCTGAAACCATTTGAAATTTCTGTAAAACAGGGTGGCGCAAATGCGGTTATGGTTTCCTGGAGTTTCCTTGGAGATAAATGGACTGGAGAAAGCAGTAACCTTATGAATACAGTTCTCAGAGATGAATGGGGATTCAGGGGAATGGCGCTTACAGACTTCTTCCGAAACAATGGTCATGGATTTATGAATGCAGATGCAGCTTTGGCGAATGGAGTAGATGCAATGTTGTCCACATTCAACGGAGAAGAGAACAATGTAGCCAATCTGGAGCATCCAACATCTGTACTTCAGATGAGGAATGCCTGCAAAAATGTCATGTATACAGTTGTAAGCAGCTGGGCTTATGATGGAGAACACGAAGAAACAGGTATGGAAAACTGGAAAAAAAGCAGGAATTGGTATCGACATTGTAATAGCACTTTTCATGGCAGGAATGGAAGTACTGATAATCAGAGGATATAAGAAAAGAAAGAATGCTGAATAAGGAAGAAAGTGGGATGGAAAACAGTTATGAAACAGCAAAAATTGATTGAAAAGATGACAATAGAAGAAAAATCAGCGATCCTCAGTGGAAAAACTGTCTGGCAGACCAGAGAAATTGACAGGCTTTCCATCCCGTCCATCTTTCTTTCGGATGGACCGCATGGAATCAGAAAACAGGCAGGAGCAGGAGACCATCTGGGACTGAATGCATCCCTGAACGCAACTTGTTTTCCCACAGCGGCGACGATTGCAAACAGCTGGAATCAGGATCTGGGGGAAGAGATTGGACAGGCCCTTGGAGAGGAAGCAGCAAGTATGGACGTAAATATCCTGCTTGGTCCGGGATTAAATATTAAAAGAAGCCCATTATGTGGAAGAAATTTTGAATATTTTTCAGAAGATCCATATCTTTCCGGGAAGATGGCAGCGTCATATATTCGTGGAATACAGAGTAAAGGCGTTTATGCCTGCCCGAAGCATCTGGCGGTTAACAGTCAGGAACTTCGGAGAATGGCAATGGACGCAGTTGTTGACGAACGGACATTAAGAGAAATTTATCTGACCGGTTTTGAGATAGCTGTTAAAGAAGGACACGCAAAAGCAATCATGAGCAGTTACAACCAGATTAATGGGATTTATGCTAATGAGGACAAACATCTTTTGACAGATATCTTGCGCAAAGAATGGGGATTTGATGGAATTGTAGTAACAGACTGGGGCGGAAGCAATGACCATGTGAAAGGTGTTGCTGCCGGCTCAAATCTGGAGATGCCGTCCTGTGGGTACGATTCTGCAAGAGAAGTGATTGCTGCTGTCCGAAATGGAAAGCTGAAGGAAGCGGATTTGGATGAAAGAGTTGGAGAACTGGTGGATGCAGTGATGGAACTGACATCAGGGAAGAAGCTTTCAGATAAAAACTTTGACAGAAACGCACATCATCAACTGGCAAGGAAAGCAGCAGCAGAAAGCATGATTCTTCTGAAAAATGAAAAACAGATTCTTCCGCTGGATACCAAAAAATCCATCGCTATTATTGGAGATTTTGCTTTTTCACCCAGATATCAGGGGGCAGGATCTTCTATGGTCAATCCAACAAAAGTAGAAGATATGTCATCGATTTTGCAACAATATGATCTGAATATTTTGGGGATGACAAGAGGCTATCAGAGAAATGGAGATGTAGATGAGAATGATAGAAAGTTTGCATTAAATTTGTCTATGAACGCGGATATTGTGATTTTCTGCTTTGGTCTTGATGAGATCAGTGAATCAGAAGGACTGGATAGAACCCATATGCGTATTCCGCAGAATCAGATAGATCTTCTGCAGGATATCAGTAAAGTGAATGAAAATATTATTGGAATACTGAGTGCAGGATCTGCGATAGAAATGCCATGGCACACCTGCTGCAAAGCGATTTTGCATGGCTATCTGAATGGACAGGCAGGCGCTTCTGCAACATTGGATATTCTGACCGGAAAAGTGAATCCATCAGGAAGACTGGCAGAAACATATCCTATATCTTATGAACAGACACCGGCATTCCGATATTATCCAAGTAATGAGAAAACATCGGAATACCGAGAGAGTGTTTATGTGGGATATCGCTATTATGATACTTCAAAAGTCCGGGTGCAATATCCATTTGGCTTTGGGCTTTCCTATACGGAATTTACATATTCTGATCTTATTATAGAAGAGGATGGAATCAAAGTTTCGGTTACCAATACAGGTGACAGAGACGGTGCTGAGGTTGTTCAGATGTATGTAGGACTTCCTAATGCAATCGTGTTCCGACCGGAAAAAGAACTGAAAGGTTTTGCAAAAGTTTATCTAAAGGCAGGAGAAAGCAGACAGCTCAGGATTCCGTTTGATGATAAGACATTCCGTTATTGGAATATAAAAACGGGACAGTGGGAAATAGAAACAGGAACTTATCAGATTATGGTAGGAGCCAGTGTTGCAGATATTCGTTTAACAGGTACGACTGAGAGAACAGGAAATAGTAAAGGGTATCCGTATAATCCGGCAAAAATGCCTTACTATTATACAGGAATCGTGCAGAAAATATCAGATGAGGAATTTCGTGAACTTCTTGGCCATGATATACCGAACGGGAGATGGAGTGGAAACCTGGAAATCAATGATGCAATCTGTCAGATGTATTATGCAAAAAGCCGACTTGCAAGACTGATATATAGATGTCTCACAAAAATGAAAAAGAAGAGTGAGGCACAGGGAAAGCCGGATCTGAATATTCTTTTTATTTACAATATGCCGTTTCGGGGGATTGCCAAGATGACTGGCGGGGCCGTCAGTATGGAAATGGTATATGGAATTGTTGATGCTGTGAATGGCCACTTTATGCTTGGAGTAAAAAAAATGTAGTTGGCGGATATTTCAGAAACAGAAGAAATAATAAGAAATATGAAAAATTATTAAAAGAAGCCGGAGGGAAGTGCAGATGAATCATATAAAAAATATATGGAAATGTTTTGAAGAGAAACATTCTGCTATTGCAAAATGGCTTTATCAGATATTCTATTTTGTTATATTCAGTATGGGCGTGACGGTATTCCAGTATCTTGTATTTACATTTTTACCAGGGATTTTGGGAATTGGTCTGGCTGGTACAGAATTTATGTGGCCAAAGGTTTCCATGAATCTGTTTGGAGTAAAATTTACATGGAGTTTGCTGGGGTATAATGTATTGCGTGATGCAACGGGGAATATACTGATCGGTGGTGGACTTGGCTATTTTATCAGTTATGAATTGGGGTCATTTCTTGCACAGTGTATCAATTTTCCGCTTCAGAGAAATATTACTTTTAAAAGCCATGGAAATCCTGTATATCAGGCAATCTGGTATTTTATAGCATGGGTGGTAATTTCACTGATTTGTAATGGATTTAATAATCTGTGGATGCCAGTTGCATCTGCATATGTGGCACCGGCAGTCTATAACATGCTTGTGACAATTATCACAGGTGGAGTTTCCATGGTGATTTTCTTCTTTGTGTTTAAAATTATTTTCCCGGAGGGGAAGGCTGAATAGAAAACATGCGTTATTATAAAGCTGGAGGTGAGTACGGGATGAAGACATTGGCCAGGATATGTAAAGTATATAAAGAAAAATATCCGCTGGTTCAGATTGTGCTTCATACTGCAACAGCAGATACAGTGTATGAGAGCAAGTGGAACAACAAAAAAAGTGGCAGAGATGATTGCTGGCTGCCGGAAATCCATGCCGGGTTATTCGCAAAATAACTGAAAAAAGATCATATGAAATAAGATAATACAATCAATAAAGGGGATGCCGGTTAATACCACTTTTCGGCATCCCCTTTTTGCCAAAATAATTAAGTATTCCAATATCCGATATGGCAGAAATATTTCTGGGACAGATTGTATTCCGGAGAAAAATGAAAGGTTAGTTTTAACTGGTTGTATTACGGCGAATCAATATGGGAGTAATCTGTTTATGGACAGGCTTTTCCAGTGGTTTAGGGGAACGTTTTTTTTGTTCTTCCATCTGTTGAACCAGAAGCTCCATGGCAGTCTGTGCAATAATATCAATCTGCTGACCAACAGTTGTGATTGGGAGAATTGCCTCACTGGCAATGGGAGAATTATCAAATCCTATGATTTCATAGAAAGAGGGTAATTCTCGGTATTTCTGGAAAATCAGGTTAAGAAACATGTTTGCATAGGTATCGTTGGCAAGGAAAATGCCTTTTTTTTGATTGGGATATTTCTCTTCTATTCTTGTAAAAATACGTCTTATTTCATTTAAAATTTCCTGATAAGAATTACCGCTTACACTTAGATCAATATCATAAGGAACCTGATATTCTTTACAGGTTTCCTTAAATGCGCGAATACGGTCGTAAGCAGGAACTGCTTTCTCAACATTGACATTGATGTGGATCAGTATATCACATTTATCACGGATCAGCAGAGTGGTAGCCTGAAGCGCACCCATATAGTTGTCAGTGGTAACACTGCTGATATATTCCGCTTCACGTTCAATGGCAACGATGGGAATCTGATAGGAGGATAATTGTTTTGATGACAGCGTATGACTTAAAACAATGAGACCTTCAATCTGATAGGATAGGAGCTCTTCAATATATTGCTGTTCTTCTTCAGCCCCATGTTCACTGCTAAAGACGAGAAATTTGTAGTGATAATCACTGTAGCTGGACAGCAGTTGTGTCAGCATTTCAGAATAATAATGCAGATAAAGATTCGGAATAATGATTCCGATAAATTCACTTTTTCCATTCGCCAGAACTTTTGCAAGTTTATTTTTTTTATAGCCAAGGATATCAAGGGCCTGAGAAATTTTTTCCTGATTTTCAAGTGTAAGGGAATCAGGATGATTGAAATATCTTGATATTGTAGTTTTTGAAAAATGGGTATATGCTGCAATATCTGCAAATGTCACCTGTTTTTTTGACATGAAACTTATTCTCCTTATAAATAAATGCAAATACTTTTTTTTAGTATAGCAATTATTATACAAAAAGGCAATATTAAAATAACCGATTACGTAACCGGTTATTTTAATGAAGAAAAGTGTTGACAGAGAGTGTGTGATGTAGTAACATCAGATTATAAAGTAACCGGTTACTTAACCGGTTTCATGAACAATGTATGAAAGGAATGGAGGAAAAAGTGCATGAAAACAGTGCAGAACCAAGCAAAGCCCGTAAGCAAGCAGACGTGGAGAAATAAGGTTACGTATGTGAAGAAAAACTGGCAGTTATATCCTTTTTTTCTTAATGCCGGGACTTTTACTGACAATCATTTTTAAGTATCTTCCGATGGGAGGGCTTTTGATTGCGTTTGAAGATTATAATGTAATCAAGGGAGTACTTGGAAGTCCATGGGTTGGACTTGAATATTTCAGACGTTTTTTATCATCACCGGATTTTATGAACTATCTGATGAATACATTAAAGCTGAGTATCTATGGATTATTATGGGGATTTCCGGTTCCGATTATTCTGGCATTACTTATGAATCGTATTCAAAAAACAGGGATCAAGAAAAAAGTACAGCTTCTGATCTATATGCCGAATTTTATATCTGTAATAGTACTTTGTGGTATGGTTCGTATGCTGTTATCACCGGTAGGACCTTTGAACAGGCTGCTTGGGATTAGTACAAACTGGATGACAATGCCATCTGCTTTCCGTACTATTTATATAGCAAGTGGAATCTGGCAGACTGCAGGCTGGGCATCTATTATGTATACTGCAGCATTATCTAATGCGAGCAAAGAGTTGGAAGAAGCGGCAGTTATGGATGGTGCAAACCTTTTGCAGCAGATCTGGTACGTGGAGCTTCCGGCGATTAAGAACATTATTGTAATTCAGTTTATCCTGCAGGCAGGAAATATTATGAGCATTGGATTTGAGAAGGCATATGCATTGCAGACAGATATGAACCTGCCGGCATCAGAAATTTTATCTACATATGTATATCGCATCGGTCTTTTGAACGGTGATTATGGTTATTCTACGGCAGTAGGTCTGTTTAATTCAGTTGTAAATGTAATTCTGTTGATTTTTGTAAACTGGGTTGTAAAGAAGCTGAATGATGGAGAGGGATTATAGGAGGAAGAGAAGATGGAGAAAAAGAAGAGAAAATATTCAAGGACAGATCGTCTGATCCTTGGAATTGGATTCACGATTCTTGGACTGTTTGTACTTTCTATTGCGATTCCAATTATATATGTAGTACTTGCATCTTTTATGGATCCTACTGTTTTGAATAATCAGGGACTGAGCTCTGATATTAAGGACTGGACTTTGGATGCTTATAGAAGAGTACTGGAGAATGAGATGATCTGGCGCGGATTTTTGAATTCTTTTCTGTATTCATTTGTATTTACAGTGATCTCAGTTTTTGTAACATTACTGGCAGCCTTTCCTCTGTCTAAAAAAGAATTTGTGGGAAGAAAATTTTTTAATCTGATTTTTCTGATCACAATGTTTTTTGGGGGAGGAATGATTCCAACATTTATTTTGATCAATCAGCTGCATATGGTAAATACAGTATGGGCGGTTTTGATTCCGGGAGCATTTAACGTTTGGAATATGATTCTTGCAAGAACTTATTATCAGTCAATTCCGGCAGAATTAAGAGAAGCATCTGCAATTGACGGTGCTAATGAAATTCAGCATTTTTTCAAAATTATGATGCCGGTATGTAAACCGATCATTGCAGTACTGGCACTGTGGTCATTTGTCGGAATGTGGAATAGCTACTTTGATGCGATGATTTATTTGAACGATGCAAATCTTCAGCCATTGCAGCTGGTACTGCGTTCAATCCTGGTGCAGAATACTCCACAGCCGGGAATGATTGCAGATATCCAAAGCACAGCAGAGATGGCAAAGGTAGCAGAACAGTTGAAATATGCAACAATTGTAGTATCAAGTTTACCACTTTTAGTGATGTATCCATTTTTCCAGAAATATTTTGATAAAGGAATTATGGTTGGATCGGTAAAAGGCTAAAGAAAGGAATGATACAGATATGAAGAAAAACAGAGTAAGAAGTTTGCTTGCACTTGGACTTTCTTTAACAATGATGGTAAGTATAATGGGGTGTGGAAAACAGCAGAGGCTTGATGCTGAGATTAATCCGGATACACCGGTATCGGATGTACAGTTTCCATTGAAAGAAACAGAGGAGCTTTCTTTTATTACCAGTGCACCGGCCACTTCAACACAGGATCCAAATAAAAGAGTGATTTTCCAGAGAATGGAAGAACAGACAAATGTTCATATTGACTGGACCTGCTTTGTATCAGATCAGTTTTCAGATAAAAAGAATCTGGCGTTGGCTCAGTTTGGAAATCTGCCGGATGGACTGTTTAATGCAGGCATGAGTGATTATGATCTGTTGCGTTATGCAAAGCAGGGAATAATTATTCCGCTGGAAAATCTGATTGACAAATATATGCCAAACCTTCAGGCTGTGTTTGAAAAATACCCGGAATACAGAACCATGTGTACAGCACCGGATGGACATATTTACTCTTTTCCGTGGATTGAACAGCTTGGTTCCGGAAAAGAAGCAATTCAGGCCATTGGAGATATTCCTTATATTAATAAGAAATGGCTTGATTATCTTGGTCTTGAGATTCCAACCACAACAGATGAACTGGAGCAGGTACTGATTCAATTTCGAGATCATGCAGATGATCTGAAACAAGAGTTTTCCATTGAAGGTGATGTAATACCAATGTCATTTATTATCAATAACGGAGATCAGGATCCTTCAATCTTAATAAATGGATTCGGAGATGGTTATGGGGACACAGGAGATCATTTTGCTGTAACAGATGAAGGTAAGGTGATTTATACAACGGTTCAGGAAGGATACAAAGAAGGTATCAAATGGCTGCATAAACTTGTGACAGAGAATCTGATCGATCCGGAAGCATTTACACAGGAATGGTCTACTTATGTTGCAAAAGGAAAGAATCACCGTTATGGACTTTGCTTCACATGGGATATTGCTAATATAGACAACAATACGGATTATGTGATGCTTCCGGCACTGACCGGACCGGATGGAATGAGAAATATCACCAGACAGAACAACAGTGAGACCAGCGGTTTTGACAGAGGAAGATGTGTGCTTACTACCAGCTGCCGTAACACGGCACTTGCTGCCGCATGGATCGATCAGATGTATGCACCCCTTCAGTCTCCGCAAAATAACTGGGGAACCTATGGAGAGAAGGATTCCTTTAATATTTTTGAGCTGTCTGTAAACAAAGATGGCGAAAAAATGTTAAAGCATATGGACTTAGGAGATCAGTCACCGGTGGAAGTACGTGAAGCGCAATCTGTAAATGGTCCTCTCGCTATATTAAATGAATATTATGACGTATATGTAACACAGCCGGAAGATGCGAAATGGCGTCTGGATAATATGCATGAGACATATTTACAGGATATGAACAGCAAATATGTTTACCCTAATGTATTTATGAGTATTGATGATACAAACAAAGTGTCACAGTATGATACAGATATTAAGAAATATGCAGAACAGAAGAAAGCAGATTGGATCCTGAACGGAGGAATTGATGAAGAATGGGATTCTTATCTGAAAAAAATGGAGAAGTACGGGCTTTCCGATTACCTTTCAATCAAGCAAAAATATTTTGACCAGTATCAGGATTCATTAAGCAGTGAAAAATAAGAGAAGATATCATTTTGACAGGAGGAACTATATGAGCGAAATGTTGGAAAAGGCAAGAAAATATGAATTTATACAGGGACAGCAGATCAAAGAGGAAGAAAGACCAGCCTTTCATATAACTCCTTATGTTGGCTGGATGAATGATCCAAATGGATTTTCCTATTATAAAGGAGAGTATCATTTGTTCTACCAGTATAATCCGTATAGCACACATTGGGACAGTATGCACTGGGGACATGTAGTGAGTAAGGATTTATTGCATTGGAACTATGTTCCGACTGCATTGGCACCGGATGAAGATTATGATAAATTCGGCTGTTTTTCAGGAAGTGCCATAGAATTAGAGGATGGCAGACAGTTGCTTATGTATACTTCTGTAAATCAGGAGAAACTGGAAGACGGAACTGTAAGGGATATTCAGACACAGGCAGTGGCAGTTGGAGATGGTAAGGATTATGAAAAGTATGATAAGAATCCGGTTCTGACAGCCAAAGATCTTCCAAAGGGGGCTAGTAAAGTAGACTTTCGTGATCCCAAAATCTGGAAAGGGAACGATGGAAACTTTTATTGTGTTATAGGAAGTCGTCCGGCTGATGGAAGCGGACAGATCCTTCTTTACAGAAGTAAAAATGGCTTTGAATGGGAATTTGTAAGCATTCTGGCAAAGAATCAAAATCGTTATGGAAAAATGTGGGAATGCCCGGATTTCTTTGAATTGGACGGCAAATATGTGCTTCTGACAAGTCCACAGGATATGCTTCCGGAAGGATTAGAATTTCATAATGGAAATGGAACGTTATGTATTATTGGGGAGTTGGATCCTGAGACACATACTTTAAAGGAACAGTTTTGTCAAGGTGTTGATTACGGAATTGACTATTACGCAATGCAGACACTGCTTGCACCGGATGGACGAAGAATTATGATCGCCTGGATGCAGAACTGGGATACGCTTGCATATCGATGCAATGACTCTGGATGGTTCGCACAAATGAGTCTTCCAAGAGAACTGTCTGTTAAAAACGGAAGATTGTATCAGGTTCCGGTCAGAGAACTTAATGCCATGCGTGCAAACAAAGTCGAGTATAACAATGTTGTGATAAAAGATACCAGGCTCACACTGGATCAGATTGAAGGACGAACGGTAGATCTGGAACTTGTGATACGACCGGCAGATAAAGACAATCTTTATAAAAAATTTGAACTCTGTTTTGCAGAGAATGAGAAATATCATTCTACATTATGCTTCCGTCCGGATGAATCTGTTTTAAAAATCGATAGAAAATTCTCAGGAAGCGAACGGGCGCTGGTTCATCAGAGCAGTTGTCTGGTAAACGGTGACAGCAATGAACTAAAACTGCGTGTGATTTTGGATAAGTTTAGTGTGGAAGTATTTATTAATGACGGCGAGCAGGTTATGTCTGCGGTTATTCTTACAAAGCAGGAAGCAAAGGGGATTTCTTTCTTTGCTGATGGTGAAGCTAAGCTTGATATAGTGAAATATGATTTATTATAATAAAGCGTTATAAATTGGGACATAATGCAGCATTTATTGGTAAGGTTGGTAATGAATTTTTTTGGAGATCAGTTGAGAGCAGCCATAAAAGAAGCAGGAATTGATGACATTGGATTATGTACAGATGAAAAAATTCATACTACGCTTGCTATGGTACATACATATCCGGATGGAGATAGGGATTTTTCCTTCTATCGTAATCCGGGAGCAGACATGATGCTGAATAAAACTGAGATTCCCGAGGATATTCTCAAGGAAACAGAAATGCAAATAAGTAAAAAACTTTAAATTTGTAATTCTTGCCAAATAGCAAGGAAATCGCAAGACTTTGGTCATGTGAATTTCCTTGCTTTTTTTCTCAAAGTGTCAGGTAAGGCCCTTGTTTATGGAAGAAATCAGCTCTGCCAGTTGTTTCCTTTTGGTGCGTGTATCACCGTTGATCATCAACTTGGAATAAATCTGGTTGATATATTGCTTCACAGTGCCTTCAGAGAGAAATAACCTTTCTGCAATTTCGCGGTTGCTCAGACGGTCGGTGATTAAAGCTGCGATTTCTGCTTCTCTGCTGTTCAGCATATTTAGGATCTCAGGTCTGGAATTACGGCTGGACAGGCGGAGGCAGTGTTGTTCATAAACAGAACCAAGGGAAAGGATCCGGTCTGTGAAAGGCTCTGATGCTATGGAATTAATACTGCCCAGCACGTCCTTGATATAGGTATAATTTTCTACAAAAGGAATCAGAAAGCCATCCGGCATGGCGTGTCCTAAGGCTTTCTGCAGAAGCTGTCGTGCATCATGATGTTTGCCCAGCATTGCGTAAGCAGAAGCAGTCTGAATCTGAACGTGGAGAGACACAAGTTCATAGTGCATTTTCTCACAGAAGGGCAGAAGCGTTTCGCTTCTGCCTATAACTTTTGCGTACATTTTCTGTGAAAGAAAGACCTGATTCTCGATCATTTCCATCATAGGTCTGCAGGGAGAAAGAAAGCTGACAGTGGATAACATATGGTCTTTAAATAATGCAGGAATCTTTTCCGGCATTCTAATTAATGCATAGTAGTAAGCATAAGTACTGTCAAAAATATTCAGCCACATCATATTGTGGAGAGACAGAAGCTCCTTACGCTTTACTTCAGGATTCTTCACAAAGGTGACACTCTCCTGAAAAAGGGAAAGCCTTGCAGCAAGGAAGTCACAGCAGAGCGAAATATTGTGCTGTCCGTTTGATGCAATGGTGGAATAAGTCTGCTCCAGCAGAATCTGTGCATCTGAAAAATTTCCCTGCATAAATGCTGCCTCTGCATTCATGAGCAATTCCGCACCCTGTCCATGTCCCTGGGTAATCCTGTAATAGTGGGGCATACATTCATTCATAGCTGTCAGTTCTGCATCCAGGGTTCCGGATCTGCGGTGAAACATCATCAGAACAGAAGGAGAACCGAAGGTCCAGCTTCCTGTTTTGCGGATACTGATGGCAGGTCTGGTCATTTTGGAACTGGCCTGACGGTGCAGAACGCTCATGCCGGTGATATCGTTATACATCAGAAAACTCATAATGAGATCACATTCTCCGGAGAGATTCTTTCTCTCATCTTCGGACAAAGTGTTATCTTCAGCTATGGTATCTGTCAGAAGCTGCTTCAGTTCCAGCATTTTGGGAATCTGATGCCAGGTAAACATACGGCGCATTAATACGAGAAGGGCCAGAGGTCTGTTCTTCAGGATTTCTGTTGGACAGACATCAAGAAATGCGAGAACCTTTTCCGGCGAAAGAGAAGCCAGGAGGATTCCTGCATCCTTTTGGATAACAGCAAGTGCTGCATCATAGTTAAGAGCCTTATTATAGGCAGCAAGTGCCTGCAGGAACTGTCCCCGGGATTCATACCATTGTCCGTAACGATTCCGGAAATCTGTCTGTTTTTCATGAGAAAGCATGGCAAAGGCACGTTGTGTACATTCCTTCATCATATGGTGAAAACGGAAGCTGACTCCATCGGGCAAAGGAGTGATAAAAGCATTCTGTCTGGTCATAAGGGAAAGAATCTGTCCGGCTTCCGGATTCCCTGTAATAAAAAGAGCCATCTCAACGGTAAATTCATCTGCAAGTCCCATAACAGTGAGAAATTCCTGCTGCGCATCAGAAAGAGGTGCGATCATGGCAGAGGAAAACATATCATAGATATTAGAAGTATGGTCAGGAAAATGTCCGCTTTCAAAAAAGGTACAGAGATTCAGATAGACTGCAGAGAACCACCCCTCACTGGAATAGAGAAGCGTGTTCAGCTGATCTTCGTTCAGGCTGGCACCGCAGCGATGGGTATAGACAGAAAGCTCCCGGCGATTCAGACACAGATCCCTGGTATGGATCTGATATAACTTTTTGCCAAGACGGAGAATCTCTTTTCCGGACAGAAAAGCATTTCTGCCGGATACGATCAGGTGGATATTTTCAGGCAGTCTGTTGGCAAGCATACAAAAAAATCTGCAACATGAGGTTCACCCAACAGATGAAAATCATCAATAAAAATGTAGTAAGAGGTCTGACCGCTCAGGGAATAACAAAGCTCGTCAGCAAGCATCCCGGCACTGGCAGCATCTGAGGGGCAACTATAATTATCCAGAAAATCAAGCCCTGCAAAGGCAAATGCCTTCTGAACGCTCTGCCAGAAAACAGACAGATTATCAGAATAAATACTGATCCGGATCACACAGGAATTTCCGTTTTTGCTCTGTTTGTCCAGATACCAGTTGATAGCAGTTGTTTTTCCATATCCCATGGGAGCGGTCACAGCAGTGAATGCAGATTGTGAAATCGGCTTCAGATTCTCCTGCAGACGCTCAGAGATGTAAATTGTATTCAGATTATATTTCTTTTTAGACATCTGTAAAACCCCTCACTTGATACGATATGTTTCATTTTAACATATAAAGTATCAAAATGAAACTTTTTCCCAGGTGGTTTTTCAGGCAATATCTGCCGTCACTTTTGCTATACAGGGGGCACTTTTTGGTGCCGAAAAGTGAATTATCAAATGAAAAGAAATCAGTTATAATTACAGATAACAGAAACCTATAGCAGAGCAAAGATATGCAGGGTGTAGATCGGAAGTTAAAATTACTATAGGTAAATACATAGTAATAATGCCCAAAAACAGAAGATACATTTTTAGAATTGGCTGAGAAGGAGCCTTGTGTGATCATTGGAAGAAATGCAGACTATATCCTGAAAGACCGGGACGATGTGCTGAATGTATTTCTTCATGGGGACATGCCGGAAAAAATAAAGCGTATCACTGGT
>ENA-OQBL01000562-OQBL01000562.1-human-gut-metagenome-genome-assembly--contig:-NODE-562-length-18959-cov-5.047685_pt1 | contig 18959 bp, 17 predicted proteins | sample MGYA00242747_ERZ504553 | MGnify/ENA primary metagenome ERZ504553 (study PRJEB26092, sample SAMD00036240) | human gut metagenome | host: Homo sapiens | study: EMG produced TPA metagenomics assembly of...
ACTCTGAGGTCGGCGACCATGTGACGGCGACCATTGAAGGCAGCGATGCGTCCGTACCGAGCGACAGCACTGTGCCCGTGCCAAAGAATAAAATTGTGCACCTGACAGCCAATGTGCCGGATGGACAGCACTTCATCAGCTGGACGGTGCTGGTAGGCGGTGAGGAACAGAAAGCAGACACCTTCCTGACGACCCCGGACGAGAGCGACCCCACCAAGGTGACCTTTACCATGCCGGATGCTAATGTAGAGGTGACGGCAACCTTCGCGGAGGACCCCATTCCTGAACCCGACCCGGTTGGACCCAGCGATACCGGCAACATTCAGGGCGCGATCTCTGCTGTGGTGATCGGTGCTGCCGCAGGTGCTATTATCTATGAAGCCGGCACCGGCATCTACCGCGTCATCAATATGCCCGGCATCCCCATGCCCTCCAACCGCATCGAGCTGGCCGAGCTGCTGTGGGAGCACGCCGGGAAGCCTGAGCCTGTAAGCACCGCCCTCTACAGCGACATCGACGAGGGCGATACCGACGCACAAAAGGCCGCCCGCTGGGCAGTGGAGCAGGATCTGATGAAGGACGATGCGGACAACAATAAATTCCACCCGGCCTTCCCCGTCAGCAAGCTGCGCACCTGCCTGACCTGGAACGCCGCAAAAGAAAAAAGGCTTGTTTGACAAGACCGAAGAATAAAAATCAGGACCCCGAAAGGGCTGCTGCACCAAATGTGGTGCGGCAGCCCCTTTTCTCGTTTTCGGGTGTTGGAATTGCGCCCGGCCCGTGGTATACTGACAATAGCATGTTTTCGGCCTTTGGCCGGACAAGTTTTCCACACAGAGGAGGCGCAGCGGTTGAAACATCCGAATCATTTTGGCCGGTGGTTGGCTTGCGTGCTGCTGTGCCTGCTTCTGGCAGGCTGCAGCATGCCCGGTGAACAGGTGCAGGTGGAAGAGCTTCTGCGTGCGCCCAAGCTTTCCGGCGATTACGGCGATGTGCAGACTGCCCTGAACGACTGGCTGGGGGAGAGCGCACAGCTCAAATATCCCATGCAGGGCGACCTGCTTTCGCCTTTCCTGCTGCAGGATCTGGACGGTGACGGCAGGCAGGATGCCGCCGTGCTTTACACCACCGCCCAAAGCTCCAACGTGTGCATTGCCATCCTGCAGAAGGATGATGCCGACATCTGGCATGTGCGCCAGAACGTAGAGGGCCTTGCAGACACGGTAGAGTCGGTGGGGCTGGCCCAGCTGCAGCCCGGCGATGCCACCCAACTGGTGGTGGGTTATACAGCGGCACAGGGCGACCATTATCTGGCTGTGTATTCCTACACCGACGGCGTGCTTTCCACGATCCTGGAGCAGCAGTACCAGCAGTATCTGGTGGAGGATATCACCGGCGGCGGCAATCAGGACCTGATCCTGATGTCTACGCTGGAGGACGGCGGCGTGCAGATCGAACTGCTGACCGTGGATAAAGAGGGCAGCTTCCAGCAGGTGGCTGTTATGGGCCTTTCCGCCAATCGGTTCGCCGGCTGCGCCTCGGTGGCGGCGGGTGTGGGTGCGGACGGCAGGCATTATCTGGTGCTGGATGGCTGGACCGGCATTTCCGGCAACAATCTGGCCAGCGTGCTGCTGCGTTTTGACGAGGACACGCAGCAGATGGTGCCTGCCGATCAGATCAGCACCGAAAAGCTTTACACCGCATCCCTGCGCAATGTGCCCAGTCTGGTCAGTCAGGATCTGGACGGCGACGGCATCGTGGAGATCCCCACCCAGCCGGACGAAGCGGGCCTGCTGAACATGAGCCAGAGCCGCCGCATGGATTTTATCGTGTGGATGGACTATACCAGCCCGCACCCGGAAAAAAGCTTCGGGCTGCTGGACGAAGAGACCAACTGCTATATCGAGCTGCCCATGGAGTGGGAGGGCAACCTCAAACTGACCGACAGCGAACAATATGATGGTGCAGTGGAGCTGCGCACGGTGGACGAAGACCAGCTGGTAATGACCCTGCGTCTGGTGCGCACCACCTCCAGCCTGAAGGGCTGGACCCGCCTTGGCATCGTGGCATCCCGCCAGATGCAGGCGAAGCTTGCCCCGGATGTGGAGATCCGTGATAAAAATTACCGCCTGTCCAAGGCGCTGTATCTGCTCAACTAAAGAACGGAGGAACAGTTCATGGTACGAGTGCTTGTCGTTGAAGATGAAGCCAACATCCGCGAGATGATCGCGCTGAACCTGCGCCTTGCGGGCATGGAGGCTGTGGAGGCCGAAAGCGCCGAGGCGGCTCTGCCGCTGCTGGAGAAGAAGCCGGGCTGCGATGCGGCCATTCTGGATGTGATGCTGCCGGGCATGAACGGCTTCTCCCTGTGCGAGACCATCCGCCGCACCGATCAGAAGATCGGTATTATCATCCTCAGCGCCAAGGGACAGGAGCAGGACAAGATCCGCGGCCTTTCTATTGGTGCCGATGACTATATGACCAAGCCTTTCAGCGTAAGCGAACTGCTGGCCCGTGTGAAAGCGCTGTGCCGCCGCGTCGGCCGTACTGCAGGCGGGGACGAAAAAGAAAAGGAAAACCCGCTGGGGATGCTCACCAGCGGCGAATTTGTGCTGGACGAGAACCGCCGCGTGCTGCTCAAGGCAGGCCAGTCTATTGAGCTGACGCAGGTGGAATTCCAGATCATGGAGCTGTTCTTCCGCAACCCCGGCATTGCGCTGGTGCGCGAGAAGATCCTGAAGGGTGTCTGGGGCGAGAACTATTTTGGTGACGTGAAGATCGTGGATGTGAACATCCGCCGTCTGCGCATGAAGGTGGAGGATGAACCCAGCCATCCCACCCATATCCTTACTGTGTGGGGCTACGGTTACAGATGGGAAGAATGAGAAGCGGGATCACCCGCCGGTGGCTGCGGGGCAACCTGCTCATCACCGTGCTGCTGGTGCTGCTGGCCGAAACCATGTTCCTGTACAACTACACACGCAGCTATTATAACAGCGTGCAGCAGACCATGTACCGGCGGTTCTCTTCGGTGTCCGGCCAGCTGAAAATGTACACCGGCGATACGGTGCAGAGCACGGCGGCTACCCGCAGCGTGGCCCTGCGCCGCATGGTGGAGCAGTTTGCCGATAAGGACAAATACGAGTTCATGCTGCTGGACAGCTATGGCGGGGTCATTGCGTCCTCCAGCGGCACAAATGCGGACGGCATTGTGACCGGCATCGACTTTGAGCAGGCGCAGGAGGCTTCTGACGGCCTTGGTGTGGCGGTCTACCGCACCCAGTCCGGTGAGCTGGTGATGGCGGCCTGTTATCTGGTGCCCTATGCCGCCGAGGATGTGGCGGCGATGCGTCTTGTCACCAGCCTGACCCTTGTGGGAGCGCAGATCAAGAACGCCCTCGCGGTAAGTGTTGTGATCGCGGCGGTGATCCTTGCTTTCACCGTGATGTCCGGCCTGTACTTCATCCGCAGCATCGTGGTGCCGCTGGGACAGGTGGAGCGCACCGCAGCCAGCATCGCCCGGGGTGAGCTGGATGTGCGCCTGCCGGTCACCGGCAACGAGCACGACGAGGTGGACCGCCTGCGCGGCACCATCAACCAGATGGCCGAAGGGCTGGAAGAGACCGAGAAGATGAAGAACGAGTTCATCAGTTCCGTCTCTCACGAGCTGCGCACGCCGCTCACCTCCATCCGGGGCTGGGTGGAGACCCTGCGCACACTGGACGACCCGGCAGACGAGAACTACCGCAAGGGCCTTGAGATCATCAACAATGAGACGGGCCGCCTGTACAACATGGTGGAAGAGCTGCTGGATTTCAGCCGTCTGCAGAACGGCCGCATCCGTATGGACTGCCGCCCGCTGGACCTTGTGGCAGAGCTGACCGATGCGGTGCTGTTCTGTGAAGCACGCATCCAGCGCGAGGGCCTTGTGCTCAGCTACACCGAGCCGGAGGAGATGATCCCGGTCTATGCCGACCCGGACCGTCTGCGGCAGGTGTTCATCAACATCATGGACAACGCCATCAAGTACTCGGCCCCCGGCGGGCGCATCACGGTCAAGCTGTGGGCGGGCGAATACAAGGCTTTTGCGGAGATCATCGATCAGGGCCGCGGCATCCCGCCGGAAGACCTTGAGAATGTCAAGACCAAGTTCTACAAGGGCAGCAATTCGGTGCGCGGCAGCGGCATCGGCCTTGCGCTGGTGGATTCCATCATGACTGCACTGGACGGCACCATGGACATCAAGAGCACGCTGGGCCGCGGCACAGTGGTCACACTGGGCTTGCCGCTGTACCATAAGGCGTGAAGATTTTGTCACAATTCTGTGGTAAAATGGTCGAGAAAAATATGATCCGATAGGAGAACCCAATGAATCAACCCAAAAAGGAACGTTTCAAGACCAGCGTCGGCGGGCAGGCGCTGATGGAAGGCATCATGATGCGCGGCCCGAAGCTCATCTGCTGCGCCGTGCGCAAGCCGGACGGCACCATTGAGACCAAGATCGACCCTGTGAAGAACCACGGCATCTGGACAAAGATCCCGCTGGTGCGCGGTGCCATCTCCATGATCGAAAGCCTGATCGTGGGCTACCGCTACATGATGTACTCGGCTCAGGTGAGCATGGGTGACGACTACGACCCCGAAGAGGAAGAGACTGCCTTTGAAAAATGGGTGGGCGACCACTTGGGCAAAAAGGCAGAGGACGCACTGCTGGCCTGTGCCGCCGTACTGGGCGGCCTGCTGGCGATTTTGCTGTTCACCGTGCTGCCCACCCTCATCGTGGGCGGCGTGAACCACTTTGTAACATTGGGCCGCTGGGCCAAGGTGGTGCTGGAAGCGGTGCTGAAAGTTGGCATCTTCCTCACCTATATGGTGGCCATCTCCAAGATGAAGGAGATCCACCGCGTGTTTGAGTACCACGGTGCCGAGCACAAGACCATTGCCTGCTATGAGGCCGGTGATGAGCTGACCGTGGAGAATGTGCGCAAGTACACTCGGTTCCATCCGCGCTGCGGCACCAGCTTCCTCATTCTGGTGGTCATCGTCAGCGTGTTCCTCTACAGCGTGCTGCCGTGGGGCAGCATCGGCCTGCGGGTGCTGTTCAAGCTGCTGCTTCTGCCGCTGGTCATGGGCATCAGCTATGAGCTGCTCAAGTGGTGCGGCCGGTCCGATAACATTGCTACCCGTATCATCCGCCAGCCCGGCATCTGGGTGCAGCACCTGACCGTGTTTGAACCGGACGACAGCATGATCGAGGTGGCCATTGCCGCTGTGACCCCTGTGCTGCCCGAGGACCCGGAGGATGGCAGATGGTAATTGCTGGTTTGACCCCGCGCGAAGCGGTGCGGGCCGTGGAAGCCCGGCTTTCCGCTGCAGGGTGTCCGGATGCCGATTACGATGCACGGGAGCTGTTCCGCGTGGCAGCCGGGCGGGATGCCCGCCTTTCCGACCGGGTGCTGACCACGGAGGAAGCGGAAAAGCTGGAAGCCCTCTGCACGCGCCGTGAGCAGCGGGAACCGCTGCAATACCTGTGCGGGATCTGGAGCTTTTTGGATTTTGATCTTGCCGTTGGCCCCGGTGTGCTCTGCCCCCGGGCAGACACTGAGGTGGTAGCGGAAGCGGCTGCCAATACCCTGACGGGCATTGCAGCGCCCCGGGTGCTGGATCTCTGCGCGGGGACCGGCTGTTTGGGGCTGGGCATCAAGCGCTTCTGCCCGGCGGCGCAGGTGACCTGCGTGGAAAAAAGCCCGGAAGCCTTTGTTTATCTGGAAAAGAACTGCCGCTGCGCCCTGAAAGGGCAGGGCGGGCAGACGGAGGACTTGCTGGAGCCTACCGCGTTTGAGCAGGCAGATGCCCCGGCCTTTGACTGGGGGCCGGCGCTGAACGCTCTGCGCGCAAAGGCAAAGCCAGCCTATGCGGTGCAACCGGTGGAGGGCGACCTGTTCACCTACTGGCAGGGCCTGCCGGAAGGGCAGCTTGATTTGATCGTATCCAACCCGCCCTACCTCACCGCCGAGGAAATGCGGCACCTGCAGCCGGAGGTGGCACAGGAACCGGCCATGGCGCTGGAAGCAGGAAAGGACGGCCTTGTGTTTTACCGTGCCCTTGCAGAGCATTACCAGAATGCACTGCGGCCCGGCGGAGCGTTGGTGCTGGAGATCGGCTGGCAGCAGCGGCAGGCTGTGGCGGCACTGCTGGCTGCAAACGGCTGGGCAGACATTGAGTGCCGCAAGGATTTTGGCGGCAACGACCGGTGCATGATCGCCCACAGACCCGAAAAATAAAAATGAAAATAGAAACAACTTCTTGTTGTAATATTTTGATTTTGTGGTATACTATACTGGAAAGTATACGGACAGCCCGCGCACGGCGGGCAGCAGGAAGAAAAGGAGCAGCACGCTATGGCCAAAAAATCAGAACAACAACACCGTTGCCCCGGCGACCAAAAAGACCGAGCCGGAGGCCAAAAAGGATGCGCTGGCCACTGCGCTGGCCCAGATCGAAAAGCAGTTCGGCAAGGGTGCCGTGATGAAGCTGGGTGATAACGCCTCCATGCAGGTGGATGCCATTTCCACCGGCAGTCTGGGTCTGGATCTGGCTCTGGGCGTGGGCGGTGTGCCCCGCGGCCGCATCATTGAGGTGTACGGCCCGGAATCCAGTGGTAAGACCACGCTGGCTCTGCACATCCTGGCCGAAGCCCAGAAGCAGGGCGGCGAAGTGGCCTTCATTGATGTGGAGCACGCACTGGACCCCACCTATGCCGAAGCGCTGGGCGTGGACATCAACAATCTGCTGGTCAGCCAGCCGGACACCGGCGAGCAGGCCATGGAGATCTGCGAAGCACTGGTGCGCTCCGGTGCCATCGATGCCATCGTGGTGGACTCGGTTGCCGCCATGGTGCCGAGGGCTGAGATCGAGGGCGAAATGGGCGACAGCCATGTGGGCCTGCAGGCCCGCCTGATGAGTCAGGCCATGCGCAAGCTGACTTCGGTCATCGGCAAGACCAACACGGTCTGCGTCTTCATCAACCAGCTGCGTGAAAAAGTGGGCGTGATGTACGGCAACCCGGAGGTCACCACCGGCGGCCGCGCCCTGAAATATTACGCCTCGGTGCGCATCGACATCCGCCGCGTGGAGGGCCTGAAGGACTCTTCCGGCCAGTTCATCGGCAACCACACCCGCGCCAAGATCGTCAAGAATAAGGTGGCACCTCCGTTCCGTGAGGCAGAGTTCGATATCATGTTCGGCGAGGGCATTTCCAAGATGAGCGAACTCATTGATGTGGGCGTGAAGCTGGGCATCGTGCAGAAGAGCGGCGCATGGTTCAACTATGGCGATATCCGTCTGGGTCAGGGCCGCGACAACGCAAAGCAGTTCCTGAAGGACAATCCCGAGATCGCAAACGACATCGAGGGCCAGATCCGCGCCAATGCCGATAAGCTGTACGCATCCCGCCGCCCGGCAGGCAAGGGCGCTGCGGCCAAGGCCGAGGAACCCGCCAAGGCTGCAGATGCCAAGGAGCCGGTGGTCAAGGCTCCTGCCCGCAGCAGCGAGAGCGAACTGGATATCATGGTGGAGGACTAAATGTCCTTTTATAAACGCCGCCGCCCGAAGCCGGAAGAAGAAAAGTGCGCCGACCCGGCCAAGGCCCGCGCCCGCGCACTGGATGCGCTGGCCTCGCGCGAGATGTCCTCGGCACAGCTGTATGAACGACTGTGCTATGGCTTTACCGAGCAGGCTGCAGCGGCTGCTGTGGCTGAGATGGTGGAGCTGGATTACGTAAACGATGACCGCTATGCCGAAGCCCGGGCACACAGCCTGCTTGCCGCCCGCAAGAGCCGCCGTGCGGCGGCCCAGAACCTGCGGCAGAAGGGCCTTTCCGGCGCGCAGATCGAGCAGGCGCTGGAAAGCGTCTATGCCCCGGACGTAGACGGCGAAAGCCCGGAGCTGGAAGCTGCCGCCGCTCTGGTGCGCAGCCGCTACATGAAAAAGCTGGCCGATGGCCGCCGCGACCTTGTGGTGGCCGCCCTGCAGCGCCGCGGCTTTGCGTATTCGGTCATAAAAGAAGCGATAAAAAGAGCGGAAGAAGAATAAAAAGCACCCCTCAAAAGAGAAAGAGAGTATCATCCCCTATGAAAATTGCGTGTATTTCCCTTGGCTGCCCCAAGAATCAGGTCGATCTGGATGTGATGGTGCACATCCTGCTGTCTGCCGGCCACGAGACCGTGGCCGATCTGGCCGAAGCAGATGTGATCCTTGTGAACACCTGCGGCTTCATTGAGAGCGCAAAGACCGAAGCCATTGAAAACATTCTGGAAGCCTGCTCCTACAAGCAGCAGAACCCGGAGCTGAAGGTTATCGTCACCGGCTGTCTTGCCGAGCGCTACCGCAGCCAGATCGAGGAAGAGATCCCCGAGGTGGACGCGGTGGTGGGCTGTGCCTCCAACAAGGCCATCGACACCATCGTGGCCCGCCTGTTCCATGGTGAGGACCATCTGGAAAGCTACGGTGCCAAAAAGGACTTTCCGCTGGGCGGCAAGCGTGTCATCGGCACGCCTGCCCACTATGCGTACTTAAAGATCGCTGAAGGCTGCAACAACCGCTGCCACTACTGCGCCATCCCCGGCATCCGCGGCCCGCTGCACAGCCGCGATATGGCCGACTGCGTAGCCGAAGCCCGCTGGCTGGCCGGTGAGGGCGTGAAAGAGCTGATCGTGGTCGCACAGGACCCCACCGCTTACGGCGAGGACTGGGGCAAGCCCGGCAGCATCTGCGAGCTGCTGGATAAGCTGAACAAGGTGCCGGGCCTTGAGTGGATCCGCATTATGTACGCTTACCCGGAGCGCATCACGGATGAGTTCATTGCCGCCATGAAGCGCAATGAGAAGGTGGTGCCCTACCTCGATCTGCCCATCCAGCACTGCAATGACACCATCCTCAAGAATATGAACCGCCGCTCCAACCGCGCTGAGCTGCTGGAGGTGATCGGCAAGCTGCGCCGCGAGATCCCCGGCATCACCCTGCGCACCACTCTGATCGCAGGCTTCCCCGGCGAGACTGAGGAGCAGTTCGAGGATCTGTGCAATTTTGTCAAGGAAGTAAAGTTCGACCGTCTGGGCTGCTTTGCCTACTCGGCCGAGGAGAACACCGTTGCTGCCAAGATGGACGGCCAGATCGATCAGGAGACCAAGGACAGGCGCGCCGAACTGGTGATGCAGATCCAGACCGGCATCATGGCCCAGAAGCAGGCCGAAAAGGTGGGCCAGACCGTGCATGTGCTTTGTGACGGCATCGACGAGGAGAGCGGCCTATATCTGTGCCGCACCACCGGCGACGCCCCTGAGGTGGACGGCAATGTTTGCGTTTCCAGCGAGGAACCGCTGTATCCCGGCCAGTTCTACGATGTTCTGGTGGACGACAGCGACCTTTACGATCTGTATGGTACTGTTGCAAAATAACAAATTGGAGGAATCTGTATGAATCTGCCCAATAAACTTACCCTGACCCGCATCCTGCTGGTGCCCGTGTTCATGATCTTTGCGTCCCTGACCGGTCTGAGCGGCATCGCGGATGGCTCCTTCCAGCCGACGTATTACCTGATCGCAGGCATCGTCTTTGCTGCCGCCAGCTTTACCGATTTTCTGGACGGCCATCTGGCCCGCAAGTGGAACATGGTGACCGATTTCGGCAAGTTTGCCGACCCGCTGGCCGACAAGCTGCTGACCACCGTGGCCTTCATCTACATGATGCGGGACGGCGTGTGCAGCCCGGTGGTGCTGTGCATCATTCTGGCCCGCGAATTTGCCGTGTCCGGCCTGCGAATGGTGGCCGCCGGCGCCAAGGACGGCAAGGTGATCGCCGCCAACATGTGGGGCAAGGTGAAGACCGTGCTGCAGATGCTGAGCATCATCTTCTACTTCTTTGGCATGGCGATTGCGGCGAATGTGTCCTGGGATGCCACGGTCATGGTTGTGGGAGTCTCGGTGGTGCTGTGCTGGCTGGTGGCTGCCGTGACGGCCATTTCCGGCATCAAGTACCTGTGGGACAACCGCAGCTTCATCAACACCGCAAAATAAAGCGTTTTTTGAAAAAGGGCAGGGAGACCTGCCCTTTTTCAAATTTTCGAGGAAATATTACAAGACGGAAAGGCTTTCCATGAAAAAATTTGCTGATACAGTGCGCCGCCTGCTCTCCATCGCACTGAACCTGTTCATCGTCTGGGCGGAGCCCATTGCCCTGCCCATGAGCTGGGATTGGGGCAAAGAGCAGATGTTCATTTTTTACACCGAGGATTCCAACATCCTTTCGGCCTGCATCTGCGCCATGGTGGCGGTGGGCCAGCTGGTGTGCATCTTTACCGGAAAAGAGCTGCCGCGCTGGCTGCACACCCTCAAGTACATTGCCACCTGCTGCCTGACCATGACCTTTCTCACGGTGGTGTTCGTGCTGGGTCCCATGTATGAGGACGGCAACGGCTGGTACATCATGCTGTGCACCAGCTCCATGTTGTACCATCATCTGCTCAACCCGCTGGCGGCCATCTTCTCCTTTGTGCTGCTGGAGCGCTCACCGCGCCTGCCCCGCAGTACGGTCAAGTGGGCGCTGCTGCCCACGGTGCTGTACGGCGGCATCATTTTGTGGCTGAACATCCAGCGCGTGGTAGATGGGCCATATCCCTTCATGAAGGTGTATGACCAGAGCGTGCAGGCGTCGGTGCTGTGGTGCATCGCCATCCTGCTGATGAATTACTTCTATGCTTGGCTGCTCTGGAAGCTGAACGGCGGGAAGGGCGGGAAGAAAGAAAAAGCCTGACGATTTGAAATGCCCTCCGCTTCGCTCTGGGCATAAATAGCGGAAATACTATTTTTTATTAGAGCAATACCGGACAGACTGCGGTCTGTCCGGTATTGCATTTTTCACAGAAGGGGCCGTAAAGAAAAACAGCATCTGAAAGCTCCGGCCCTTCCTGTGAAAAAGCAGCTCCGAAAAGCCCGCAGGCTTTTCGGAGCTGCAAATTAAAGATAAATTATCCTCTGAATATGCCCAGAGCAAAGCGGAGGGCATTCTAAATGGTTCTTGTGTTTTTACGCTACGGTGGAATTCTCTTCCAGCCAGTCCAGCACACAGGACTGCAGGGCGTTCAGGTGCGCACGGTTCTCACCGTAGGTGTCGGCATAGGTGCTGTTGGCGTCGTCCAGCTCTTCCTGCGTGGGAGCAAGGCTCTTGGTCTCGGCCACGGCCTGAAGGATCAGGTCCTGCTTTGCCAGATGCTCAAAGTAAGCGTCGGATGCGGCCAGCATGGCATCGGCATCGGTGTAGCCCTGCGTCTGGGCAAAAGCATTCAGATCCATGCCGTAGGCGGTGGCGTACTGGTTGTAGTAGTTCAGGAACATGCGGATGTAATAGCTGGTGATCTCGCCGGGCAGCTCCTTGAAGGTGGAGTTCGACATCAGGTAGTCCACGATGGCGTTCTCGTAGTTGGTGGCATACAGCGCATCGTTAAAGTAGCTGCGCAGGGCATCGACGGTGTGCAGATCATCGCTGGTGCCAAAGTTGGAGTCCACCCACTCGTCGGTCAGCTCGGGGGTCACGCTTTCGGAAATGGAGTTCAGGGTCACGCTGAACACGGCTTCCTTGCCGCTGAGGGTGATCGTGTTGCCCTCGGCATCGGTGGAATCACCGTAGCCGTCCGGGAAGGTGACGGTCACGTCAAAGGTATCGCCCACATTGTGCCCGATGATCTGGTCCTCAAAGCCATCGATGAAGGAACCGCTGCCAAGGGTCAGGTCGTAGCCGGTGGCAGTGCCGCCGGTAAAGGCCACGCCGTCCACGGTGCCGGTGTAATCGATGGTGGCAACATCTCCACTCTGGGCGGCACGGCCGGTAACGGGCTGGGAAGAGGTGTACTGGTTCAGCAGGTTGTCCACCTGCTGCTGCAGTTCATCTTCGGTGGGGGTCAGGTCGTTCTCCTTCAGGGCAATGGAGCCGAAGTCCTCCGGCAGGGTCACATAGTCCAGCGCTTTGATGCCGCTCCAATAGCCGTTTTCGTCCAGACCATCGCTGTAATCAAAGGCCTCGTAGTCGAAGTCGGCAACAGAGCCAAACTGCGAGACGGATGCGGCAGCCGAAGAAGCGCTGTCGGCCTGCTTGTGCTTTGTCAGCATGAAACAGGCAAAAATGACGCACACCACTGCGGCGATGGCCAGCAGGATGCACAGGAGTTTTTTTGGTGTTGTTTTTCAAAAGAAATACCTCCATAAAAATCGGCCTGATGCACAGCAAAAGACCGGTACAGGCAGAACAGATACCCATTTATTATATACGTTCTGACGGCAAAAGGAAAGTTCTTTGCAAAATTTCCACAAATCCTGCGGCGGGTTTGTATCACTTTTGCCCGTCTACAGGCGCAAAAGTGACCAAAACCGGTGGAAATGGGCGGGCGGTTCTGTTACAATAAAATAAGTGAGCCTTCCCGGGAATATAAGGCCCCTCCCTGAGGGGGTTGTCGAGCGTATGCGAGACTGGAGGAGTTCCTCCTTCCGTCATCGCTGTGCAATGGAGAGGGCGAGGACGGTAAGATATTGGAGGAAATTCAAATGGATTACAATAAAGCTGCTCTGGAAATGCACGAGACCCACAAGGGCAAGGTGGGCATCGTAAGCAAGGTGGAGGTCGCCACCCGCGATGACCTGTCCACCGCCTACACTCCCGGTGTGGCCGAACCCTGCCGCAAGATCAAGGAAAACCCCGACGACGTGTATAAGTACACCTTCAAGGGCAACATGGTGGCTGTCGTTTCCAACGGCACCGCCGTGCTGGGCTTGGGCGATATCGGCCCGGAAGCCGGTCTGCCGGTCATGGAGGGCAAGGCGGTGCTGTTCAAGGAGTTCGGCGGCGTGGATGCCTTCCCCATCTGCATCGACGCCCACGACGCTGCCAGCGTCATTGCTGCCTGCAAGGCCATTGCGCCCACCTTTGGCGGCATCAATCTGGAGGACATCAAGAGCCCCGAGTGCTTTGAGATCGAAGAAACGCTGGAGCGTGAGCTGGACATCCCTGTGTTCCACGATGACCAGCACGGCACTGCTATCGTCGTTACTGCTGCCCTCATCAACGCCCTGCGCGTGGTGGGCAAGAAGATGGAAGATGTGCACATCGTGCTGAACGGCCCCGGTGCTGCCGGTACGGCCATCATCAAGATGCTCATGACCGCCGGTGCAAAGGACATCATTGCAGTGGACCAGTTCGGCACCCTGTACAAGGGCTGCAACAGCGCCGAGGCCCACAAGAACTGGCTGGGTGAGGTGACCAACCCCCGTCAGGTCAAGGGCGGCCTGAAGGAGGCACTGGAAGGTGCCGATGTGTTCATCGGCGTGTCCAAGCCCGGCATCCTGACCACTGAGCTGTGCAAGACCATGAACAAGGACGCCATCGTCTTTGCCATGGCCAACCCCACCCCGGAGATCATGCCGGACGAGGCCAAGGCTGGCGGCGTGCGGGTGATGGCCACCGGCCGCAGCGACTTCCCGAATCAGGTCAACAACGTGCTGTGCTTCCCCGGCCTGTTCAAGGGTGCCCTGAGCGTGCGTGCCCGCGACATCAACGACCAGATGAAGCTGGCTGCCGCCTACGCCATCGCGGACCTCATCACCGACGATGACCGCAGCGAGGAGAACATCATCCCCGGTGCCTTCGACCCCCGTGTGGCCCAGGCTGTGGCAGACGCTGTGGCCCAGGCTGCCCGGGACACCGGCGTGGCCCGCCTGTAACCGGAGGAACTGCCCATGAGAACGATTTCTGCACAGGAGATCACCGATACCGTTGCACGGCTGTGCATCGAAGCCAACACCCGCCTGCCGCAGGACGTGCAGGCGGCGCTGGACAAGGCCCGGCAGGAAGAGCCCTGGCCGCTGGCCAGGAACACCCTCGACCTGCTGTGGTCGAACCTGAGCGCCGCCAAAGAGAAGGACCTGCCCATCTGTCAGGATACCGGCATGGCCTGCGTGTTTGTGGAGCTTGGCACCGATGTGCACATTGACGGCAGCTTTGAAACCGCCATCCATGAGGGCGTGCGCCGGGGTTACACCGACGGCTACCTGCGCAAGAGCATCGTGGCCGACCCGCTGCGCCGGGGCAACACCGGCGACAACACCCCCGCCGCCATCACGGTGCATCTGGTGGACGGCGAGGGCTGCCGCATTACGGTGGCACCCAAGGGCTTTGGCAGCGAGAACATGAGCCGCATCCAGATGCTCAAACCCGCTGACGGCGTGGAGGGCTTCAAGAAGTTCGTGGTGGAGACCGTGAAGCTGGCCGGTTCCAACCCCTGCCCGCCCATCGTGCTGGGCATCGGCGTGGGCGGCACTTTGATAAGGTGGCGTATCTGGCCAAAAAGGCCCTGCTGCGCCCGCTGGATGTACCCAACCCCGACCCCTACTACGCACAGCTGGAACAGGAACTGCTCACCGCCATCAACGGCTTGGGCATCGGGCCACAGGGCTTTGGCGGCCGGACCACCTGCCTGGGCCTTGCCATTGAGCAGATGCCTACCCATGTGGCGGGCCTGCCGGTAGCCGTGAACGTTTCCTGCCACGTCACCCGTCGCGCCAGCGCGGAACTGTCCAGCGCGGAACTGTAAGGAGGGAAAAGCATGGAATACAGACTGACCACTCCCTGCACTGCGCAGGACCTTGCCCCGCTGAAGGCGGGCGACACCGTGCTGCTGTCCGGTGTGGTGTACACTGCCCGCGATCAGGCCCACAAGCGGATGATCGAGGCGCTGGACAAGGGCGAAGCGCTGCCTTTTGACCTGACCGGCAGCGCCATTTACTATGTCGGCCCCACCCCGGAGCGTCCGGGTGAGGTGATCGGCTCGGCCGGGCCCACCACCAGCGGCCGCATGGATGCCATGAGCCCGCGTCTGCTGGACCTTGGCAATAAGATCATGATCGGCAAGGGCAAGCGGGACGCCGCCGTCAAGGAAGCCGTGGTGCGCAACGGGGCCGTGTATCTGGCGGCTCTCGGCGGTGCCGGTGCCCTGATGGCAAAAAGTGTTGAGACGCTGGAGGTCATCGCCTGGCCGGACCTGGGCTGTGAGGCGGTGCGCCGCCTGACCGTGCGGGATATGCCCCTGACCGTGATCCTGGACGCCCACGGCGGCGACCTTGTACCAGTCCGGCCCGGCAGCGTATCTGGGAAGCGGAAAACTAACGGGGTTTTGTCCCCTTTGCACAAAACAAAACCGGCCTGGAATTGGCAAACCCGCTGTTTTGTGCAGAAGAAAGTTGGTTTGTTTGTACAAACTTCCTGCGAATTGCTTGCATCAACGGCAAAAGTGTGATATCCTGTAACATACAAACCGTGGTGCTTTGCATCCCGGCAGAGAACTTCCCGCCGTGGGGCGGGCAAGGCAGGAGGCAAACAAACCATGCAGATTCCACCAATCCGCAGAAGATTATCTTGAAACGATCCTGATGCTGACCCAGCGCATGGGCAAAGTGCGCTCCATTGACGTGGTCAATGAGCTGGGCTTTACCAAGGCGAGCGTGAGCATCGCCATGAAAAAGCTGCGGGAAAACGGCTATATCGCGGTGGACGGCGAAGGCAACCTGACCCTGTTGGAGCCGGGCCGTGAGATCGCAGAACGCATCTACAGCCGCCATCGTCTGCTCACCCACTTCTTCATGCAGCTGGGCGTGGACGAAAAGACCGCCGCCGAGGATGCCTGCAAGGCAGAGCACATCCTCAGCGAGCAAACGCTGGAAAAGATCCGCGAAAGTGCCCTGCGCACGGATGCGGCAGCTCAGGAGGATGAGTAAGCGACACCCCGGAACGGAACACTGGAATGCTCCCATCGTCTTTGTGGAAAAGACGATGGGTTTTGTTTTGCGCAGAAAGCTCTGATGCGGCGCGGATGTCCTGAGAATACTGGAAAAGATGTGGAAAAGAATCCGGAAAAACGATTTACGGGGCCGGGAACTTCTGCTATACTCGCTACGATAAAAGGGAGTAAAGGGCAGTCGGCGGGTCCGGGACCCTGCAGGCTGCTGCATGGCAGCGTCAACACGGTAGAAATACACGATGCTATGTGTTCGCTTGAGACTTTTGTCACAGACATGGTGCTGTGGCAGGGGTCTTTTTTTCTTGCCGCAGCGACAGGATCGTAAGGAGGCAATGAACGAACATGAATTTCTGGAATGCATTCGACAGTCTCTTTTCCAATTTTGGAAATCTGACCTGGCAGATGGTCGTGATGTGGGGGATCGGTGCGCTGCTCATCTACCTTGCAATCGCAAAGAAGATGGAACCGAGCCTGCTTCTGCCCATGGGCTTTGGCGCAGTGCTGGTGAACCTGCCGCTTTCCGGTGCAATCACACAGGGCGATACGGAAGGCCCCATCTCGGCTCTGTTTGAAGCGGGAATGTCCAACGAGCTGTTTCCGCTGTTGCTCTTCATCGGCATTGGTGCCATGATCGACTTCGCGCCGCTGCTGGAAAAACCGTGGCTGATGCTTTTTGGAGCAGCGGCTCAGTTCGGCATTTTTTTTACGCTGTTCCTGGCAGGTTTCTTCTTCGACCTGAAGGATGCTGCTTCGATTGCAGTCATCGGTGCAGCAGATGGTCCCACAGCCATCTTTGTGGCCAACACGCTTGGCTCCCGCTATCTGGGCGCGATCATGGTAGCTGCCTACAGCTATATGGCGATGGTCCCCATTGTTCAGCCGCCCGTGATCCGTCTGCTGACTACCCGGAAGGAACGCAGTATCCGAATGCCCTATGAAAAGAGCAGTGTCAGCCGCCTGACCCGGATCCTGTTCCCGGTCGTGGTCACGGTCATTGCGGGCATGGTCGCACCTGCCAGTGTGGCACTGGTAGGTTTCCTGATGTTCGGCAACCTGCTGCGGGAGTGCGGTGTGCTGAATACGCTGAGCGAAACGGCACAGAATGTGCTGGGCAAATCTGATCACTCTTGTGCTGGGCCTTACAGTGGCCGGGCAGATGACGGCAGATCAGTTTGTCCGGCCGGACACCCTGCTGATCCTTGCGTTGGGTCTGGTGGCTTTTGTTTTTGACACGGCCGGCGGAGTGCTGTTTGCAAAGCTGATCAATCTGTTCCTGCCAGAGGGAAGGAAACTGAATCCCATGATCGGTGCTGCGGGGATCTCCGCATTCCCCATGAGCGGCCGAGTAGTCAATAAGATGGGACTGGAAGAAGACAACCAGAATTTTCTGCTGATGTATTCCATCAGCGTCAATGTTTCGGGTCAGATTGCCTCCGTGATCGCGGGTGGACTGATCCTGACCCTGATGGCCTGAAGGAGGTGCCGTGATGATTTATCTTTCTTCGTGGATGACCACGCTTCCGATTATGATCATTGGAATGGTTGGGATCATTCTGGTCATTGGCATCATTGTGCTTGCGGTGATGCTCCTGAACAGATTGACCCGCCTGAAATAATGGTTCCGGAAAGGAAACGATCCTTCGGACCGAAAGCTCCATGTACTGCCTGACCGGCAGGATGTGGAGCGTTTTTTCGTTCCTGACCTCTTGCATCCGAGCACCGGGTGCGGTATCCTTATAAGATAAGAAGGTTTTCACCGGCGAACCGGGGGAGGGGACATCCATGGACGCAGACGAGATCCGCACACTGCTGGGCGAAATGGTATTTGAGCGTGCCCAGAAATACCGCCGCCGCATCCTGCAGAGCAGCTGCACCACCAACGAGGATGGCGTACGCCATGTCTCGGCGCTGGTGCAGGGCAATGGAGCCGACTGTTTTTATACACAGGTCTGGCTGCGGGAGAACGGCAGCTTTGTCAGTGCCTCCTGCGACTGCCCCTACAACCAGAACGGTGACGGCACCTACTGCAAGCACATCGGCGCGCTGCTGCTGGAGGATGCGGCCAAGCACCCCGCCCCCAAAGCACCGGCCGCCCCGGAAACCATCCCGGGCGTGGTGCGCGGCACCGACGGGCTGAACCCCGCCGCTTCCCGGAAGGACAGCTATGCTTCCGGGCTGGAAATGCTGTTCGGCCGCAAGTGGCGGGGCGACGCCCCCGTCACCGACCAGGAGGCCCGCAAGCTGCTGGAGACCTACCAGCAGAGTGCCCTGCAGGACCTGGGCGAGGCCGGAGATCCCCCTCAGGACACCGGCTTTGTGGAGCTGGAACCGGAGCTGACCATGCTGTCCGGCGGGCAGCCGTGGCTGCGGCTGCGCATCGCCAACCGGGAGCGGGGGCGGCAGTATGTGGTCAAGAGCATCCCTGCCCTGCTGGACGATGTGGAGCACGGCCGCAGTGCCGGCTACGGCCGCTTTCTGACCTTTGTGCACCGCTGGGACGCCTTTGACGAAGAGAGCCGTCAGCTGCTGCAGCTGCTGCGTCGGCAGGTGAACGCCAAGCAGAGCATGGAGACCAACGTGGTGCGCAGCTACAGCTATGCGGCGTCGGATGCCCCGGCAGGCGGTCTGCCGCTGACCGGTGAGATCTTTGACGCGCTGGTGCAGCTGTATGCGCCCACCGGCACGCTGGGCGGCTACGCCCTGCAGGAGGGCCTGCCCGTCATCACCATGACGGTGCAGCGCCGCCGGGGCGGTGTGCAGATCGACACCCTCCCGGCCCTGAACGCGTGCACGGGCTGGACTATGATTATCTTTACAGCGCCGACACCCTGTGGCGACTGCAGCGGGCTTCCAGTGCCCGCATTCTTCCGGCTTTGCAGGCGCTGTGCGGCAAAAGCCTGTTTTTTCACCAGTGCCGACGCCACCGAATTCTGCAGCTATGTGCTGCCGGAGCTGGGCAGCAAGCTGACCATCGTGGACCCGGAACGCCTGCTGCTGAACCAGATCCCGCTGGAACCCGTGGTGCAGTTCTATCTGGATGCGCCCCCGCGACCGTGGTATGACCGTGACCGCCCACGCGAATTCTGTACGAGAGGACGGATCACCCCCTCCGGCCCGG
>ENA-OQBL01000563-OQBL01000563.1-human-gut-metagenome-genome-assembly--contig:-NODE-563-length-18935-cov-12.106923_pt1 | contig 18935 bp, 32 predicted proteins | sample MGYA00242747_ERZ504553 | MGnify/ENA primary metagenome ERZ504553 (study PRJEB26092, sample SAMD00036240) | human gut metagenome | host: Homo sapiens | study: EMG produced TPA metagenomics assembly of...
AGTAAACCAAGCCAAGGACTTTTCATTAAGAATTCTGTAATTTGTGTAAATTCTGGAACTTCAGAAATCATTGATAAATTGTTACCCATTAAATCTAATCCATAGAATAAACAACCAAATCCAAAAATAATTTGTGATAAGTATTTTGACTTTTTATTTTTAGAAAACATAGAAACAAACGCACCAATAATAATGAAATAAACCGCATATTTAGAAATCTTTAAACCAACTAAAACAGAAGTAATAACTGTTCCAATATTGGCCCCCATGATAATTCCTACTGCTTGATTTAAATTCATTAAACCAGAACGAATCAATCCAATTGTAAGGGCTGTTGTTCCTGAACTTGATTGAATTAAACACGTAACTAAAGCCCCAATTAAAATTCCTTTTACAGGACTTGAGGTGTATTTATCAATAATGTCCTTTAAATTTATCTCCGGCATAACTTTTTAAACCATCACCCATATAATCGATACCAAATAAAAATAAACCAAGCCCTGCCAGAATTAAAGGCCAGTTGATATCTGCTAATGTCATAAAATCACACTCCTATACATCTCATTTTAAAGGAATGTTAAATTTGTGTAAAGATTATGTTAAGTTTCTTTACAAAAACCTTAACAATTCTTTTTTTGAAACAACTTTCAATCAATGTAATTATATGCTTATAAAAAGGAAAAATTAAGGAGTGTAGTAACAATATTAAAGAAGCCATGAATAAAAGCGAGTTGCAGACGAGGTGAAATAGGAATATAAAAGCGAAATGTTAAAAAAACGATGATAAAAATGGAGTCAGGAAAATCATAAAAAAAGGTAGTTCCAATTACATTGAAGAGAAAATGAAAGAGGGCAGCTTTTTTCGGCAGATGAATTGGTTTTAAGGGCAGAAAGAAAAGCGGTAATGGTTGTACCGATATTACAACCAAAGGATATAAGGAATAGAAACATAAAGGGAAATGGCTTTTAAATGATACATTTGTTGGACAATAGCAATCATGGCACTTGATGATTGAATAAGAGCAGTTGTGATGGCTCCACCAAACATGGCTAGAATTGGATGATTTGTAAAAATGTGTTACTAATTTCATAAATTCAGGAAGTTTAGTAATAGCTTCAAGATGCATTGACATAAGTTCTAATCCATAAAATAAACAACCAAGCCCAAAAAGAATTTGTGCAAGGCCTTTTATTTTAGGATGATTAGAAAATAATAAACAAAAGCACCAATAATCAAAAAGAAAGAAGCATATTGAAAAAGATCAAAACCTACAATAATCGCTGTTATGGTTGTGCCAATATTGGCTCCCATAATAATGCCAATACTTTGCGAAAAGGTCATGAGATTTGCATTAATTAAACTGACTGTTAAAGCAGTTGTGGCAGAACTTGATTGAATGATACAAGTTATAAAACAACCAATTAGAATAGCCTTAAAAGTAGAAGAAGTACATTTAGCAAGAAGATTTTTTAAACGGGTTGGTGAAAGTTCTTGTAAAGAAAGAGAAAGATAGTCGATACCAAATAAAAAAAGTGCCAGACCGATTAGAATAGAAGTCCAAGAAACTTGGTTCATGAAAAAGCCTCCTTTTTTCATATTTTAAAAATAATCATTTTTTAACTAGAAAAAATAATCATTCTTTGTAAAAATATATGAAGGAGGTGTTTTAATATGAAAGGAAGATGGAAGAAATTTTTATCTTATTATACAAACTATAAGGTTTTTGTTTTTTTAAAGATATGTTTTTGTGCGATGGTTTCAGCAGCTATCACACTTGTTTATCCCATGCTAACACGCTATATTACAGGAACGATTTTAAATCAACCAAAAATTGATTATTCTAAAATTTATTTATTAGGACTTTTTATGCTTTGTTTGATCGTTGTTGAATATTTTTGTAATTATTTTATAGGTTATCTAGGACATGTCATGGGTGTCTATATGGAAAGAGATTTACGTAATGATCAAGATTACCAGCGACGGACGAAAATTGGGACTGGATCAGCGGCTAATGAACACCCTGTTACCCGATGACCCTGACAGCAAGCTCAATGCCTGCGTGGGAAATATCCTGCGTATCTGGCAGGACGGTCAGGCTGACAAATTGACCCAGTTGGTGTTCTGCGACCTTAGCACACCGAAAAATGATGGAACCTTCAATGTCTATGATGATGTCAAAACCAAGCTGATTGCAAACGGTGTGCCTGCGGAAGAAGTTGCCTTTATCCATGATGCAGATACCGAGGCAAAGAAAAAAGACCTCTTTGCCAAGGTTCGTACCGGGCAGGTGCGAGTGCTTCTTGGCAGTACGCAAAAGATGGGTGCAGGAACCAACGTCCAGGACAAATTGGTGGCAGTTCACCACTTGGATGTGGGTTGGCGTCCGTCTGATATGACCCAGAGAAACGGTCGTATCATCCGTCAGGGCAACCGGAACAAAGAGGTTCAGGTGTATCAGTATGTGACCGAGGGAACCTTCGATGCCTACCTGTATCAGACCTTGGAAAACAAGCAGAAGTTTATTTCTCAGATTATGACCTCCAAATCACCGGTTCGCTCCTGTGACGATGTGGATGAGCAGGCGCTGTCCTATGCGGAGATCAAGGCGCTGTGTGCCGGCAATCCGCTTATCAAGGAAAAGATGGACTTGGACATTGATGTGGCAAGGCTGAAGGTGCTGAAAGCTGACCACCAGAGCCAGCAGTACCGTATGGAAGATAAGCTTCTGAAATACTTCCCGGCTGAGATTGAAAAGCAGACAGGCTATATTCATGGCTTTGAAGCTGATATTAAAACCGTGGAAGCACACCCGCAGATTGCCGATGGCTTTTGCGGCATGGAAATCATGGGCAAAGCCTACACCGAAAAGGCAGATGCCGGTGAAATCCTCCTTGCGGCTTGTAAGGACACGAAAAGTGCCGATCCGGTTCCTCTTGGCAGTTACCGTGGCTTTCAGATGGAGCTTTCGTTTGACAGTTTCCGGAACGAGTTCGATGTGACCCTGAAGGGCGCTGTGAGCCACAGAGTAGCCCTTGGAACGGACGCACGAGGAAATATCACCCGACTGGACAATGCCCTTGCAGGCATCCTTGAGCGCTTAGAACGAGCCAATGAGCAGTTGAATAATCTCTACAATCAGCAGGAAGCAGCCAAGGCGGAGGTTGGAAAACCGTTCCCGCAGGAAGCAGAGCTGACAGCCAAAAGTCAGCGACTGGCAGAACTGGATGCAGCCCTGAATATGGAGGACTCTGTGGAAAATCGTGACGAAAGAAGCGAGTCAGAGCGTCCTTCTGTGTTGGCTGATCTGAAATCCAAAGCGGAGCATATCCCGCCTGCAAAATACTCTGAAACCCGTGAGGAGGTGTTGTAATGGCAAAGCGAGATCAGGATGTTCATTTCCTTGCATCCAAGGAGGAGGTCGAGCGAATCCATGAGAAGATGGACGAGCTTGGCATCCGCAGCATGGGAGCCTATCTGCGGAAAATGGCTCTGGATGGTTACTGTATCAGACTGGATTTGCAGGATGTGAAAGCCCTGGTTTCGCTCCTGCGAATCTGCTCCAACAACCTGAACCAGTACGCAAAGCGAGCGAACGAAACAGGCAGCATCTATCGTGCTGACATTGAGGATTTGCAAAAACGGCTGGAGGAGATCTGGACGGACATGAGAGAAGTTCTTGTTCGCCTGTCCTCAATCCAGTAATCCGACAACTTGTTGGGAAGTCGCAGTTTCGGCTGCGGCTTTTACATAAGGGTTGACATCATTGCGTTATGGCAGATACCCTTGTACAATATAATTAAAAGAAAGGGGTTGAGCCTATGAAGCTGGTATTGAAGATATTGGCACTGCCGGTGCTGTTCGTTGTAAAAGTGATTTGCATTCTTGGAAATCTGCTTACAAATGTTGTGTCCTATGTAATTGGTTTATTGCTCTTGGTCATTGGCGGATCTGCGATTTACTGCATTGTAAAGGCTTTGTGGCAGTCCCTGCTTATTCTTGTGGTTCTTGGAATTGCGACAATAGCAGCGGTGTTCTTGCTCGTCTGGGCTGTTATGAAAGTCGAGAATATTGGAGAAAGTCTGGGAGCATTTATCAGGTCATAAGATAATATCAGAGAAAAGTCACCGACCGGTGGCTTTTTCTTTTTGGGAAGGAAGTGATGGGAATGGCAGCGACAAGATTGATTGCACTCCATGTGAATAAGGGAAAGACGGTCGCTCAATGTTTGGCAGACAGAACCGACTACTCACAAAATGCCGCAAAAACCAATGATGGCGAATTTATCAGTTCCTATGAGTGTGATCCAAAGACAGCAGATGAGGAATTTCTGCTTTCCAAACGGCAGTATCAGCATATTACCGGCAGACAGCAGAAGAACAATATCATCGCATACCAGATACGCCAGTCCTTTAAGCCGGGAGAAATCACCCCGGAAGAAGCGAACCAAGTCGGCTATGAAACAGCGATGCGATGGACAAAGGGAAAACACGCTTTCATCGTTGCGACCCACATCGACAAATCCCACATTCACAATCATATCATTTATAATTCGACCTCGCTGGATGCCACACGGAAATTCAAAAACTTCTTTCTTTCCGGTCTGGCGGTGCAAAGACTCAGTGATATGGTTTGCCTGGAACACGGGCTGTCCATTATTACACCGAAGCCGTATCGGGAGCGCCAGAAAAGAACTGTTTATCCCAAGAAGCGTACCCAGCGTGACGAATTATGTGATGCGATTGATGCGGTGCTGAAGCAGAAACCAAAGAGCTTTGATGGCTTTGTTCAGGCTCTGGCTGACATGGGATTTGAGTTCAAGGATGGAAAGCAGCCTGCGTTCAAGGGCGAGAATCAGAAGCGTTTCATTCGGCTGCGTTCCCTGGGCGAAGGATATAGCAAAGAGGAAATTCAAGCGGTTATCTCCGGCAAGAACCTGCACAAATCAAAAGGCGGCTCTGCCAAGGCTCCTGCCCCGAAGCAGTTCCAGATGCTGATTGATATTCAGGCAAAGATGGCCGAGGGCAAGACGGTCGGTTATGAAAAGTGGGCGAAGAAGTTCAACCGAAAAGAAGCTGCCCGAACGGTAATCCTACTGAAAGAAAAAGGCTTGGGCAACTACGACGATCTGACTGCTCATATTGAAAATCTGTCTGCCCGGTTCGATGCGCTTTCTGATTCTATCAAGGTCGCAGAGAAACGTATGGTTGAGGTTCAGGCGTTGCAGCAGCAACTCAAAAAAATTATCGCAACACAAGGGCAAAATTTTTAATCGAGTACCGAAGTCTGGAATATAGCAAAAAAATTCTTTGAAGAACACCGTCAGGAAAATCACAATTCATAAAAGCGGCGAAGCAAGCCTTTGATGAATTGCAGATTACAAAGCTCCCGTCCATGCAATCATTGTATGAGGAGTTTCATCAGCTGGCAGTCCAGAAAAAGCAGGACTACGCTGAGTACCGTCAGATCAGAAAAGAGAAAGAAGAACTGCTGATTGCCAAACGGACGGTTGAAACGATTTTGAATATCGACAGGCAGAAAGAGCAGGAAAAAAGAGAAAGAGAAAGAGGAAAAGAAGAACTTCCGTTAAAGCAAAAAGCCACGGTCTGCACTCCCCAAAGGGTGCGGATCGTGGCTGCTTTTTTGCTTTTCGATTTCGGTGCTTTCAACCATGGGCAAATTTTTATTCTACTGTTCTTTGAGAAACGATTGAAAATCGTGTAGCCATCATCGGCAGATGATGTTCAAAGGGGATTGGGGATGCTTCCCCAACAAGCAAATTTGCGAAGATTGCACCGAAGGGAAAATCGAGAAAATGAGTGAACCTGTACAGGTTTACACTGCTTGCCAATTTGTGAGATTATGAATTTAGTATCGAGAATAGGGTACACCTAAATTTTGCAATGCTGCAACCCTATCATCGTTGCATGGATGAGTTGAGTATATTGCACTGAGAAAACCATCATGCGGAACATCTGAGATATGTTGGTCTAATACCGTCGCTAATTCAAGACCAAAACCAATTTTATAAGCAAATTCATCAGCCAGATACTCATTTTGTCTCATAGACCACATCAGAAAAAGCATACAGAACTTTACCCATAACCAAGAAAGTGCTGTTGATATTCCTGCGAAAACTGCGGTAATTATACCCATTACACCACTACGAGAGCATATTGCGAACAGCCCCATGATTGCAGAAAAAATCCAGTAGGATATTTTGATTAACAGGAGGCACCCGGATATAAATATATTGCCCCCGCCAATCAATAATTGGATAACAGTATGTCCGTATGAGAGATGTCCGATCTCATGGGCGAGAATTCCAAGTATCATATCATCGGAGAGTAAAAGCAATCCGTCAGTTATGCATAGTGTTTGCCTACCTAGAGCAAATGCATTTGGAGCAGGATCATGGATAATCTTCACTTTCACTTTTTTAGGACAGTATGATGTGTTCTCTTTTGCTTTATCTAAAACATATTGAACCAGCGGGACAACTCGAAGTTTTATATCTACTCTTTTTATATCGCTTGCTCCTGCGAAGGCAGCCAGGCACATTTCGCCTAATGGGGATAAGCTGATAGCTACTGTGAAAAAGTAAATACAAATCAGTTCAACAATGCTTCCTGACGAACCGAACACAGCAACAATCAGCAGAATATTAAGAGTAAAGAACAGAAGAGTTCCTAAGTTTGAGAAGCGAACAATTCTGCCTACACGATGCCAAATATCCATAATGCACCCCCCTTTTATCGTGTTGTTGGTTTGAGCTTGCATTGTTTAATTACTCAAATGTAAAGAAATCTTTGTTTCGCTCTTTGAACAGAGCAAAGACAGTCTCTAACACAAATTCGTTTTCAACACCAACATATTCTTCTGTTTCATCGTCAATTTCTTTCAGCTGCAAAATAACAACTTGCCCATCCGAATCTCCAATAGGAAGCAGGACAACATATTCGTTCTGGCGATACGGTATTAAGTCAAGAAATTCAAATTCAACTTCGTTCCCATTCTCATCATTCAAAGTTATAATGTTGTCTTCATCCATGTCGTCGTTCCTTTTCTTAATATAAATAATTATCGTTGATAATGATGCCTAATAGTTCAAAGAGATTATCCTTTTTGGAAAGAATGCATTTTTTCATGGCTTGTTTAATTTGTTCCGTTGAAATGCTATCAGGCAACATTTCCCTTGGGACACCATGACCGAATTGCCGAAAATACTGTTCTTCGATTTCATAATACTCATTATCAATTTTCGGTTCAGGTGTATTAAGGAAGCTATTCATAAAATCTGCAACGCTCTTGTTTTTGTCCATTGTATGCACCTACCTTTCTCTGCTCAAGACCCTAACATGATTATCTGGTCTAATAGAATCAATCATTGAAGAAAAAATACCAAACGCTGTAGGAAAGAAATTTGCTAATAGCTCTAATTTGCCTTGGTCTCCCATAGACGCTTCAAAAAATGTGGGCAAAGGCTTCTGCTTGTAGATTGCCCGGTCTCGTCCAATAGTTCCTTGAGTGACCATAATTTCCGTGCAATTGACCATTTGTTGTCGCATCAATTAAGTCCGAGAAGGAGTGAGCTGAATCCTGCCTAATACGGGTCAGAAAAGCAGTTTGCTTTTCCACTGGAAGATTGTTATATAAGCTCAGGATTCTTTGTCCGTCCTCAACCAGTGCCTCAGCAAATTCTGGAGTATTGGATAGATTGCTCCGATAGTTGCACGAAGCATGGTCGATCATGTGAGCAAGCTCGTGGAAATAAGTTGTTCCTGCACCTCTTGGATTTGTCATATCAGAAGCTGCATTGTAGTAGACTCCTCGTGAATGCCCTATATAATTTCCCGGTGAGTAATGTGCTGTCTGATCCGGTGGATATTCAGAATCTTGTATCATCAGTTTACCAGCGAAATGGTCAAACACTTCTCTGACATTCTGCTCTGCATTTTCATGGCGTTGTGATATAACAGCGATATATCCGTCTGGTGTGCTACCTTGGGTTAGCACGCCAAGGCAATACTGATAAGACGAATTACCAACATTAGGTGTTTGCGACCCTGGAGGAAAGAATTTCGTGCAGAAGGAGTGTCCAAATTAACATTATCATATTCTTGTACACTTTTGGCAAGTGAAGCAACGTATTTTTCGGCCTGAAGCATAATCTGTAAAATATCATTCAGGGCTTTGTTGCAATCTTTTACGATAGTTCCCAGCTCATCGTACTTCTTGTCATTCCATCCAATTCCCAATTGCTGATATTTCATCTTCACAGAACTTCTTGTAGTTTCGATAGAAGAAATGGAGGTCCGCATATTTTTCAGTATTGTCAGTAATTGAGTTGCATCAGCATTTACGTTGCTCAAACACTCACCTCCTCATTTGTTAATCATTTCGAGTGTAGCTACCTGTTACTAAAACCGGGATATATGTATCAAGCGATTGAGCTGCAAGTGTTCGATGTCGCCCATCACTCTGAAATACATAATAAGAACCTACCTGCGCAACCTGGACAGGATTATTGTAATAGCTACGAATGGTATCATCTAACACTGGGTTTTGTGAAAGCTCATCCAAAGACATTCCTGACTCAGTATTTTGACGAACATCTTGGATGTGCGAAGCTCGCCTTAGAATGTTTTCTCTCGACCATCCCTCTCGACCATTCCGTGTCCAAAATCCTTCCGGGTTCCCAAGTTCTCGGTCACTGAGATAAACTCCTTCAATATCCCTTGCTCTAACGTATACGAGTTCTGGATTTTCATTTCGAGAAAAGGTATAGTTCCCGTTCTCCCAATAATCTCGATATTCTTCATAGTGATTTCCACGGGAAAAATATCGTTCAGCTGATAGTCTGTCTTGAACAAATGCAAGATTAGAACCAAAGGTATTTGACTCAAAGGTGGTTGTATCTGCACTTGATGGTGTAACAGCAAAACTACTGGTCTGAGGTGTGCTTGCAGATATTCCATTTGTAGATCCTAGTTGAACACTTTCGTATTCACTAAGGCTCTTGGCGAGTAAAGCCACATATTTTTCTGCTTGAAGCATAATTACCAATATGTCATTGAGAGCCTTGTTGCAGTCTCTTACAACCACGCCCAACTCGTTGTATTTTTTATCTTGCCATCCAGCACCTAACTGTTCATATTTCATCTTTACAGATTTTTTGGTAGTTTCGATGGAGGAAATGGAATCCTGCAGTTTTTTTCAGCATTGCGAATAGCTGAACGGAGTCAGCATTTACCATACTCATTTCATCACCTCCTGGCAGCGGATTTTGTGAAGTGCAAAGCGGCGATGTGTCAGGAAAGTCTGACACATCACTGCTTCGGCAAGATTTAATTTAGAGAGGAAAGAAATTGTTCCAACTCAGCAGCGGTCGGTGCAATGTACGGTTTCATCTGGTAAGTATCCTTAACACCGTCTGTGAAGTATACGCTCCTTTCTTTTTTCGTTTTGTTGGTTCATTTTCGCCAGTGTGTTCGTGTCGTTTGCTGTGACGAGAACGCAACATAGACACAAAGAAAACACAAGGGCGAGCTTGCTCGTTTATATACCCTTGTGTTTTCGACTGGATATGTTAAGGTAACAAACAGTAAATGACACGTTACAGACTGCAAAATGTACCAACTGAAAAAAGAAAGAATACCGTTGTGTGCTTTATTTCTCGATCAGCTTTTCAAACATGAGGAAAGGTTTTTATAAAAAAAGAGTAGTTACCGTTTTTGGTAACTACTCTTTTCCTTTTTTAAGGTTTAAAGTCCTGGAAGTTTAGGTGTTTTGGGTATTGGTGGTGTAGGTAGCTGCAAGCTTTCCAATTTTTGTTGAATTGCTTTAAATTCAGGGGTTTCTTGGTGTTGATTTTGAACCATTTTTTGCTCTATTCTCTCCAAAGTCGGTTGAATTTCTTTCCCTGATACTTTACGATTTAATTCTCTTTCTAAGGTCTCTTTCGGACTAATGGAAGGCGTTTCTAAACTTGAATAGAAGTTTCACTCCTTCTCTATTATAAAGCCTTATATCGCTAAATAAGCCCGTTTTATGAAGGGTTTCTAAGCTGAAATGAACGGGTTTACACCCGGCCTTGACCTCCGCCCGCTGTCCCGCTGAATGGGTGGACAAGGCGGCCAATCCCTCAAAGTGCTTGGACGCTCTCTTTCTGATTTTGGAGCGTTTCTTTTCTAAAAATTGAAATGGGCGGGAAGCCATTTTAGGGCTTTCCCGCCTTGATTACTTTTTAGCAAAGACGGGCGTGACTGTCAACGGCGGCGCATGAAATGCGCCGTTCATCTTGACCGTTGACTGGCTCGGCTGGCTTTGCTATCTTCCTGACAAATGGGAATGTCTAAGATAGTAAAGACGTCCCACATGCAACTCTTTCTTTTATTGCGGAAACCGTATCTTTAATTGTGAATGTAGTTGTGTCTATGACATTTGATTCATATATCCCCAAACCGGAAAATTGCTCCCACATTGTTTCCACTAATTCAATATTTGTTTTTCTATCTAATTTTGAGCGTTCCACAGCTCGCTTCATAGTTTCTTTTTTACTCGCTCTTAATACAATATAGTGTACCTCGTAATCTTCTTGGGCAAGAGCTTTCCATGGCTCCAAAAACCATGGCCCGACAATCCCATCTACAATTACATCATATCCGCCACGAGCATATCGCTTTGCAGCTTCTAAAAAGGCTTCAATGACAACCAGATTTTGCTTGTTGGATTCTGGCAAATGTGGTGGTATTGCGCCTTTGCTTAAGTAATGAAAAAATGTCATCGGTGTGCATATGCACTGATTTATCCATATCTGATTCCTTTGCGACAATTGACGCAGTTGTTGTTTTTCCTGTCCCCGGTGAGCCTGTAATCACAATAATTCTTCCTTGATTCATCTGTATTTTCCCTCACAATTTGAATTTATCACTTTGTTCCTGCCTGCTCAATCATCTTCTTCGCAAACTGGTTTTCCCTGACCCTGATTGCCCACCAAGTAAAAAAGCGGTTGGCGATTCAACCGCTTTTTTACTTGAACCAATTCTTCTAAATTATCATTTAAGCGATTCTCAAACTGTTTGTCAGTAAAATTGACTATATTTGCCATATTAAGCCACTTTCTCTTTATTCAAAACTTGTTTTGAGTAACGATTCATTGACCGCCAATACTCATGAACGGCTTGTAATTCTTCTAAAGAATAATCAAAAAGATTTACACGTTTTGCAAGCTTTAATTGGTTTAATAAATTGACTTCCAATAATTGAGAGTCATTTTTATTTAATTCATGGTTCAAAACATAGTTTAATACTCGATTATAAACGCTTGCCGATAATTCGTTAATGATCTCTATTTCAAATGTTTTTTCATACGTAACTGCCATTTCATTTTCACTCCTTTTAAAGTTTGTCAGGTAAATATTTCCGTATATATTCTTCTAAGGCTTGATCCATAACTTCTTTTACGTTTCCGCCATTCTTTGCTGTTTCGATTTTTATGATATGGTGCAAGTCAGCACGAACACGAACCGTCTTATCTCCCATTATATCATTTTTTTGCACTGATTGGTGTATCATTTCGTTTTGCTTTTTGTGCGCCTCAAAATTTTCCCACAATCACTCACTTCTTTCTAATTTCTTCTTATTCTTATTTTATCATCAACAATCACTTGTGATTTGTGATTCTATTCTTTTTCGTTTTCTAATTGAATGATTCGCTCAAGCATTTCAAAAAATACGTTCTCATACATGGATAAAACATTTTTTGTCATAGCCTTTGTGTTCTGTAAATTTCCGATTTTTTAGACCAGGTACTTACTTTATTACTTCGCTTGATAATATTTTGGAAAACCAAGTTATCTTCTTTATGTTGCTTGTACAGTTCTTCCAGGTTTGATTTTATCGTTGCGCTGTCCGTATCAACTAAATAAGGAACAAAACCGATCATATCTAGTCCAGGGTTAAACTGTTCTTGTAAATCAATCAAATAGGAAATATAGTTTTGAATGTTGTTTGTACTTTCTTCTTCTGCTTGTAAAGGGATCATAACGTAATCACTTGCCACGATTGCATTATTTGTATAAACGCTTGGCGTTGGTACAGTATCAATAATAATGAGATCATAGTCACTTTTTAAAGGTGCTAAAAGAGTAGCAAGCAATCTACTTTCATTTTCAAAAGTCCATGAGCGAGTTAATTTTGGCAGTAACATCAAATCAAACGTGCCAGGGATCAAGTCTAAATTATCAGTCAAATGAACAATAGAAGAAGCCAAGTTTCCATTTTTCAGTCCTTCATAAAAATTAACACGTGGCAATTCTACCTTAAATGTTTTTGCTAAGTCTTTTGTCAATGTTGCTTGTAAGTCCTTATCGATCATTAAAACTTTTAAATTAAATTTGTCTGTCAAGTAAGCAAACATAGTCGATAATTTTGACTTTCCAACACCACCTTTAAAATAATTGTTTAAGATAACAATCGCTTCATTTTTACTGTTTAAAATACGTCTTAATTCTTCAAGTATTTTGAGTTCTTCCTTCTCCATAACTACGCCCCATTCTTTTTTTGTATAGTAATATTGTATCATTAGGAATCACAAATCACAAGTGATTTGTGATTAATCACTTGTGATTTGTGATAAGTGATTTGTGATTAATATATAAAAGCCCTCTTTAAAGGGCTTTTATGCTTATTTTGAAAAAGAGATAAAATCAATATATCCCTTTTCTCCGATTTTTACAACGGCATTGTAGGACTTTCTATCTTTCGTTTTGATTCCTTTTACCAGGGTTTCTTTTCCCTCTAGTAATTCTTTTACATTTGTTTTGGTGAGTTTTTTCTTTCTAAAATGTTCAGCTAAAGTGAAGGTACATTCAGGATAATTTGAACAACCATAAAACGATTTTTTTAATACAATATTGTTGCCACACTTAGGACATTTTCCTACAAGGGGTCCCGAGCGCTTAGTGGGAATTTGTACCCCTTATCGATACAAATTCCCCGTAGGCGCTAGGGACCTCTTTAGCTCCTTGGAAGCTGTCAGTAGTATACCTAATAATTTATCTACATTCCCTTTAGTAACGTGTAACTTTCCAAATTTACAAAAGCGACTCATAGAATTATTTCCTCCCGTTAAATGATAGATAACTATTAAAAATAGACAATACTTGCTCATAAGTAACGGTACTTAAATTGTTTACTTTGGCGTGTTTCATTGCTTGATGAAACTGATTTTTAGTAAACAGTTGACGATATTCTCGATTGACCCATTTTGAAACAAAGTACGTATATAGCTTCCAATATTTATCTGGAACATCTGTGGTATGGCGGGTAAGTTTTATTAAGACACTGTTTACTTTTGGTTTAGGATGAAAGCATTCCGCTGGCAGCTTAAGCAATTGCTGAATCGAGACTTGAGTGTGCAAGAGCAACCCTAGTGTTCGGTGAATATCCAAGGTACGCTTGTAGAATCCTTCTTCAACAATCAGATAGATGTCAGACGCATGGCTTTCAAAAACCACTTTTTTAATAATTTGTGTGCTTAAATGGTAAGGAATACTCCCAACAATTTTATACCTCTGTTTGTTAGGGAATTGAAACTGTAGAATATCTTGGTGAATTAAAGTGACACGAGTATTCAGTTTTAATTTTTCTGACGATAAGTTGAATAGATGACTGTCTAATTCAATAGACGTTACCTGTTTACTTATTTTAGCCAGTTTCGTCGTTAAATGCCCTTTACCTGTTCCAATTTCGTAAACGGTATCGGTTTCTTTTAAATTCAATTGTTTTATTATTTGGTTGAGTACTTTTTCACTCGTTAAAAAGTTTTGAGAATATTTTATATTTTTGTTCATGTAATCACTCCTGAAGTGATTACATCTGTAAATAAATACAGAAGTTAAACGATTTGTTTGTAATTTTAGTTATCTGTTTAAAAAGTCATAAGATTAGTCACTGGTAGGAATTAATCTAACGTATTTATTTATCTGCGTAATCACTGTTTTTAGTCTGTTTCAAAACAGTAGATGTTTTATCTACATTACGCATTTGGAATACCAACATGACGAATCCCTCCTTCTTAATTACAAATTTTTAGCATCTAATTTAACTTCAATTCCTATTATACAAAATTTTAAGATAACAGTCAAGAACATATCTGCACAAGTTGTAGATATACCATAAATGCTGATAATCAACATGATTACGCTTACCATCAAATAAGTAAGTGTTTCTTGCTTATTAAAATTATCCATAGTACAAACGTGAATTCCAGAGAAAAAGAGAAATCGCACCAAGAATAATACTTAAAACAAAAATGACATTTCATTTTTTTACTGTCACGGAACATTTTCTTTTCATTTTGTTTGTCAAAATAAAGAAAATCACGTATCGTCATTTTACTTATTCTTCTTAATAGATTAAGCAAAACCAAAACATAAATAGTTAAAAAATAAATTATCAATAGTCCAATAGAAACGAAATTCAAAGAAATAAAGAGAGTTTTTGGAATACCCAGTAAGTTTACAATTACTAACGACACAAACTGGCTGAATAAAAAGCCAATAGGAATAGCTAATACAAATGCTAAAATTCCCAACAGTATATTTTCAATTACAACTAAGTGGGCAATTTCTTTTTTCTTAATGCCAAGAAGCATATATGTTCCTAATTCTTTACTTCTTTTTTCAAACATAAATTTCGTTGTATAGTTGATCAAAAAGCATATCACAAAAATAATAAGAATATTTACAGCGAACAATGAATTCTTAAATGCATCCATACTGGAACATAACTTTACAATTTCATCAGAATTTGCCACCAAATTAAAAGCAAATATAAGAGAAACGGATGCAGTAACGGTTATCAGATAAATCAAATAATCTTTAATATTTCTTTTTGTATTTCTATACGCTAACTTACCTAACATTTCCCACTTCACCTCCAAGCAAGGTTAATATATCCAGTATTTCATTGAAGAAATCTTTTCTGCTTTTTTCCCCTCTGAAAATTTCATTGAATATTTTACCGTCTTTCAAGAACAAAATACGTTCACAGAAAGACGCACTAAACGGGTCATGTGTTACCATTAAAATAGTAGCCTGCATTTTCTTGTTGATTTCAGACATTGTTTCCAGTAATAATCTGGAAGCTTTTGAGTCCAAAGCTCCCGTCGGTTCATCAGCTAATATCAGTTTCGGTTCATTGATTAAGGCTCTTGCACAAGCACAACGCTGTTTTTGTCCGCCAGAAACTTCATAAGGAAATTTCGATAAAATATCACGAATACCCAATTTATCAGCGATAGCATGAACTCGTTTGTCAATATCAGCAGGGTTCTGTTTGTTGATTACCAATGACAAAGAAATGTTTTCTTCAATCGTTAAAGTATCTAAAAGGTTGAAATCTTGAAAAATGAACCCTAGATTTTCACGTCTGAAATCAGCAAAATCTTTATCCTTGATTTTTGTAATATCTTGATTATTGACTGTAATGTGTCCACTGGTTACAGTATCAATCGTAGAGATACAGTTTAATAGGGTAGTCTTTCCAGAACCACTAGCTCCCATGATTGCGACAAATTCGCCCTTGTCTACATACATAGAAATACCGTCTACTGCCTTTGTGATATTTCCAGAATTACCCCCGTAGTATTTTTTTACTTGCTCTAAATTTAAAATGTGTTCCATTAAAAATCGCTCCTTTCTTCCTGCCACATTTATTTGTTTTGGAATACAATTAAATTATAGCAAGGGCAGTATTCAATTACACTTACAGTTTTGAAAGTAAACAGAGAGTAAAAGAGCCGTGATAATGCAGATCACAATTCTGTGAAGCATTTCCACGACCCTTTTATTATAATTTTACCTTTGTCCTTTTTCGTAATGGTATAAATGTATTCCTCTGGTGTAGGGCGTTTATTTCCAAAATACTTTTTGAAATTTGCCTGCACTTCTGGGTCGGTGCTGTTAATAGCTTCATCAATCGTAGCTTCTATATCCGCCCGAACATCAGCCAATGATACACCGCCAGCCTTTTGCACCAGCTTTCAATGCCTTTTTTATATCTCTTTTGTTCAGTCCTATCATATTCATACCTCAATTCTACTTTTTAAAGCTAATAAGTTTTCCGTTGTATTTTACAATGATGAATATGATATAAAACACTCCTACAACAATCAAAATAAGACCTATGTAATAGCCTAATTCAGAATGAGAGATTAAATTGATAATCGGCATAACAAGAATACCAATACTAACCAGTAAAGTGCCTATTCCTATTTTTTTTGTAAACACCTTTTTATCTTTAGGGTCAAGTTGTGTATAATGATAACCATGTAATAAAGTAATATTCTCTTTTATACCTATTTGATAAGATGTAAAAAGTAAAAACAATCCTATAACTATTTCAACAATCAATTCCTCTAATTCCATAATCGTTCTCTCCTTTAATCAAAATAAAATAATTCTTCAAATTTTTTATCTAAAGCTATACAAAGCACTAATGCCAATTTTGCTGTTGGATTAAATTGTCCAGTTTCAATAGAACTAACTGTATTCCGAGAAACCCCGACTAGTTCAGCTAATTCTGTTTGTGATAATTTTTTTTCTTTTCGTACAGTTTTTAATCTGTTTCGCAAAATTAAATGTTCGTCCATTCTATAAACCTATCATTAAAAATTTATAAAAGTAATACCCCATAAATAGAAGAAAGAATAAAGCAATAACAAATTTGGATTTATTTTTTGAAATATGTGCTTCATAACCCATAGAGCCAAATGCCACAGACCCAATAATTGTCATTATGTCATAGTAAGGTTCTTTACAAACTGCTTTAATGAAAAGAATTAAAATGCAGATAAATAAAACAAACATTAAGCCAAAAGATTTCCCTTGAAGTTTAATATGTTTTTCGTATTCATCAAGATATAGATTCTCTTTTTTGTTTTGTGATAGTATTTTTTCTTTATCCATTATATAACGCTCCTTTCAAATAATACCAAGTACACTTGTCATTTATATTATAGCATTCGGTCATTACAAGTCAATATTTTTGCACAGTTTTCTTGTCGTTTTGTAAAAGCGTGCAAATCTGATAGGAAATGCACGCTATATCATTTATCCTACAATCTTCCAGTTACTATCCTTATGTAGCACAAGCTCATACTGCGATACCTGCGTCGCTTTTGTCTGATTATCAATGAATTTTACCGCAACCTTGACTTTCACATTGTCGCCGTCCTTTATAAAGATAGGGTTTACCAGTTCAGAATAAAGGTAGTCCCTGCCGATAGGTTCAATCACATTTCCCAATACATAGTAAGCAAGCTCTTTTTCCGTCGCTGTTGGGTACAGCTTAAAGAATGTTTCCAGAAATGCGGTAGCGTCGTTTACAGTATCAGCGTCTACACTTGCGTCTGCTTCTGGTGTCTTAGGCTCATAGTCTGATTTTTCGATTGCTGGTGCAAGGGTAGGGTTCTGAACGATTACCATATCCCCGTCAGCGTCTATATGGACTTTTACGGTATAGGTTGCTTTCACATTGCTTGTCTGTTCTCCCTCTTTTATCTGCTGATCTACTTCGTAGGTAGCAGAAAAAGTGTCCGTTCCCGACTGTTCGATACTCCACACAATCACATCTGTAACTGTGGAGCTGGTCGGTATATCCGTTCTGATTGTATCAACATTCAAGTCCTGCAATTCCTTTGTCAGATAACCGCTGATTGCCTGCGTCCTTGCTTCAATCGCTTCTTTGCTGTTATTCCATGTGTAATAGGACTTCGCAAAGTTCTTCACGAAATTTTCTATCCCGTTGGTGTCCTGCAAGCGAAGCTCAATGATTTCTTTTTCATGGGTGGTGTGCTGGTCGATAGCCGTAAAATTCTTATACACCCCAAAGCTCACGCTTGCGATAAGCACCACCCACAACGCAATCACGGTTTTCTTATGTGTGCCTACCTTAACAGTACGCACCTTTTTTTCTTTGACATTTTCTGTCTGTTTCTTATTCTTCTTAAACATATTTTTCAAGTCCTTTCTATTGTTTTACTCGTCCTGCACCGATTAAGTGCTGTTGCCAGTAACTACTGCTTAGGTCTGCATATCCTATCGGGTCGCCTGCGTGGTACATCTGTGTCGGCGAAACAAGAATACCGACGTGTGTTACATAACTTCCAGCGTTATAGGTGGAATGGAAAAATACCAAGTCCCCAGCCTTTGCCTGCGAGAGTGGAAGATGTTGGGTAGCGTCATACTGTGCTTGTGCTGTTCTCGGTAAGGAGATACCAGCTTTTCCATAGCACCATTGCGTTAGTCCCGAACAGTCAAAAGAAGTGTTCGGGTTACTGCCACCATATACATACTTCCAGCCTTGATATTTCAACGCTTCATTCATAATCGCTTGTGCCGTCGCATTATCAAAATGTGCCACGGTCAGATATTGATTGACTAATTCCACATAGAACATATTTCCATAGCCATACCGCCAGCCCCCATTCTTCGCAACGGCTATCGGGTTGGTGTAGGTTACTTTCTTTCCACCCGATTTCTCACGGGCGAAGCTCTCTGCAAGGTTAAAGGTGTGTTTTTCCCTTTTCCTGCCACATATCCCACATAGTCATCGCCATAGTTATAGGACTGTATCGCTACATTCAAGTCGTCGATACCTTGATTTTTGCAGGAAGAAAGCAGGGACGCAAAATACTTACACCCCTGCTTGATTGAGCTTTCCGTATCTAAAGAGTTGGGCGGTAAACCAAGACTTTCCGAACTCTGCATAACATCTTCTGCCGTACCGCCACTTTCTACTTGAATGATAGCAAGCAGTACATTGACATACTCGGAGATACCGTTTTCTCTGGCGTATTTTTCCACCATAGGCTGATGTTTCAAAATTTCTGCGGATAGGTTCATACCCGTAATGCCAGAAGAAAAGTTGC
>ENA-OQBL01000564-OQBL01000564.1-human-gut-metagenome-genome-assembly--contig:-NODE-564-length-18901-cov-3.703633_pt1 | contig 18901 bp, 19 predicted proteins | sample MGYA00242747_ERZ504553 | MGnify/ENA primary metagenome ERZ504553 (study PRJEB26092, sample SAMD00036240) | human gut metagenome | host: Homo sapiens | study: EMG produced TPA metagenomics assembly of...
CCGGAACGTGACGTCCCTCGCGATAATGTGATAAGCAATTGCTTGATTACCAGCCTTGGACATGTTCATCCTGCTGCCGTTGGCGTATGGATGGCTCAGACTTCCAATAACAAGATTCTGAAAAACGGCGACATTATCGAGCATTTTGGCAACGCAGATGCCGTGCCGCAGCTGCCGGAGCGGTGCTTAAGCCGTAAGGCGGGAATTGTGCGGTGTTGCCCTAATTAAAAACGAAAACTCCTCCCGCCTAACTTACCTCATCGCTTCTTCATACTTTCTCACAATGTCTTTCAGCGCCTCAAGGCCAATGGTGTAATCCTCCGGCGTGTCCAGTGAATGGTTGCCGCCCTCCACAAAATAGGTGGTAATGGAGGGGTCATCCTCCAAAGCACGGCGCAGTGCGGCACCGCCCAACGGGTCCGCGGTGCCGGTGGTGTGCCAGGCGGGCATCCCGGCGTAAAGCGGGGCATACTCCCACGCAAGGGGCGTTAATTGCAGCAGGGTCACATGGTATTCCGGGTGGGCCTTTACCCAACCGGCGGCCACCATCGTGCCAAAGCTCTTGGCAATGCAGATGTACCGGTCATACCCGGCAGGGATCTGCGTCATGGCGTCCTGCGCGGCGCCGGGGTAGCTTTTGGCGGCGCTGGCCTGCGGCGTTTCCTCGTGGGGGAACAGCTGGCTGTACTGCACCGTCATGCAGTCCAACCCCTGTCGGCGGGCAACCTTGGCGGCATAATACAGCAGCGGTTTGTCCGGCCCGTAGCCAAAGCCGGGGAACAAAACAACCAGCTTTTTCTCGTTCTGCATCACTTTACAAGCACCACATAGTTTTCTTTGCGCGGGGCAGGGGCCTTTTTGCCGCCCTCGGCAGCATAACCCAGGATGCAGTTGCCCACGCCGCGCAGGTTTTCGGCATTGGGCACACCCCACTTTTTCAGCAGGGCCTGGCCCTCGGCGGTTTCAAACATTTCCTTTGCGCGGTGGATCCAGCAGGCGGAAAGCCCCACGCTCTCGGCGGCGTTCAGCATGTTGCCCATCACCAGGCTGCCGTCCTCCACACAGGTGGGGATGGTTTTATCCACCAGCACAACGGCAACGCAGGGCGCACCATAGAACGGGTCGCCATTGCCGCCCATCACGGCGGCGTTCATCTTGCTCAAAGTATCGCGGTCGGCCTTGTTCTGTATGCAGACAATCACCGGGCTCTGGCGGCCCATGCCGGTGGGAGCCCAGGTGCCGGCTTCCAGCACGGCGTTCAGTGCTTCCGGCTCCGGCATCTTGTCCAGGTAGCAGCGGCAGCTGCGGCGGGTTTTCATGGTATTCAAAACTTCATTGGTCATGGTAGTGCCATCCCTTTCATTTAATATTGCGGCTTTATTATACCATAGGGATGCAAGCGGATAAAACTTTCCTGAAAGTAAAATAAAATTTTTCCTGAATGGAGAAATACGGTATGGTGTGCCACACCGCGCCGTGGTATGCTGGAAGCACACAAGGGAGGGCATAAACCATGAAACTGATGCTTGCACAAAATACCGCGCAGCAGCGCGCTGCCGCCCGTACTGAACAGCAGGCGCAGCGCCGGGCAGCCGCCTGCGAAGATTCCCTTGCGGCCCGCCGCTTGGCGGTTTATCAGGCCCGGCGGACGGAATGGCAGGCAGGCCAACCCCTGCGCTGACGGCAAAGGGGCAGGGGGAGAGCACCCCGGCGCTGCGTGCGATAATTTATGAATAGCATGTAAAATCATACAGAATCATGGAAGGCCAGCCTTTTTCGGGCTGGTCTTATTTTTTGCGCCATGGTATAATGTCCCTAAGTCACGAACAAAACTGTAGAATAAGGAGAGAACGAACCCATGAAATTTTCCGAAATGCCCTATGAGCGCCCGGACATGAGCACCCTGAAAGAACAGTTTGCCGCACTGACCGAGCGTTTGCAGAACGCCCCCGACTATGCCGCTGCCCGCGCCGCTTTTTTGGAGGAGCAGGTGCTGAACAAGCATGTGGATACCCTGTTCACCCTGGCCAGCGTGCGCCATACCATTGATACGCGGGATAAGTTCTATGATGAAGAGATGGAATTTGCCAACAGCGCCATGCCGCAGATCCAGCAGTGGCAGGATTCCTGGACCGCCGCTATGCTGGCAAGCCCCTACCGCAAAAACTTTGCCGAAGAATACGGCGACCTGATGTTTGTGAACGCCGAAATTGAGCGCAAGGCATTCTCGCCCGATATCATGGAGGAACTGCAGCAGGAAAACGAGCTGACCCAGCAGTATGGCAAGCTGCTGGCCAGCGCACAGATCCCGTTTGAAGGCGGGGTATACACTCTGTCCCAGCTTAGCCCGTTCAAGAATGACCCGGACGATGCCCGCCGCCTGGCCGCCTGGAAAGCCGAGGGCCAGTGGTATAAGGACAACCAGAAACAGCTGGATGATATTTATGACAAGCTGACCCACCTGCGGGATAAGATGGGCAAAAAGCTGGGGTACGAGGGTTACACCACCCTGGGCTACTACCGCATGGGCCGCAACTGCTATACCAAAGCGGATGTAGAAAAGTTCCGTGCCGCCGTGGTCAAGTATCTGGTGCCGCTGGCGGACAGCATCTACCGTGAGCAGGCCAAGCGCCTGGGCAAACAGTACCCCATGAGCTTTGCCGATAATGCCCTGATGTTCCGTTCCGGCAACCCCGCCCCCTGCGGCGATGCCGATGCCATTCTGGCCCAGGGCAAAAAGTTCTATGAGGAACTTTCACCCGAAACCGGCGTCTTCTTTAACACCATGCTGGACAATGAGCTGCTGGACGTGCTTTCCACCCCCGGCAAGGCGGCGGGCGGCTACTGCACCAGCCTGTGGGATTATCAGGTACCGTTCATTTTTGCCAACTTCAACGGCACCCAGCATGACGTTGAGGTGGTCACGCATGAAGCGGGTCATGCCTTTGCCGCATACACCAACCGTGACCGCGTGCCGTATTCCACCGTGTGGCCCAGCATGGAAGGATGCGAAGTCCACTCCATGTCGATGGAATTCTTTGCCTGGCCGTGGGCGGAGGGCTTCTTTGGCAAGGATACCCGCAAGTTCCTGTACAGCCACCTGGCCGGTGCGCTGACCTTTATCCCGTATGGCACCATGGTGGACCATTTCCAGCATATCGTGTACGAAAAGCCGGACCTGACCCCTGCCGAGCGCCACGCCGCCTGGAAAGAACTGCTGGGCATTTATATGCCGTGGATGAAGCTGGACGGCGAGATCCCGTTCTACAGCGAGGGTGAGGGCTGGCAGCGCCAGAAGCATATTTACGAAAGCCCCTTCTATTATATTGACTACTGCCTGGCACAGACCGTCAGCCTGCAGTTCTGGGCGATGCTGCAAAAGGACCGCGCCAACGCGTGGGAGCACTACATGGCATACACCCGCCAGGGCGGCAGCCGCGTGTTTACTGAGCTGCTGAAAAACGCCGGACTGGACAGCCCCTTTGAGGAAAGCTGCCTGCGCGGCGTGTGCGAAACGGCCAAGCAGTGGCTGGACAGCTATGACCTGACGGGGGATCGAATAATGCAGCAAAAGAAAAACCCGCCGTGGGCGGGAATACCTGAATGACTTCCGCAGGGATGTCAACGGCAGCTACCTGTACCAGGGCAGCTACCGCCGCTATACCGGCAGCATGCCGTATGCCAAACTGCGGGGCCTGCTGTGGGCGCTGTGCGGCGGGGCACTGGCGGCGCTGGCGGCGGCGGGCATGGTGCCCGCGCCGGGGGGCCATGCAGCAGTTTTATGTACTGCTGCCGTATCCGGGGCGCTGGTGGCTGGCATCAGCGCGGTGTGGGCGCTGGCCCGCATGAGCCGCGGCGGGGCACGCCTGCGCAGCTATGTGTATGAAGAAACGGTAGCCAAACTGCCGCTGCGCTGCCTGTTGACCGGGGGGTTCGCCGCGCTGGCTGCAGTAGGGGAGTGTACGGATGTGTTCTTGAACAGCGGACAAAACGCTATCCGGTATGCAGTATTATTTGCAGCGCTGGCCGCTGCGGCTGCTGCGGCTGCTTTTGCCGCAGGGCACACCATCCGGGCGGCGGTTTATACCGAAGAATCCGACTCCGGGCGCGAAGAGTAAAAGACCTTGCACCATAACGCAGAATTTAGCCCGCTAAAGTGCGGCGCGGAAGAATTTTACAAAATTCAGCGTGCTGTTATGGTTATCCTGCTGACTTTTATTTAGATGTTGCCAAAACGGCGCTTTTTTGGTTGACAGAAATTGAAAATTGCGATATTATAACATAGTTATTGGTGACATTTGTTTGCGGTGAGGGAACACCGCAAATGCGGAAAGGCTTAAGCCTTTCTTTATTTAACACTCCTTTTGGTAGTGTTAAAATGCCGCCATTACCAAATGATTTGGGAGGTTATACAAACATGAAAACACCAAGCAAGTGCTTGCACTGGCCATGGCTGTTGCAATGGCTGCGGGCCTGCTGGCTGGCTGCGGTTCTTCCGCTTTCAGCAGCGCTGAGTCTGTTGCTTCCAGCGAGGCTACCAGCGAAGCCGCTGCTACCGATACCGGCAGCAGCGATGGCACCCTGGTTCTGGCAGATACCGGCTTTTGAGGGCAAGTTCAGCCCGTTCTTCGCCGCTTCTTCCGCTGACCAGCACGTTATCGACCTGACCAACATTGCCCTGCTGGGCGCTGACCGTAAGGGCGAAATGATCCTGAAGGGCATCGAGGGTGAGACCCGCGAGTACAACGGCACCGATTACACCTACTATGGCCCCGCTGACTGCGAAGTGACCGAGAATGCTGACGGCACCGTTACCTATGCCATCAACATGCGCGATGACCTGGTCTTCTCTGACGGCACCCCCATCACCATTGATGACGTCATCTTCAACCTGTATGTTTACATGGACCCGACCTATGACGGTTCCGCCACCCTGTACTCCATGCCCATTGCCGGCCTGGATGATTACCGCAACAGCATGACCACCCTGTCCAAGCTGATTGCTGAGGCAGGCGAGGACAACACTGATAACAGCCTGTTCACCGCTGAGCAGTAGAAGGCTTTCTGGGATGCTGTTAACGAAGGCGGCACTGCATTTGCACAGGAGATCGTTGATAACTGCGTTGCTGCCGGTTACGCTGACGAAGGCAACGTTGCCGCTGCTGCTTCCGCTTGGGGCTTTGACGGCCTGGCCGCTGACGCTACCGCAAAGGATTTCTTCCTGGCTATCGCAGAAAAATATGACTGGAACTTTGCTTCCATGGAAGCTGAGACCGCAGGTTCTGCTCTGTCTGACCTGATTCCGGCTGATGTTTATGCTTACTCCACCACCGGTGTTGCCACCGGCGCTGACGTTGACACCGTTTCCGGCATCGTCAAGACCGGCGACTACAGCATGACCATCACCACCACCGAGCTGTCCAACTCCATGATCTACCAGCTGCAGCTGCCTATCGCCTCCCTGGATTACTATGGCGACCGCAGCCTGTATGATTACGACAACCACTCCTACGGCTTCAAGAAGGGCGACCTGAGCAAGGTTCGTTCTGTCACCAGCGCTCCCATGGGTGCCGGTGTCTACACCTTCAACAAGTACAGCGACGGTGTCATCTACCTGGATGCTAACCCGAACTACTACGAAGGCGAAGCCCTGATCAAGCACGTCAACATGAAGGAGACCCAGGAAGCCGATAAGATCACCGGTGTTCAGGCCGGCACCATCGACATTTCCGATCCTTCTTACTCTCTGGAAGCTGCCAACCAGATCGCTACCATCAATGGTGGTAATTCTGACCTCGACGGCTCTGTCATCACCACCCGTCTGAAGGACTTCCGCGGCTACGGCTACATTGCCCTGAGCGCTGAGAACGTCAAGGTTGGCAACGACCCGGCTTCTGAAGAGTCCAAGGACCTGCGCAAGGCCATCATGACCGTGATCGCAGCTTACCGTGATGAGGGCATCAACTCTTACTACGGCGACACCGCAACCATCATCAACTACCCCATGTCCAACACTTCCTGGGCAGCTCCTTCCGTTACCGACGACGGCTACAAGATCGCTTACTCTACCGACGTTGACGGCAACGAGATCTACACCAGCGATATGAGCGGCGACACCAAGTATGCTGCTGCTCTGCAGGCCGCCCTCGGCTACTTCGAAGCAGCCGGCTACACCGTTGAAAACGGCCAGGTCACCGCAGCTCCGGCTGGCGCCAAGATGGAATACACCGTCAACATCGGTGCTTCCGGCAACGGCGACCACCCCTCTTTCCAGGTTCTGACCAATGCAGCCGCTGCTCTCAAGACCATCGGCTTCACCCTGACCGTCAACGACCTGGCAAACGCTTCTGACCTGTACAGCTCTTATCAGTCCGGCGTTGCCGAAGGCTGGGTTGCTGCATGGCAGTCCACCAACGACCCCGATATGTACCAGCTGTACGACAGCAACGGTTCCACCAACTACTACAAGATCAACGATTCTGATCTGGACGAACTGATCGAGGCTGCACGCCAGACCACCGATCAGGATGCCCGTAAGGCCATGTACAAGGAAGCTATGGAGATCATCCTGGATTGGGGTGTTGAACTGCCGGTTTACCAGCGCAGCGAAGCTACCATCTTCTCCAGCGAGCGTGTCGACACCACTACTATCCCCAACGATATGACCCCGTACTGGACTTATCAGTCTGAGATCAACAAGATTGCTCTGAAGTAATTTTTTTCAGCGCAGCCTGTTGTTGAATTTATGGTGAGCAACCGCTCTCTGTACCGATCCGGTTAAGGGGGCGGTTGCTTGCTGTGGTAAAAGCAACGGTACATTTGCAGCCCAAATGTGGCCGTCCCATTCCCCCGGACAGTTCCCTCTGTCCGAGGGAGGGGGATGCCCATATTCGGTATCAAAGTAATGAGGTGTATCTGAAAACAAAGAAAATGACGGATGTTTCGCAAACATGAGGCGAATTTAAGGCAAAAAGCTGCAGGAATCCTTTGTGGATTCCAAGGCTTTTTAACGCAAAATTCAGTCGTGTTTGTAGAAACAGGCTAAGGCAACCCCGCACGATTCCCGCCTGACGGCTTAAGCACCGCTCCGGCGGCTGCGGCACGGCATCTGCGTTGCCAAAATGCTCGATAAGACTCCAGTATTATCTGCGCTTTTGGCTTAGCATCTGCCGCACCTCGCTCGCCGTATCGGCACTTAGAATTATGCGGTATTGCCCTAAATTTTCGACTTTTTAGGTACACCATAGGCGAAGCTACAAGGCCCCGGCTCATGTGTATTTTGGAGCCATGCAGCGCAGCCATTAAAAACGCGGCCTCCCTGCCCGCGAAGGAAGGAACGATTTTTCAAGTGCGAAACTACGTCATTAAGCGTATCCTGCTTTCTTTTGTGATCCTGTTTTGCGTTACCTTCATCATCTATGTGATGATGCGCAGCCTGCCCAGCTCTTTTGCCGAGAACATGGCCATGCAGCTGTCCCAGGCACCGGGCGCAAAACCGTATCAGGAATGGCTGGATCAGCTCAACGCAGCCTATGGTCTGGATAAGGGCATCCTGCCCGGCTTCATGACCTGGCTGTCCAGCGCAGTGCGCGGTCAGTTCGGTGACAGCTGGAAGTGGAACGTCCCTGTTGTTCAAAAATTCCAGGAAGTTATTGGTCTGTCTGTTGTCATGGGCGGCATCTCCTTTGTGGTGTCCATGATCATCGCTGTGCCCCTGGGCATCCTGGCTGCTACCAAACAGTATTCCCGTACCGATTACGTCATCACCGCTGTGGCTCTGGTGGGCATCTCTCTGCCCAGCTTCTTCTTTGCCACGCTGCTCAAGCTGCTGTTCTCTGTCAAGCTTGGCTGGTTTGACCTGTACGGCCTGGTCGGGCGTGATTATGCCCAGCTCAGCTCGTGGGGCCAGTTCTGTGACCGCGCCAACCATCTGGTGCTGCCCATCGTCACGCTGGTCATTGTTTCCATCGGCTCTACCATGCGTTACACCCGCACCAACATGCTGGAAGTGCTGAACGCCGACTATATCCGTACCGCCCGCGCCAAGGGCCTTTCGGAGCATGTGGTCATCTATAAGCACGCATTCCGCAACACCCTGATCCCGCTGGTTACCATCATCGGCGGTTCCCTGCCCGGCCTGTTCAGCGGTGCCTTGATCACTGAGACCCTGTTCTCCATCCCCGGCATCGGCTACATCTCTTACCAGTCCATGGTTGCGGGCGATATCCCGTTCACCATGTTCTACCTGTCCTTTATGGCGGTGCTTACCCTGGTCAGCAACCTGCTGACTGATATCATGTACGCAGTGGTTGACCCGCGCGTGCGCATTTCTTAAAGAAAGGAGACTGCACCCATGAGTGAGAATACCCAGAACAACACCCCCAAAAAGGAGCAGTACTCCCTGAACGACGACCGCCGCGTTAAGGTGCTTTCGCCCGGCGCGCTGGTTGCCAAGCGGTTCTTCCGCAACCGTCTGGCCGTTGTGGGCCTGACGATGCTGCTTGCCATGTTCGTCTTTTCCTTCATTGGCGGCGTGGTCAGCCCTTACGGCCAGGACCAGCAGTTCTACACCTACACCCAGATGTCCAAAGAGTATGTGGGTGTGACCCGCAACGATAAGCTGCGCTTTGTTGTTGCCGATGGCCAGGAGTTCGGCTCCATTGCCCAGAGCAAGGGCAATGAGGCCATCAAGAAGGGTGAAGAGACCTTTACCTATAAAGATAACGATTACGAAGTGGAAACCCTGAGCGAGGACCTGTACGTCTTCCGCCAGGGCCGCACTGTGCTGGCTTATGCCTCTAAGGATATGGTCACCGCAGCGGACGGCGTGGCCGAGCTGAGCTTTGATGCCAAGCTGGCCGCCCTGACTGCCCAGGCAGCAGGGGAGACCACCTTTACTGCCGATGGCCAGGATTATGAACTGGACGCTGACGGCAATATTATCCAGAGCGGTAGCGAAGTTGCCTATATCGGCCGCTTTGTTGTTTCCGCTGCCGATGCCAGCGTGGTCATCAGCCGTGACTTCCGCGACCGCCTGGAAGAAGCCATTGACGATAATATTACCGAGTTCACCTACACCGATGCCGACGGCAACGAAGCCGAGTATGACATCGTGTACGATGCCAGCACCGGCGTTTGGAGCGTGAAGCAGATGACGGAAACCTATGTGTTTGACCGTTACGCAAGCCCCAACAAGGAGCACTGGCTGGGCACCGATACCAACGGTATGGACATGCTGACCCGCCTGATGTACGGCGGCCGCGTTTCCCTGATCATCGGCTTCATCGTTGTTGCGATCGAAGGCTCCATCGGCATTGTCATGGGCGGTATCTCCGGCTACTTCGGCGGCTGGGTGGATAACCTCATCATGCGTATCGTGGACGTTTTCTATTGCCTGCCCTCCATGCCCATCATCATCATTCTGGGCGCTGCCATGGACGCCATGCGCATTGATTCCTGGACCCGTATGATGTACCTGATGCTGATCCTCGGCTTCCTAGGTTGGCCCGGCATTGCCCGCCTGGTCCGCGGCCAGATTTTGTCCCTGCGCGAGCAGGAGTTCATGACGGCAGCCGAAGCCTGCGGTATCAGCGCATGGCACCGCATCTTCCGCCACCTGATCCCCAACGTTATCCCGCAGCTGATTGTTACCTGCACCATGAGCCTTGGCTCCACCATCCTGACGGAAGCCACCCTGTCTTTCCTGGGTCTGGGCGTTAAATACCCGTTTGCATCCTGGGGCAACATCATCAACGATGTCAACAACGCTTATGTTATGACCAACTATCTGTTCATCTGGGTCCCGGCCGGCATCTGCCTGCTGATCACGGTTCTGGGCTTCAACTTTGTGGGCGATGGCCTGCGCGATGCCTTTGACCCCAAGATGAAACGCTGATGAAAGGAGACACACACGATGGCTAAACAACAGGACGGTTACCTTTCCGCCAAGGAGTCGCGGCGTATCTCCAAAGAAAACCGCCGCATTACGGACCAGTACGAAAAACAGCGCAAGCGCAAGAATGTGCCGGAATCTGAGTACCTGACCCAGATGAAGAACCCGGAAAACGCTGTTGAATTTGATAACCTGCACACCTATTTCTTTACCGATACCGGCGTGGTAAAAAGCGTGGACGGTGTTTCGTTTGAAGTTCCTGTGGGCAAAACTGTGGGCGTTGTGGGCGAATCCGGCTGCGGCAAATCCGTTACCAGTCTTTCGCTGATGCAGCTGCTGCAGCGCCCCCAGGGCCAGATCGTTCAGGGCGAGATCCGCCTGAACCTGGGTAATGGCAAAGCCTATGATGTTGCCAAAACTCCCGGCACGGTCATGCAGCACCTGCGCGGCAACTATATTTCGATGATCTTCCAGGAGCCGATGACCAGCCTGAACCCGGTGTTCCGCATCGGTGCTCAGATCGATGAAGTCATTGCTCTGCATGACGGCGAAGGCAAGAGCAAAGAGGACATCAAAAAGCGCACCGTTGAAATGCTGGAGATGGTTGGCATCGCCAACAGCCAGGGTGTATATGAGATGTACCCGCATGAGTTGTCCGGCGGTATGCGCCAGCGTGTCATGATCGCCATGGCATTGGCCTGCAACCCCAAGGTTATCATCGCCGACGAACCCACCACCGCACTGGACGTGACGATTCAGGCCCAGATCCTGGACCTGCTGCGCAGCCTGAAGGACCGCATTAACTCCTCCATCATGCTGATCACCCATGACCTGGGTGTGATTGCCGAGATGGCAGATTACGTTGTTGTCATGTACGCAGGCCGCGTGGTGGAAAAGGGCACCGCTCAGGAGATTTTCGCAAACCCGGCTCATCCCTATACCATCGGCCTGATGGCTTCCAAACCGATCGTGGGCAAAAAGGTGGACCGACTGTACTCCATCCCCGGCAAGGTGCCCAACCCGGTCAATATGCCCAACTACTGTTACTTTAAGGATCGCTGCGAGATGGCTCTGCCCTGCTGCGATGGTGAATACCCCTGCGAGATCAGCCTGTCCCCCACGCACAAGGTCAGCTGCTACCGCTACTATGAAAATAATCGAAAGGCGGGTGAGTGACGATGGCACAGGCAGAAAACGCCAAAAAGCTGGACTATACCCCGTCACCTATGATGATCAGTATATTCTGATGGTCAACCACCTCAAGAAATATTTCCCCATCAAGGGCGGCCTGATGTCCCAGACCGTGGGTCATGTCAAGGCTGTCGATGGCGTTACCTTCAACCTCAAGCGCGGCCATACCATGGGTCTGGTCGGCGAATCCGGCTGCGGCAAATCCACCACCGGCCGTACAATCCTGCGCCTTGCCGGCGAAAAAACCGGCGGTCAGGTACTGTTCAACGGCAAAGAAGTGTACGATATGACCGGCAGGGAGCTGCGTAACCTGCGTACCAAGATGCAGATCATCTTCCAGGACCCGTTCTCCAGCCTGTCCCCGCGTCTGCCGGTTGGTGAGATCATCGGTGAGGCTGTGCGCGAGCATAACCTGGTGCCCAAGGCAGAGTTCAATGATTATATTGACCAGGTCATGGATAACTGCGGCCTGCAGCCCTACCACAAAACCCGCTATCCGCACGAATTTTCCGGCGGCCAGCGCCAGCGCATCTGCATTGCCCGCGCCTTGGCCCTGAACCCGGAGTTTGTTGTGTGCGACGAACCGGTCTCTGCACTGGACGTTTCCATTCAGGCCCAGATCATCAATCTGCTGAAAGAATTGCAGGATAAATATAACCTGACCTACCTGTTCATCTCCCACGATCTTTCTGTTGTTGAGCATATTTCGGATACGGTCGGCGTTATGTACCTGGGCAACCTGGTGGAGTACGGTGCAACGCCGGATATCTTCAGCCATCCGCTACATCCCTACACCAAGGCACTGTTCAGCGCCATTCCTATCCCGGACCCGACCATTCGCCGCGAGCGCATTGTGCTGCAGGGCTCCATTCCGTCCCCGGCCAACCCGCCCAAGGGCTGCAAGTTCCATACCCGCTGCCCCTATGCGACCGAGCGCTGCAAGACCGAAGTGCCGCAGCAGCGTGAGGTGGAACCCGGCCACTATGTTGTGTGCCACCTGTACGAAAAATGAAGCATAACGAACCCTTTGAGGATGACGGCCGCACCGTGGCCGATATGAGTGGCATTGAGCACGACAGTATCTGGCTGCCGCGCCGCCGCAAGCAGGGCCATACCCCCGCGCAGCAGCCCCAACAGGCTGCTGACCGTCCCTGGGAGGAAGACCCCCAGCTGACCGGTAAGGAGCGCCTGTGGGCGATCCTGGGTGCGCTGAAAGCTACCCTGCTGATTTGTGGCGTCTACCTACTTGGCCTGCTGGCCCTGCTGGCGCTGCTGTTTACCCTCTGGCATTAAAAAATACCCCCGCCTTTGTTTTGGCTGTGTGACAGCTGGAATAAGGACGGGGGTGTTTTGTTTTGTGGGGGAAGGGCAACTTGCCCGGCAAGGTGGGGGCACCCGACCCCGCCGAGAAACGTAAATATTTGCTGCAAACCTACAAACATTTGTAGGGGACGATGCTTGTATCGTCCCGCGGATGAGCCGATGCGGTGTTGCCTTAGCATGTGGTGGATGATTTATCTTCCTCAAGGACGGGATGAGGGCATCCCACCCTACAGTGCCTAAATAAAAGTACAACACAAAAGCGCACCGCACACCCTATCCAAGGGGGTGCGATGCGCCTTTTATTATTCATTGCTTTCTTGATGGAAAATAATATTATTGTGTTATGGCAACACCGCACAATTCCCGCCTAGCGGCTTAAGCACCGCTTCGGCGGCTGCGGCACGGCATCTGCGTTGCCAAAATGCTCGATAATGTCGGGTTGCGGTACCCGCATCGTGCTTCGGGGGCAAAAGCCCCTCGCACTCTGCGACCGCTGCCCCTGCTTCGGTTCGCTGTTTCCGCCACTGGCGGCGCTCACCTTTGCAGCATCCAGTATTATCTGCGCTTTTGGCTTAGCATCTGCCGTGCCTCGCTCGCCGTATCGGCACTTAGAATTATGCGGTATTGCCTTATATTATTAAAGCTTCTGCTTCCTTCTTTTCAAAGACGGAACAAAAACCCCCGCAAATCAATGCAGATGCAGATGGCGGGGCACGCCGTCGATGTAGATGGGGGTCAGCTCGGCCTGGATGAGGGGGCGGGCATAGTGATGGAATGCTTCGGTCACATGCATGCCGTCCGGGCTGATCCAGTCATCCGGCACGTGCTTTTCCAGGTTGGCAACCTTCTGCACATCTACCATCTCGGTTTCGGTGCGGTACGGCATATCGGAAATGCGGCGGATGGCGCACATCTTACCGGTTTCGCCGCGGTAAGCAGCTTCCACCGAAGCACCGCCCACTTGGTATGCCTCGGTAATGTCGGTGCGGCTTGCCAGATGGGAGGCACAGCGCTGCAGGGTAGAGAACTCGATCGCGCGAGTTTTGCAGCCCAGGCGCACATGGATCAAATCCGCCAGGTAGCGGCTGGTGCCGGACAAAATGGCTTTATGGCCAAAAGCATCCAGCTGGCCTGCTGTGGATACCAAATCACACAGGAAAACGCCGTCCTTGTTTTTTACGCCCTCGCTGGCCGCAATGATGACATTGTGGCGGTCTTTTTCCAGCTGGGCTACTTTTTCCAGGAACACATTCTCGTCAAAGGGGCGCTCCGGCAGCAGAATGATGTCCGGGCCGTTGCAGTCAGCCCCGGCAGCCAGGCTGGCGGCACCGGCCAGCCAGCCGGTATGGCGGCCCATGATCTCGGCCACCGTTACGCTGCGGATGTTATACACGCTGGAATCACAGATGACCTCTTTCAGGATGGTGGCAATGTACTTGGCGGCGCTGCCGTAACCGGGGGTGTGGTCGGTGTACATCAGGTCGTTGTCAATGGTTTTGGGCACGCCGATAAAGCGGATCTCGCTGCCCTTAGCAGCCCCGTAAGCGGAAAGCTTGGCAATGGTGTCCATCGAATCATTGCCGCCAATGTAGAACACAGCCCCAATGCAGTACTTGGCAAACAGCTCAAACAGCTGCACAAAGGGGCGTTCGTCCGTGGCGGGGTTGGGCAGCTTGAACCGGCAGCTGCCCAGGTAACTGGACGGCGTGCGCTTGAGCAGCTCAATTTCCATCTTGTCGTCAAGGCGGTCATCCAGGTGCACAATCTTGCCCTGCAAAAGCCCTTGAATGCCATACTCCATGCCGTATACATGGGCGGCGCCCAGAGCTTTGGCAGCTTCATACACACCGGCCAGGCTGGAATTGATCACAGCAGTCGGCCCGCCGGACTGGCCGACCAGTACATTTGTTCCCCAAGACATAAGAAAGCCCTCCTTATTTTTGCAGCCATCATGCTATCTTAATATGATACACCCTAGTGTACACGAAAGTACGACTTAAAGCAAGTACTTTGCGCACCGGAGGTTTTACAGCTTTACGCCCATTTTTTCCAGCGCAAACAGCGCTGCGCCCAAGCTGCCGCACAGTTGGCTGTACTCGCTGACCTCCACCGGGGCTTTCAGGGCGGTTTCCAGCTCTTTCACAATGCCGCGGTTGCGGGCTACACCGCCTGTCATCATAAAGGGGGCCACGCCGCCGGTGCGGCGGGCCAGGGCAGCGGTTTTGCCCGCAACAGATTTGTTCAGGCCGTGGATGATATCCGCCGGTGCGGTGCTGCGGGCAATCAGGCTGACGACCTCACTTTCCGCAAACACGGTACACATGCTGGAAATGGTCACATCGTTGTGCCAGTCCAGGCCAAGCCCGCTCATCTCCGGCAGCTTCATCTGCAGGGTGCGGGCCATCATCTCCAAAAAACGGCCGGTACCGGCGGCGCATTTGTCGTTCATCGCAAAGGTTTCAACAGCGCCGCTTTCGCTCAGGCGGATCACCTTGGAATCCTGCCCGCCAATGTCGATCACGGTGCGCACGGCGGGGTCCAGATGATGAGCCCCGCGGGCATGGCAGGTGATCTCGGTCACGGCTGCGCCGTCATCGCCCAGAAACTCGCGCCCGTAGCCGGTGTATACCTTGGAACCCAGGTCGCTTTCGGCAATGCCTGCCATCGTCAGGGCCTGTTCCAGTGCCTGGCGGGCGCCGGTTGCAGCCCCGGCGCCGGTGGGCACAATGGCCCAGCCGCAGATCTTTCCGCTGCGATCCAGGATCACGGCATCGGTGCTGGCAGAGCCGCTGTCGATGCCGGCGGCATATTGTGCGTTGGTGTTCATGGCGGGGGCCTCCTTGTTTTCGGTATCGGGAACGGCGTTCAGGCTTTCGGCAAATGCGCCCAGGCGGGTGCTCAGCTGCCCGCCGCCGCTGGTAAAGGTCTGGCGGGAACAGTCGGTTCAATTTTTAATACCGGCAGATGGAACTGCTCCGGCGCGGTCAGGCCGGGGGCGTAATAATCACAGAACTGCACGGTGTGGTACACAATGCCAACGGTCTGGCCGTCCACCAGGGCGGCGCGCTCACTGACCGGGGCATCCATCCGCATGCAGGGCATCTGGCCCAGCAGGGCGGCGGCGTAACCGGGCAAAAAGTCCTCCAGTGCGGCGGGGGCAACATCGGCAAGCTCACGGTTGCCGGTGCAGGTAGCATCCACCACGGGCAGGGCAAAGGCTTTCTGCACGGTATCATACAGCACGCTGCCGCCATGGGCACCCAGCAGGGTCAAATGCGGACCCTCGGCGTGGGGTTTGTGCACAAAAAAGGCGTGGGCGCGCTGGGCGTCGAATTCCTGCCCGGTGTACCGCTGCAGGGCATCTGCCAGCCTGCGCAGGTCCCGCGCAAAGCGGGCGCGGGTGGCCGGGGTGCTCTGGTGGGGGGACGGGCAGCAGCTGCAAAAATTCCATCTTACCACTGGCAGCCAGCACATCGTAAACGCGCAGCATGGCATCGCAGCAGTTGGTCAGCACCAAAGCCCGGATGCCGGATTGCTCCACCTGTTCCAGCACAGCCTTGGCGTAACCGCACAGGTTGGCGTGGGCGCAGCGCTCCGCGCAGGAAAAAACTTTCCGCCAGCGGATCCAGCGCCGAGAAGGTGGCCCCATACCCGGCAAACAGCTCCAGCGGGGCGTATTTGCAGGCATAATAAATCGTTTTGCTCATACCAGCGCCTCCTGTTTGCTGTGCAGCATCTCCAGGAAAGCATCCAGCCGGGTGGCGGTCTGGCCGTCCATCGTGTTGGCGCGGTCGCAGCCATCGCCGTCCAGCAGCAGCACCGGGTAGCCCTCGGCTTCCAGTGCGCTCTTGAACAGCTGTGCGGCCCCCATCGTCTGCTTGCAGCCCCATTGGCAGAAGTAGACCACCCCGTCGATCTGCTGCATGCGGCACAGCTCCAGCGCGCGCTGGATGCGGTGCTGGGCGCTGCCGTTAAAGATGTTGTTCACCAGCCGCGCGGCCATGCTCTCAAACGGTTTGTCCGGGTCCATGTAGCAGCCTAAGGTATCGGCGTTCATATCGCAGGTAATAAGCTGGTTTTCTGCCGAGAAATTCAGCCGCTCCCGCACGGGCGCCTGATAAAACGGCACGGCGTGCGCCCACAGCAGCCGGGTGCCGCCACCCATGGGGCTGGCCTCGATATCCGCCAGCAGCTTGCGGGCGTACTGTTCAGCCTGCGGGGTGCCCAGCATGGTGTGGGTCACAAACACTTCGTAAAATTCGGAGGTGACATCGTTGTGCAGGTTCCGCCCGGCCTTGGCGGCCTGTGCCTGCTGCAATAGTTCCAGCGTGCGGCCGCTGTGGGCGACTGCCTGCTGCAGGGCCGCTTCGTCCAGCTTCTGGTGGGTCACATCCTCCAAAAAAGGCGGCGAACTCTCGCAGGCGGTCGGAAACTTCGGCCACAGCGTACTCGTCGTGGTCATAGGGCACATCCAGATAAAAGTGGGGGATGCCGTAATGCTGCGCCAGCCGCCGGAAGGTCAGGTTGTTGGCATCGCAGGCAATGGAGGTGCAGGCAGTGAACAGCGGCTTGCCCGCCGTGCCGGAAAGCCCCATGCCCAGCAAAGCCTTGTGGTAGCTGCACAGCGTGGGGCTGATGCCTGCGCTCTCGGCATAATGGATAAAGCCGCGCTCGGCTGCGGCACCGTTCAGGTAACAGGCGGTGGCTTCGGCAAACATCGGCAGCAGGTGGAAGGCGTGCAACAGTTCACAGGGCATAAAGATATTGACCAGCGCCGCCCGCTGCGGGTGGGCCAGGGGCGCAATCATGGCGTCCATGGCGATCTGTGCCGCATACTGCCGCGCGGGGGTGAGCTCTTTTTCCGGGGCAAGCAGCAGCTGCACATCCTTGGCGCGGTAGCCCAACAGCAGCAGCTGGCGGGCAAGCCCCGGCTTGGGAATGGCGTCATCCACCAGCTGGCCAAAGCGGTCAACGATATTTGGCATAGGGGGGTTATCCTTTCAACACATAGGTTTCAATGGCCTTGGCAACGCCGTCATGGTTGTTGTCGTCCGTTACATAGCGGGCGGCGGCCAGAACATCCGGTGTGGCGTTGCCCATCGCAATGCCGTACCCGGCGGCCTGGATCATGGCAAGGTCGTTGCCGGAATCGCCGCAGGCCATCACCTGGTTCATCGCCAGGCCCAGGGTATCGGCCAGCGTTTTTAATCCGCTGCCCTTGGTCACGCCGGGGGCGTTGATCTCCATGTTGTTGGGAATGCTGGAAGTAATCTCAACATTAAACCGGCTGGCAACAGCCTGCCAGGCGGCATCGCGGGCGGCATTGTCCCGATAGGTGATGCTGAACTTTTCCACCTCGTGCGGGTGGGCGGCGAACACTGCGTGCATGTCATCCACCACAATGCGGCTGTCGCGCAGGTAGCGGCGCAGGGCAGGGGGCATCAGGGCAAGGCCGTCATTGGCACCAAAATAATCGGTGTAGGCTTTGCCGCCGATAAAAAATGCCCATGGCACCGCCCGTTGCGGCCACGATATCATAAATGTCGCTGGCAAGGGCAGCATCAAACGGCAGGTTGACCAGCGGTTTGCCGGTGGAAAGCTCCACCACGCTGGCCCCGTTGGAAGTCAGGGCATACCGCACGCCGGGAATGCGCAAAAACGCTTCCGGCACACCCGATGCCACACGCCCCGTTGCGGGGATGACATCAACCCCTTTGGCAATGGCAGCGCGGATGGTCTTCCAGCGTGCGGGTGTGATCTCTTTTCATCATTGAATACGGTGCCGTCCAGATCCAATGCAACAAGACGGATATCGGGCATAACGGACCCCCCTTTGTATATTTCACCAAAGATTTTAGCGCATTTTCGGTCAATTTTGCAAGGGCGCCTTGCATTTGCTATGCCAAGTATGGTAAAGTGATATCAGCCCTTTGCATATTGGCACAGGGCAGGGAAGGGGAACGCGATGCAAACCGAACAACAGTCGTTGCGTGCGGCAGCCGGGCAGCGCTTTTGGCAGATCGATGCCCTGCGCGGCTGGCGCTGCTGAATATGCTGGTTTACCATGCCATGTATGACTGGGTGTATATTTTTGGCCATGCCAGCGGATGGTACGATATCTGGTCCACGCACTGCCATGTGTGGCAGCAGTATATCTGCTGGAGCTTTATTCTGCTTTCGGGTTACAGCTTTACCCTATCCCGCCGCCCGCTCAAGAACGGCCTGCTCACGGCGGCCTGCGCGGTGGTGCTGACCGTGGCAACCGCCGTTGCCATGCCGGAGGAAGTCATCTGGTTCGGCGTGCTGCACCTGCTGAGCTGTGCGGTCCTGCTGACCTGTCTGCTGCACCCCGCGCTGGAAAAGCTGCCCCCCGCTGGCAGGGGTTACGGGCAGCGCGGTGCTGTTTGCCCTGCTGAACCAGCTGCCGCAGGGCTGGCTGGGGTTTGAGGGAACGCACCTGGCGGCCCTACCCCGCCGCCTGGTACAAAGCCGAAT
>ENA-OQBL01000566-OQBL01000566.1-human-gut-metagenome-genome-assembly--contig:-NODE-566-length-18868-cov-2.576703_pt1 | contig 18868 bp, 24 predicted proteins | sample MGYA00242747_ERZ504553 | MGnify/ENA primary metagenome ERZ504553 (study PRJEB26092, sample SAMD00036240) | human gut metagenome | host: Homo sapiens | study: EMG produced TPA metagenomics assembly of...
CATTCCATCGTTTTGTCACAGATTTCATGATGCATATCCGCCGCTTTTTGAGCATCTTCCAGATATTTTGCATACTCTGTTTCACTTAATGCCTGGCGCTTTAAGCCGATTTCCATGGCAATGATCATATGCGTAAATACAGACATACAGTAACCGATCGTTCGACAGCCAAATTCCTCATTATCTGTTTCCATCAGAACATGGCAGCCACTTTCTTTTGCCAAAGGTGTTTCGGCACTTTCTGTAATTGCTACTGTCGCATAACCAAGTTCTTTCATTTTACGCTGTGCGATATTTACCAAAGTAGAAGTACCACTTTGCGATGTGAAGATGTATAAACCATTTGGATTAAATACCCGTTTGGCTAAAAAGATGTTGGGCAATATTGCTGTAGAGGCAATGCCACTTGCAGTTTCCACAAACTCCTTAGAAGTTTGACAGGATGTATGGCTGGTTCCAGAGCCGATTAAGATAATTTCATTTATGGTGGATAAGCGATCACCTAAATAATCAAACATATCTTTTGTTAATGCTTTCCTTTCCTCTAAAACTTTACGTACGGGATTAGGAACACGACGAATTGTATCAATAAGATTCATTAGCTACTCCTCCTTTTGCTATTTCAGCACAATATTTTTAAAAGATACCAATATATTTTCCGACGATGCCAAGCACCATAATGATGGCAATCAATGTTGTCGGTTTGATGTTCTTGTTTAAGAACTTAAAACAAGCAAGGGTCAATAACAGTGGCAATAACAAGGGAAAATGGTATCAATCATTTCCTGTTCTTTTGGGGTACAATATTTACGGACTGCACTAAGCATTGCATCCCGCCGTTTGGTACCGGCAGGCAGAGAACAGGCAGCCATGCTGTTCTCCTGTCTGGAGAAAGCTGCTGTGGCATTTTTCCATTCCACAGCTGGATTAGCATGGCAAGCGGCTTTTGTGTCGGAACGTCTAAAAACGGTACGATGGACTTTAAGATCTGCGTATTTCTCGTCTGGATCAGATCGTCATACGTGATGGATTTATTTTCATCCATGGATAACACATCCTATATAATTTTTCTATTATTTTATGAGAGAGTGCCTGTCTGTATGAATACAATAAAAGAAAAAGGAAAAAACCAGATGCATGAGAGACTGATTATTGATGGAAACAGTGTTTATGAAGTGGATGAAGAATGCCTGAAACGACGGAATGTTCCCACGGAATGCAGGGTAAAAGAGGCTGTGGAACGTCAGATCCAGAAAGAAAAAGCCACAAAAGGAAGGATAGCATTTTATATGCAAAAAGGGATGCAGATACTGCATCCCTTTTTGGTTGTGCACCTTGCTGCGCACGTTTCTAACACAAATATTAGAAGATTCCGCCGCATCCGTTTCCGCCGCCATTGCATCCGCCACAGAATAACAGAAGAAGAATCAGCCAGCAGCAGTCGTTTCCGCCGCCACTGCATCCGCATCCGTTGTTGTTTCCGCAGAAAGATCCATTTCCGCAGCAGGAGAGAAGAAGAATGATCCAGATAATAGAATTGCATCCACATCCGTTATCTGTTGAACATCCACAGTTTGTAGCAGTTAAATCACTCATAAGTGACCTCCAAATAAATATATTTACAGTATAATGTATGAGACGGCAGCAAAAGGGTTCCATATTTTCTGAAAAAAATTCATTGACTTTCACATAGTAAATAGATAAAATGATTTTATAACGTAATAATTGTATACAATTATTCATGTATGAAAAGGAGTAGTCAGCACATGAGAGAAGTAGTAATGAATGACAAATCAAACCTGTTGCAGCTCGAAGAACATTTTTATCAGCTGGTAGATGTGGATGAACCGAATACATTCCGGAACCTTTTTCCCTATGAGGAGATTCCGAAGATTGCGTTTAATGATCGTATTGTTCCGCATAATATGCCGGATGAAATCTGGATTACAGATACCACATTCCGTGATGGGCAGCAGTCCCGTGCTCCGTATACCACCGAACAGATCGTGACGATTTATGATTACTTACATAAACTTGGCGGTCCGAAGGGAAAGATTCGTCAGAGTGAATTCTTCTTATATAGTAAGAAAGACCGCGACGCGGTATATAAATGTATGGAACGTGGCTATCAGTTTCCGGAAGTCACTTCCTGGATTCGTGCCAGCAAACAGGACTTTCAGCTGGTCAAAGACCTGGGCCTTCGCGAGACGGGCATTCTTGTCAGCTGTTCTGACTACCATATTTTCTATAAAATGAAAATGACAAGACGGGAAGTTATGAATCTGTACCTGAGCGTGATCCGCGACTGTCTGGAGACCGGCATCAGTCCGCGCTGTCATCTTGAGGATATCACACGTTCCGATATTTACGGATTTGTAATTCCGTTCTGTGTGGAACTGATGAAACTGCAGGATGAGTACAAGATTCCGATCAAGGTACGTGCCTGCGATACGATGGGATATGGGGTAAACTTCCCTGGTGCCGTAATTCCGCGAAGTGTGCCGGGAATCATTTACGGTCTGACAACACATGCCGGAGTTCCTTCTTCCCAGATTGAGTGGCATGGACACAATGATTTTTACAAAGCAGTCAACAATTCCACCACTGCATGGCTGTATGGAGCAAGTGGTGTCAACTGTTCTCTGTTTGGAATCGGAGAGCGTACCGGTAATACGCCTCTGGAAGCCATGGTATTTGAGTATGCCCAGCTGCGCGGCACTCTCGACGGCATGGATACGACCGTGATCACAGAACTTTCCGAATATTATGAAAAAGAACTGGGATACAAACAGCCGCCGCAGACGCCGTTTGTCGGAAGTAACTTTAATGTGACAAGAGCCGGTATTCACGCAGACGGATTACTGAAAAACGAGGAAATCTATAACATTTTGCGATACCGGAAAATTTTTAAACCGTCCACCTCTGGTAGCAGTATCGAATACCTCAGGTCTGGCAGGTATTGCACACTGGATCAACAATTATTATCATTTACCGGATGACCGGAAAGTGGACAAAAACTCAGAACTTGTACACCGGATCAAAGACTGGGTAGACACACAATACGATGACGGACGCGTGACGGTTATGACGGATCAGGAACTTGTTGTAGAAAATTACTTCCGTTTGTAAAGAGCTTGGTATTGTGTTATAGACAAAAATTCGATATTATATAAGGTGAAATTATGGCAGAAGATCATTATTCATTAAGTGCCAAAGTTTTTCATTCCATTCGGGAAGATATTTTAAATGGAAAATATCAGGCGAATGAGGAACTGAAGGAAAAGAATATTGGCGACGATCTTGGAGTGAGCCGGACTCCTGTCCGGGAAGCGCTTCGGCAGCTGGAACTGGAAGGACTGGTACATATCATTCCAAACAAGGGAGCGTTTGTAGAAGGGGTTACCCTTCAGGATATCAAAGATATCTATGAGATACGGACGCTTTTAGAGGGATTATGTGCCCGGTGGGCAGCGGAGCGGATCACGCAGGAACAGTTGGAGGAACTGGAAGAAATCGTATTTTTATCCGATTTTCACTATTCCAAAGAAAACTGGGATCAGATACTGGAACTGGATAACCGTTTCCATGAAATGGTATATGAGGCATGCGCAAGCAAAGAACTGACACGTGTGCTTCGTGACTATCATCATTATCTGCAGCGCATCCGGCGGATCACACTGGAAGAGAAAGCACGGGCTCATGCGTCGATCAATGAACACCGGGCAATTGCCGAGGCATTAAAGGCAAGGGATGCCCGGACAGCGGAGGAGTGTGCCAGACTCCATATCCGCAATACGATATCCAACATGGATAAAGTCGGTTGGGAAAATCTGATGAAATAAAATAAAGGAGAATGAAGCGATGAGCAAGATTACAATGACAACACCACTGGTAGAGATGGACGGAGATGAAATGACAAGAATTCTCTGGAAAATGATCAAGGATGAGCTGTTACTTCCGTTTATTGATCTGAAAACAGAGTATTATGATCTGGGACTAGAAGAGCGTAACCGGACAAACGATCAGGTAACGGTTGATTCTGCAAATGCAACAAAGAAATACGGTGTTGCTGTAAAATGCGCAACGATCACTCCGAATGCCGCAAGAATGACAGAATATAATTTAAAAGGAGATGTGGAAGAGTCCGAACGGAACCATCCGTGCCATGCTTGACGGAACGGTATTCCGTGCGCCGATTGTCGTAAAGGGAATTGAGCCAAATGTTAAGACCTGGGAAAAATCCGATCACGATTGCAAGACATGCGTATGGCGATGTGTATAAGGCATCAGAAATGAAGGTTCCGGGACCTGGTAAGGCTGAGCTGGTATTTACTGCAGAGGATGGGACCATCGTGCGTGAGCTGATCCATAATTTTACCGGAGCCGGTGTATTACAGGGACAGCATAACCTGGACGATTCCATTGAAAGCTTTGCACACAGCTGCTTTAAATATGCACTGGATACAAAACAGGATCTGTGGTTTGCAACAAAGGATACCATTTCCAAAAAATATGACCATACCTTTAAGGATATTTTCCAGGATGTATTTGAGAAGAATTACAAGGATGCATTTGAAAAAGCCGGAATTGAGTATTTTTATACTTTGATTGATGATGCGGTTGCACGTGTTATGAAGTCAAAAGGCGGATTTATCTGGGCATGCAAAAATCTATGACGGTGATGTTATGAGTGATATGATCAGTTCTGCATTCGGCTCTCTTGCCATGATGACTTCCGTACTTGTATCCCCGCATGGATATTATGAGTATGAAGCTGCACACGGAACCGTTCAGAGACATTATTATAAGCATCTGAAGGGTGAAGAAACTTCCACAAACTCCGTCGCAACCATTTTTTGCATGGACAGGAGCACTCAGAAAGCGCGGAGAACTGGATAAAAATCAGGCACTCTGTGATTTTGCGGATAAACTGGAAGCAGCATGCTTAAAGACCATTGAGTCCGGAAAGATGACAAAGGATCTTGCTTTGATTACGACCATTGAAAATCCGGTGGTATTAAACAGTGAGAATTTTATTAAGGCAATCCGGACAGAACTAGAAGCTTCTCTTTCATAAATAAAAGGATTGGAGGATGAAATTGTGGAAAAGGAAATCTCACAAGCTGTCATCCGTCGTATGCCAAGATATTACCGTTATCTGGGAGAATTGCTGGAGGAAGGCGTTGAGCGCATTTCCTCCAATGATCTGAGTCACCGGATGATGGTGACGGCCTCTCAGATTCGCCAGGATTTGAATAATTTTGGCGGATTTGGACAACAGGGTTACGGATATAATGTGAAATACCTGTATGATGAGATCGGAAAAATACTGGGGTTAAATGAGACCCATAATATTATCATGATCGGTGCCGGAAATCTTGGTCAGGCAATTACAAATTATGTAAAATTTGAACGGTTTGGTTTTATCATTACTGCGTTGTTTGATGTAAAACCATCTTTAAAAGGACAGACCGTTCGTGATATTCCGATTTATATGATGGATGAACTGGATGATTACTGCAAAAAAAATAAAGTAGATATTGCAGCCTTAACACTCCCGAAAGAAAAGGCAGAAGATACTGCGCAGCATCTTGTGAATCTGGGAATCCGTGCCATCTGGAATTTTGCCCATGTGGATCTGGATTTAAGTGATAAAAGTGTGGTTGTCGAAAATGTTCATTTGTCGGACAGTCTGATGCAGTTATCATATAATATCGTGAAGAACTCCAAGTAGCACACAAAGAGGTGATACGATGAAGGATGATGAAGAATTTAAAAAAAGCGCTGGCAGACAAACAGGTGCCGATTCTTGTACTTGATGAGAAGTGGCATCGGCTTTTTGCTGTGCATGGCAAGCCGGACGAAATTCATGAAACGGAAAACGAGCTGAATGCTTTGCTTGCCAGACAGGGAAAACTGAATGAAGAGTTAAAACAGCTGAAAAAAGTAAAAAAGCAGCTGATGGAAAGCATTGTCGCAAACATGGACGGAACTACATCCGAAGATATGGATGCACAGCGGGAAAAAAAGCTGGATGAAGATAAACGTCTGATTGATGAAACCAATCAGAAAATGGAAGAAAATGAGGACGAACTGCTGGAAATTCCACGTCAGATCCGTGATGTCAACCGGAAACTGATGCTTCAGAGCATGGGATATTTTTTACGAAAAAATACGTGTCAATAAAAAAGGGAATCCGATGATATTGATGCCTGGATCAATCAGGTTCGTGTGGATTTAAAGAAAAATATCATCCGTAAGCAGAACCGGGATATCAACAATCGTGAGATTTATGCGTATCTGCACGATATATTCGGGCCATCCACTCTGGATCTGTTCGATATTCACTATGAAGATGAAGATGTGGAAGAGGACAGCGCACAAAATAAACAAAACGATACGAAAGAATCACAAAAGGAAGAGGAGAGTTAGAAATCTTGCGTTATCTTGTATCGGGAAAAGAAATGAAGCTTCTGGATCAGAATACATCGCAGGTGTTTCATGTACCGGAACTGGTATTGATGGAACAGGCATCGATGGCTTTTGTGCAGAAGCTTTTAGTGCTTAAACAAAATAAATTATCGACAGCATTAATTGCCTGTGGAAGCGGAAATAACGGAGGAGACGGACTTGCCATTGCCCGACTTTTGCGGGAACAGGGGGTTTTTGTGTCCGTATGGCCGGCAGGAGAGGAAGAAGGGCACCGGACCAGTCCATCCTATGACACCCAGAAACAGATCTGCAGTGCCTACCGCATTCCGGTCGTGCAAAAGGAGAAAGTTTCCGCAGGGGAGGCATCCTATGATGTGGTCATTGATGCCATGTTTGGAACCGGTCTGTCCCGGGAAATATCCGGAGCACTTGCAAACGATATTGACGTGCTCAATCAATTGTCTGGATGGAAAGTTGCCGTGGATATTGCTTCCGGAATCAGTTCCGATGATGGGGCAGTACTTGGCACGGCTTTTCGGGCAGATGACACAATTACATTTTCATTCGGGAAAAAGGGGCAGTATCTGTGGCCGGGCAATGAATACTGCGGAAATGTACATGTGGTTTCCATGGGAATTACACAGGAAAGCTGGCTGGATGATAAGCCGCATACGGCTGTTCTGGAATCGGAAGATTTAAAAAAACTTCCCTCCCGTATGGCACATACCAATAAAGGCTCGTATGGGAAGTTGCTAATTATTGCCGGAAGTGTTAATATGTCCGGAGCGGCATGTTTTTGTGCAAAAGCTGCATATCGTATGGGAAGTGGCCTGGTGCGGGTATTCACCTGTGAACAAAACCGGCTGATTCTGCAGACAAAGGTTCCGGAAGCTGTTCTTGTCACTGGGCAGGAAAACGAGGAAGAAACTTTGCTGGCAGAACAGCTGCAGTGGGCGGATGCCGTAGTATTTGGCCCGGGAATCGGAACCGGACAGCGTGCACGCCGCATGACATCCACCGTTCTGGAACAATGCCGCGTTCCACTGGTTTTGGACGCCGATGCGTTAAATATCATTGCGGATCAACCAGAACTTTTAGAACAGGCAAAGGCGGACATTATTCTGACACCGCATCCCGGAGAAATGTCCCGGCTGACCAAAAAACCGGTTTCTGAAATTCTGACCACACTGGAGCAATCTGCCGAAACCTTTGCGAAGCGTTTCCATGTGATTTGTGTATTAAAAGATTTTCATACGGTTACTGCCGTTTCGGATGGCATGACGTATGTAAATTTATCGGGAAATAATGGAATGGCAACGGCCGGAAGCGGAGATGTGCTGGCAGGTGTGATCGGTTCCCTTCTTGCCCAGGGAATGAAAGCAGAGGAAGCAGCACCTCTTGGGTGTATGTGCACGGGCTGGCGGGAGATGCCGCAAAAGAAAAATGTGGAGTCCGGGGAATGATGGCTTCCGATATCATAGAAGGACTCAAAGAGGTAGAAAAATCATGTAAAAAAAATCGTGTTTATGCAGGCATTGATTTAGATGCACTGCGCTATAATATGGAATCCATGCATAAAAATATTAAAGAAGGAACCAAAATTGCCGCCGTCATCAAGGCAGATGCTTACGGGCATGGGGCACTGACCGTAGCAAAAACAATCGAGGACCTTCCGTATGTATGGGGATTTGCCGTGGCAACTGCGGATGAAGCGGAGATGCTGATTGCGGATGGGCGAAAGAAACCGATTCTGATCCTTGGAATCAGTTTTCCGGAACATTATGAGCTCATAGTGGAAAAAGAAATACGTCCTGCAATCTGTGAATATGAGGCGGACAAAAGCTCTTTCGGATATCGCTGTCAGAAAAATAAAACCTGTCATATCCATATTAAAATTGATACCGGAATGAGCCGGATCGGTCTGCAGGTTACCGAAGACAGTGCAGACCTGATTGCAGGGGATTGCAAAACTTCCGAATATTGAGATCGAAGGAATTTTTACACATTTTGCCCAGGCAGATGAGTATGATAAAACCCCAACCCAAAAGCAGATTGCACTTTTTCAGAAGATGATAACAATGTTAGAGGAACGGAATGTTAAAATACCGATCCATCATTGCTCCAACAGTGCCGGAATTGTAGAGATCCCGGAAGCAAATATGGATATGGTAAGAGCGGGAATCACTCTTTATGGTATGTGGCCATCGGAGGAAGTGGCACACAATATTTCCCTTCATCCGGTGATGTCCTTAAAGAGCCATATCGCTTTTGTCAAGACACTGGGAAAAGGGCGTAAGATCAGTTATGGCGGTATCTATGAGACACCGTCAGAAAAAAGAATTGCAACCATTCCGGTCGGCTATGCGGATGGTTATGCAAGAGGGCTTTCCAATAAAGGCTATGTTCTTATTCACGGGAAGAAGGCTCCGATCTGCGGCAGAGTCTGCATGGACCAGTTTATGGTCGATGTGACCGAAATTCCGGAAGCAAAAGAAGGCGATCCGGTGACCCTTCTCGGAAAAGACGGCAGCGAATGTATCACGATGGAAGAGCTTGGCGAATTATCCGGTCGTTTCAATTATGAATTTGCATGTCTGATCACACCGCGTGTGCCAAGAATCTGTATACAGGAATCATAAGATTACACAGATGTCTCCTTTTTGAATAACATATAGTATGAAATCATCTTTTTGAATACATGTGAGAAATATGGAAATACTTTTAGTATCACAAAGTATGGGGTGAAAACGTATGTTGATTCAAAGAGGAGATGTTTATTATGCAGATCTGCGCCCGGTCGTGGGATCGGAACAGGGAGGCGTCCGGCCGGTTCTTATCATTCAGAACAATATCGGGAACCGGCACAGCCCGACCGTGATCTGTGCGGCGATTACTTCGCAGATGCATAAAGCAAAACTTCCTACACATGTCGAATTAAACTGTGACAAATACGATCTGGCAAAGGATTCTGTCGTTTTGCTGGAACAGTTGCGGACCATTGACAAAAAGCGGCTGAAAGATAAAGTATGTCATCTGGATCATCAGATTCTTTTGAAAATTGACAAAGCACTGGAGATCAGCCTGGAATTGTATACATAACTTGACGGAATACAGTTCCCATGGTATGATTTGGAGTATTATATACATTAAAGGAGAAACGAAATGGACGATAGTGCCAGTTCCGGCAGGACGAATATTTTAAAAAAAAGTTATAGGATTTTTAAACCCGTCTTCCCATGAGGATGATGTGACCGAAGAAGAGATTATTTCCATGGTAAATGAAGGACACGAACAGGGAGTTCTTCGTGCTTCGGAGGCAGAGATGATTCACAATATTTTTGAATTCGGTGACAAAGAAGCCAAAGATATTATGACACATCGAAAGAATCTGATTGCGATCGATGGGGAACTTTCCTATAATGATGCTGTTCCGTTCATCATTGAAAACAATAAGTCAAGATATCCGGTTTATCTGGAAGACATCGATAATATTATCGGTGTTTTACATATTAAAGACGCATTTGCTTTTGCACAGAAAAATGAGGTATTCCGTACTTCCATCAAAGACATTAAGGGGCTGATCCGGGAGGTGGATTTGTTCCGGAAACATTAAATATTCATACTCTTTTCAAGAAAATGCAGGCAAAAAAGAGCCATCTGGTCATAGTGGTAGATGAATATGGACAGACATCCGGTGCGGTAGCCATGGAGGATATCCTGGAAGAAATTGTCGGAAACATCGAGGATGAGCATGATGAGGAAGAACAGCTGATTCGCCAGAATACAGATGGAAGTTATACCATGAGCGGGTTCGCAAGTCTTTCGGACGTGGCGGAAACGTTACAGATTCCGGTAAATGATGATGATTTTGACACGCTCAACGGTTTTCTGGTTTCCCTGATGGAAAAAATTCCAAATGATGGTGAAACTGCCAGATTGCAGGCGTACGGATATGAATTTTCCATTCGGAAAGTGAAGGATAAAATGATCCGTGAGGTTCTTGTAAAAAAAGCAGATGCAAAGCATCAGCGGCCGGAGGATGACCCACTTGCGCGAAACGGCAAAGAATGATAGAATAAAATACAGGTAATGCTTCTGTACGAATGACATGAAGTATGGATGGTTACAGGATAGAATACAATTTAGAAAAGAGGATTTTAACAATGTCAGGACATTCTAAATTTGCGAATATCAAGCACAAAAAAGCAAAAAAATGATGCAGCAAAGGGAAAGATCTTTACCATGATCGGTAGAGAAATTGCTGTTGCGGTAAAAGAGGGTGGTCCGGATCCGGCAAATAATTTCAAACTTGCACAGGTAATCGCAAAGGCAAAGTCAAACAATATGCCGAATGATACCATCGAGCGCGGTATCAAAAAAGGCGGCAGGCGATGGAAACAGTGTTAATTACGAGACAACAACTTATGAGGGATATGGACCAAGCGGCACAGCAATTATTGTAAAGTGCCTGACGGATAATAAGAATCGTACAGCAGCCAATGTGCGTAATGCATTTACCAAGGGACAGGGAAGTATCGGTACACAGGGATGTGTATCCTATATGTTCGATGAAAAAGGGACAGATTATCATTGACAAAGAAGAATGTGATATGGATGGTGATGATCTGATGATGCTTGCACTTGATGCAGGTGCAGAAGATTTTTCCGATGCGGATGACAGCTTTGAGATCACTACCGCTCCGGAAGATTTTGATGCGGTACATAAGGCACTTGAAGAGCAGAACATTCCGATGGCATCTGCGGAAGTAACCATGATTCCACAGACATATGTGACGCTGACCGATGAGGCTGATATTACAAATATCGGAAGAATTCTTGATTTCCTGGATGACGATGATGATGTTCAGGAAGTATATCACAACTGGGAAGAGTAAAATTACATACTGTAAAAATGCGTCATACGCAAAACAGGGTTTTAAATTAGGAGGCAGGTATGAAGAAAATCTTATTTGCAGCATCAGAATGTGTTCCTTTTATTAAAACAGGAGGACTTGCTGATGTATGTGGGGCTTTGCCTAAAACATTTGATCATAAGGATTGGGATGTGCGTGTTGTTATTCCGAATTACAGCTGTATTCCGGAAAAATACCGCAGTCAGTTTGAGTATGTGACCCATTTTTATATGGCATGCGGTTCTTATATTCCAAGTAAATATGTAGGGGTTTTACAATATAAACTGGATGGAGTCACCTATTATTTCATTGATAATCAGGAGTATTTTAACTGTTTCGTACCGTATGGAGATATGCGCTATGATATTGAAAAATTCACGTTCTTCGACAAAGCGGTATTGTCCATGCTTCCGCTGATCGGTTTCCGCCCGGATATCATTCACTGTCATGACTGGCAGGCCGGACTGATTCCTGTTTATTTAAAGAACGAATTTCAGGCGGATTCTTTCTTCTGGGGCATCCGGTCGATTATGACCATACATAATCTGAAGTTCCAGGGAATCTGGGATGTAAAAACCATGAAGGGACTTACGGGATTCTCAAGTGATCTGTTTGTTCCGGATAAGCTGGAATTTAATAAAGATGCAAATATGTTAAAGGGCGGACTTGTTTATGCAGATTATATTACTACCGTCAGCGATACCTATGCACAGGAAATTCAGACCGAATATTACGGTGAAGGATTAAACGGACTGTTGTCTGCACGTCATTTTGACATGCAGGGAATTGTAAACGGAATTGATTATACAACTTACAATCCGCAGACCGATTCCAAGATTTACATGAATTATGATGCGTCTAGTTTCCGGAAAAAGAAGTATGTGAACAAGGAACGGCTGCAGGAAGAACTTGGTCTGGAAGTAGATAAGAAGAAATACATGATCGGACTCATTTCCCGTCTGACCGATCAAAAGGGGCTGGATCTGATCAATGCCGTCATGGACGGACTGGTAGATGAATTTACCCAGCTGGTAGTCATCGGAACTGGGGAACCACAGTATGAGAATATGTTCCGGCACTACGCATGGAAATATCCGAACCGGGTTTCTGCAAATATCTGTTACTCTGATGATCTGGCACACAAGCTTTATGCGGCAGCAGATGCGTTCTTAATGCCTTCCCGCTTTGAGCCGTGTGGTCTGACACAGATGATTTCTTTCCGGTATGGAACCGTCCCGATTGTAAGAGAAACCGGAGGATTAAAAGACACGGTTCAGGCTTACAATGAATATGATAACAGTGGAGATGGATTCTCCTTTACAAATTACAACGCTGACGAAATGCTGCAGGTGATTAATTATTCCAAGCATATTTTCTATGACCGCAAGCGCCAGTGGAACCAGATGGTAGACCGTGGAATGGCAAATGAATTTTTCATGGAATGCGTCAAAAATTTCCGCTATGAGGGACTGTATAATTATCTTCTCGGTGAATAAAACAGAAAATAATTCATAAGATAAGAACGGATACATTTGTATCCGTTCTTACTTTTTATGAATGGCAAAGGTGAAAAAACAATGGGAGATACCAAAAAGAAAATGATAACATTATTGAATTCGGACAGGCAATGTTACATGCAGACCGGAGAAATACAACCATTTATCTGTTATCAATTATCGGAGAAATTGAAGGACACGAATGTCTTCCGTCAACTTCAAAAACGACAAAATATGAACATGTCCTGCCACGTCTGGCAGCGATTGAGGACGATGAGAGTGTAAATGGCGTTTTGTTATTGCTCAATACCATGGGTGGAGATGTGGAGAGCGGACTTGCGATTGCGGAAATGGTCGCGTCGCTTTCGAAACCTACCGTTTCTTTAGTGCTTGGTGGGAGCCATTCCATCGGTGTTCCGCTGGCCGTTTCCACAGATTACTCTTTTATTGTTCCGAGCGGAACCATGGTGATCCATCCGGTACGGATGAGTGGAACCGTGATCGGGGCGAAAACAGACATATGATTACTTTAAACAGATGCAGGATCGGATTGCCGGATTCGTGGCTTCCCATTGTCACGTTTCGGAGGAACGGATGACAGAAATGATGATGAATACGCAGATGCTGACCAAGGATCTCGGCACGATTCTTGTCGGGAAACAGGCAGTGTCAGAAGGCATTAATTGATGCTGTCGGGGGAATTTCGGATGCATTTGCAAAGCTGTATCAGCTGATAGGGGAAAATAGTTAAAAATAATTAAAAAAGCTGATGGGTGACATTCTGGTGTAAATATGATAAAATAAAAGGAGTTTTGTATGAAGGAGTGTGTCCAATGGCTGCGGGAAACCGTAAATCATCAAATAAAAGAAAAACACAGACAAAAAAAGAGCGTATGGCGGAAATGGAGAAAGCACAGGCATTTCGCGTGGAAGTAACGTTGTGGATTGTTGTTGCAGCTGCGCTGCTGCTTTTTATCAGTAATCTGGGATTCGGAGGAGCCGTTGGCAAAACCGTCAGCGGCTTTCTTTTTGGTATGTTCGGACTTATGGCATATGTTCTTCCGGTGCTGCTTCTTGTGGGCAGTTTTTTTGCGGTATCGAACCGTGGAAATAAGCTGGCAGCCGTAAAATTGATTGCGGCAATTGTATTTTTGGTCTTTTTATGTACATTTATGGGACTGGCCATGAATGGAAACGACCGGATCCATCCACTTGACGCATATACATATTGTGCAGAACGGCATACCGGTGGCGGCATCATCGGCGGATGTCTGGCTTATTACATGTGTCAGGCATTTGGACTGATCGGGTCTTTTATTATTGACATTATCGTGCTGATCGTCTGTATGGTACTGATTACAGAGCGTTCGGCATTGCGTGGAATGCAAAAAGGCGGCAAAAAGGTCTATGAATCCGCAAAGGAAAGCAATGAAAAGTATCGGGAATACAGGGAATACCGTGCACAGGAGCGGAAAGAACGCCGCATGGATCATAAAGTGTCCGGAGTATCCATCGATACACGGATTGAAGAAAAAGGCAAAAAAAATTAAAAAGAGAAAATCGGATGAAATGGGAGAACTGTCGGCACCTGCATTTGATATGATGCCGGATACCACAGTATCTCCGATGCCGGAAAAAATTTTCTTCTCCGGCACCAGTGGCGGTTTTTAGAAGAACCCCGCGGCAGAAATACAGCCGGAGAATTTTCGGGGGATTTTATGCCGGATACTTTTCCACCGGAACCGTCGCAGGCGGCACCGGTTCCGGAACATATCTCAAAGCCGGTAAAAGATGCATCAAAGCCGGCAGAAAAAACACAAAAAAAGGAAAAACGAACAGGAAATCCAAAACGAAGTACAGAAAGTAGCACAGGAAATGGAGACGTCGGGTTTGGAACACAAACCGGACAAAGCATATGTTTTTCCATCCATAGATCTGTTGAAAAAGGGAGAAGGGAAAAAGTCTGCCAATACTGAACATCAGTTGCGGGAAACTGCGGATAAGCTGCAGCAGACTTTAAAGAACTTCGGGGTCAATGTCACCGTTACCAACATCAGCTGCGGACCGGCAGTGACAAGATATGAAATTCAGCCGGAAATGGGTGTGAAGGTGAGCAAGATTGTCGGGCTGACCGACGATATCAAACTCAATCTGGCAGCTGCGGATATCCGTATCGAGGCGCCGATTCCGGGAAAAGCAGCGGTAGGAATTGAAGTTCCGAACAAAGAAAATGTTATGGTTGCTTTCCGTGACCTGATCGAATCGCCGGAATTTCAGACGGCAAAGTCCAAGATCAGTTTTGCAGTTGGAAAAGATATTTCCGGGAAAACAAAAGTAACCGATATTGCAAAGATGCCGCATCTGCTGATCGCCGGTGCAACCGGCTCGGGTAAATCCGTCTGCATCAATACGATTATCATGAGTATTTTATATAAGGCGAGACCGGATGAAGTAAAGCTGATCATGATTGATCCGAAAGTAGTAGAGTTAAGTGTCTACAACGGAATTCCGCACCTGATGATTCCGGTTGTAACCGATCCGAAAAAAGCATCCGGTGCTTTGCACTGGGCAGTTGCGGAAATGACGGAACGATATGAAAAATTTGCGGAGGCAAATGTGCGTGAAATCAATGGATACAACGCAAAGGTAGATTCCATTGAAGTACCGGAAGGGCAGGAGCGCCCGCAAAAGATGCCACAGATTGTAATCATTGTGGACGAGCTTGCAGATCTTATGATGGTAGCTTCCAATGACGTGGAAGAGGCCATCTGCCGACTGGCACAGCTGGCACGAGCGGCGGGGATTCATCTGGTGATTGCAACCCAGCGTCCATCGGTGAATGTCATCACCGGTCTGATCAAAGCAAATATGCCGAGCCGGATTGCATTTTCGGTGACTTCGGGTACGGATTCCCGGACGATTCTGGATATGAATGGTGCAGAAAAGCTTCTTGGAAAAGGAGATATGCTGTTCCACCCGCAGGGGGCACCGAAACCGATTCGTGTACAGGGAGCATTTGTTTCCGATAAAGAAGTTTCTGATGTGGTGGAATTTATCAAAGAACAAAATGAAACTGCATCGTATAACGAAGAAATTGTACAGAAAGTGGACAGTATGCAGGCATCATCCGGCGGTACCACCGTGTCTATCTCCGATGCGGATGCGCAGGATGACGGCAGGGATGCATATTTTGATGAAGCAGCACAGATTATCGTAGATAAGGAAAAAGCATCCATAGGTATGCTGCAGAGATATTTAAAAGTGGGATTCAACCGTGCTGCCCGTATTATGGACCAGTTGGAAGAAGCTGGTATCGTTGGACCGGAGGAAGGAACGAAACCGCGGAAAGTTCTGATGACTTCCGAAGAATTACAGGCAGTAAAAGAGGATTTATAAAAAACATTTCAGGAGGAGAAAATTATGAAGACAGATATTCAAATTGCACAGGAAGCAACATTGCAGCCAATCAAAGAGGTAGCCGCAACAATTGGAATTGAAGAAGAAGATCTGGAATTGTACGGAAAGTACAAAGCGAAGATTTCCGATGAACTGATTGCACGAAGCCACAACAATCCGGACGGAAAACTGATTCTGGTGACCGCCATCAATCCAACACCAGCAGGAGAAGGAAAAACCGACAGTCACCGTGGGATTGGGTCAGGCATTTGCAAAACTTGGGAAAAAAGCAATGATTGCGTTGCGTGAGCCTTCCCTTGGACCATGTTTCGGAATTAAAGGCGGTGCCGCAGGTGGCGGATATTCCCAGGTTGTTCCGATGGAGGATTTAAATCTTCATTTTACAGGAGATTTTCATGCAATTACTTCTGCAAATAATCTGCTGGCAGCTCTTTTGGACAACCATATCCAGCAGGGAAATACGCTTGGGATTGATCCAAGACAGGTGGTATGGAAACGCTGTCTGGATATGAATGACCGTGTCCTTCGTAATGTGGTTGTGGGACTTGGAAATAAAATGGACGGAATGGTGCGTGAGGATCATTTCGTAATCACGGTAGCATCCGAAATTATGGCGATTTTATGCCTTGCCGAAGATATGAAAGATTTAAAGAGACGTCTGGGACGGATTATCGTGGCATATACGTTTGACGGCAAGCCGGTAACTGCAGAAGATCTGCAAGCAGTCGGATCTATGGCAGCTCTGTTAAAAGATGCGTTAAAGCCGAATCTGATCCAGACACTGGAGCATACACCGGCGCTCGTTCACGGAGGACCATTTGCCAATATCGCACATGGATGTAACAGCGTGCGTGCTACCACAACTGCTTTAAAACTTGCCGATTATGTAATTACCGAGGCAGGATTCGGTGCGGATTTAGGTGCGGAAAAATTCTTTGATATCAAGTGCCGGAAGGCAGGGCTTCATCCGGATGCAGTGGTACTCGTTGCGACGATCCGTGCATTAAAATACAATGGCGGAGTTTTGAAGGATGAATTATCCAATGAAAACCTTGAGGCATTAAAGAAAGGAATTGTCAATCTGGAGAAACATATTGAAAACCTTCAGAAATTCGGTGTGCCGGTCGTTGTCACATTGAATGCATTTGTTTCGGATACAGAGGCAGAAACCGCTTATGTAGAACAGTTCTGCAAAGAGCATGACTGTGAATTTGCTCTGGCAAAAGTATGGGAAAAAGGCGGAGAGGGCGGAATTGCTCTGGCAAACAAAATTCTCGAGACACTTGAAAAGAAAGAAAGCCATTTCCATACACTCTACAGTGATGATCTTGGACTGAAAGAAAGATCGAGACGGTTGCAAAAGAAATTTACGGTGCCGATGGAGTTACCTATTCTCCGGCAGCGGAGCGGGAACTGAAACGAATTACGGATCTGGGTATGGCAAACTTCCCGGTATGTATGGCAAAGACACAGTATTCCCTGTCGGATGATGCGAAGAAACTCGGAAGACCGACCGGGTTTAAGATCAATGTCCGGGAAGTATATGTTTCTGCCGGTGCCGGCTTTGTCGTTGCTGTCAACGGTTCGATCATGACGCTTCCGGGTCTGCCAAAGAAACCGGCAGCTTACGGAATTGATGTCAATGATGACGGTGTAATCACAGGATTGTTCTAAGGAGATAAGGACATGGCAAAGATCATAGATGGAAAGAAGATTTCAGCGGAAATCAAAGAAGAATTAAAGACAGAAGTTGCAGCATATGCGGCACAGGGGAAAACATGTGCACTTGCGGTCATTCAGGTGGGCGCAGATCCGGCATCCAGCGTATATGTCAGAAATAAAAAGAAAGCCTGTGCATATATTGGCATAGAGTCGCTTTCGTATGAACTTCCGGAAGAAACCACGGAAGAGGAACTGCTTGCATTGATTCAGAAACTAAATGACAATCCAGATGTTCATGGAATTCTGTGCCAGCTTCCACTCCCGAAACATATCTGCGAAGATCATGTGATCCAGGCAATTGATCCGCAAAAAGATGTCGATGGTTTTCACCCGCAGAATGTCGGTGCACTTGTGGTTGGGAAAAAAAGGATTTGTCTCCTGCACGCCCGCCGGTATTATCCAGCTGTTAAAACGCAGCAATATTGAAATTGCCGGAAAGCACTGTGTGGTAATCGGAAGAAGCAACATTGTCGGAAAACCGATGGCGCTTCTGATGCTTCGGGAAAATGCAACGGTTACGATCTGTCATTCACGGACCGAAAATCTCAAAGAAATCTGCAAAGAGGCGGATATTCTGATTGTGGCCATTGGAAAACCACGTTATATCGGTGCCGATTATATCAAAGAAGGAGCGGTTGTCATCGATGTCGGAATTCACAGAAATGAAGAAAATAAGCTGTGCGGGGATGTCCGTTTCGAAGAGGCAGAGCAGATCGCTTCTTATATTACACCGGTTCCGGGTGGTGTTGGACCGATGACAATTGCGATGCTCATGCATAACTGTGTAGATGCCATGAAACTTTATTCATAAAACAGATAGGGGATAGATGATGAAGTGTATTTATTGCGGTGAGGAATTAAAAGAGGGGAGTCTGTACTGTCCAAAAT
>ENA-OQBL01000567-OQBL01000567.1-human-gut-metagenome-genome-assembly--contig:-NODE-567-length-18842-cov-4.512744_pt1 | contig 18842 bp, 22 predicted proteins | sample MGYA00242747_ERZ504553 | MGnify/ENA primary metagenome ERZ504553 (study PRJEB26092, sample SAMD00036240) | human gut metagenome | host: Homo sapiens | study: EMG produced TPA metagenomics assembly of...
ATTTTAATGCATTTTTATCCGTCCCCACTTGAACAAGTTCAGACTCAAATAATTCATATGGGCTTTTATTCAATTCGACAACAAGTCCATTGATTATTTTTATCAAATCATCTATCTCTCTTATTGTTTCTACCACCTCATATTTTTTTTTGCAATTCATCGGTCCAATATTCAGAAACATAATATTCCTGCTCCACTTCTTCACTTAACAAAATATATGGTGTGTCCTCGTCAATCCATGAGTCACAAGAATTAACACCCATTCTTTCCTTATGATACTCCTCATAATAATCCGCAAAAACTCTATCTGTTTTTCATATCCTGAATCAAATGCATCGTAGATCTGGCGACTTATATCCTCCATAACATTTTGCACTCCACATATATCTGATAATACAGTTTCCATTAGCTTTCCATCACAAGATTCAAGTTGCATAATAACTTCCTTCATCTTATTCAAGAGCATCATATATGTTTTCTTCATATTGTCTGCATTTTCAGCCCTATCCTCAAAATAATATATAAAGATATCAATATCCATTTTTAAATTTTCTAAGCCCTCAGCAATTGATAATATTTTCAATCTGATAGTATCGTATTCATCTGCATAATACCTAACGGCCACGATTTCATCAAAATATTTTTCATAAATCTCCTTTATAACAGACTTATCCCTTATAATCATACCTGCTTCATAATTTTGAACGCTATTATCAGAATAGTTTGCAGAACCAATATAAAGAACATTTTCCGTCCCAATTAACTTGGCATGATTTTTAAAGCAGACATACATTTCTACATCCTTTGACGAATATTGGCTTATATCAAATTGTTGCTTGATTTTACCCAATTCCATCACGATGGAGTCCTCTCTAAACTGGTTATGTTCATACTGACCATCAATCTTTGGATTCTTTAATCCAGGTAATGCAACAATAATACATAATTTTGTTTCAGGTGATAGTGTTTGTAATTCTCTCAGTTTAAGATTATTATTTCCATAACCTATTCTACTATATGTTAATATTCGGACTTCCTTAGCATTTGGAAAATCGTCAACGACCTGAGCAAATCCGTATTTTCCTTTTGTCCCTACAAACATTGCTGTTATCTCAGGTATTTCAACATTTATTTCAGCTTCATTATTCATAATAGTGATCCTTCTGTATACTAAATACAACCTTTATAACATCAGTTAACTGCTGCCTTGTTCTATCTTCGTCCTCTTCAAATATAAACGGCATTCTTATAAAATGAACATTTATATCTCCGCTAGGACTTTCACTCACCGCCACAGGAAATTCTTTCTCTTTTTCCTCGTACCTGTACATTGGGTAAAGCAAATAAACATCTTGAATATCACGCTTTCTCGCATATTCAAGGACTTGGTATAAATCACCTTGTTTATTGTTAATGATTGTTTTGGATACTGATACATAAAATAATCCACAAATAAAAAGTCCCACCGGGTTGCGCATAAAAATCAGAGGCGTGGTGGGTTCTGTTAACATTATTGTACAGCATTCAATGTTACTGTCAAGATTTCTTTTGTAAAAAAATCGGCAACTTCCCATTGTTCCTTAAAATTATGCCAGCATTCTTGTCTCCGTATGTTCCCACGGTTCTCCCGAAAAATTCAAGCAGAGACACAGACTGCAATCCCACATAACCGTCATCTGAAAGTGTAAATGCCACAGCACAATCATCACCCACTACAAGATAATAGTCCCATTCTTTGATCCGGAACTTTGGTGCTTTGATCTGTGTTCTTGAATATTGCTGCAACTGCTTTCTCGACCAGCCCGGCTCCGCAATATTGCCATATTCATCTAAAAGCTGCTGACTTTTTATAACTTCATGATTTCTTTCTGACATATGCGTTCTCCTCCTTCCAAGGCGCATTGAAGTGCTGTAACCACAAAAATTAGCATCAACGGCTTTACTTATATACTCCAGACTTAAAAGCTTGTTCTCCATAGCGGTATCACATTGATCACCGGTTCTTCATACGGATGTACCTTCTTCACGGCTTCAATCGTCTTATCGACATTTTCTGTATACACTGTTACTTCCACCTTCAACTCCGGTTCGCAGCTGATCTCACCGTTGGTTCCGATATACGGATCACATCCGTCAAGCGGACGCCAGTAACCCGTTACCGGACTTACCGACATGCACGAATCATAGTTCCCGATATGTCCCGCATCAACCTCCTGCAGTGCTTTCTGCACAACTTCCAGATGCGTCGGCGGGAGAAATATTTCTAATTTACAGTATTTAAACTCCATGTTCTATACCTCTTTTCTACACCGTTCTCTATGGTTTTATCTGATCTCTACTCCGGCCATATAAAATTACTGTTTCCTGCTTCCAGTCCATCGATCAGAATATTCTGGCCTGTGCAGAATCTGTTTTGCACCGCCATAAAATAAATCCATTCTGCAGCTTCTTCCACACTCATCCAGCGTTTTAAAGGAGTCAGATCCATGATCGCATTCCACAGTTTTTCATCTTCCATCACCGGTTTATTTAACTCTGTCATCACTCCGCCGAAATCCAGACTGTTGCAGGTCGCCTGATACGGAGCAATTCTCATCGCAACATTTTTTGGGTATATGAAAGGACCCCACCTTTACTTGCCGCATATTCCGGGAATTCCGATCCGGTATGGCCGCTTGCAGATCCAATCATAATCACAGATCGGATCTCCGGCTGTACTGCGTAATGTTCTGTGACCGCAATGGTTCCTTTCAGATTGATATCAATATCATCTTCATTTTGTACACCTGCGTTGTTGATCACGATCTGCATGGGCGGAAGTTCTGGATACATCTCTTTATCACGGATGTCCAGACAATAATGCTTATAATCCGGATGTTCTATTGTAGATTCTTTCCGGTCAAATCCATAAACTTTATGTCCGTTTTTCAGAAAATATTTCGCACACCCTTTTCCAATTCCGGAACTTGTACCTGTTATCAATACATTCACTTTCTACCTTCTCCTCTATAAGTTCTCTTTTTAATTTCTCTATAAATTTTCCTCTATATAATCGCCTTTATGAACTTTTCTCTACAAATTTTCCTTATAAGGTCACCTTATAATCTCTCCATCATATTCCTTGGCAATGCCTTTGTAAGCGCGCTTACCACGAACAGACAGATCACACGGTCAATATAATCTGTAAAAAACTGAACCACAAAGCATGCTCCTACCATTCCCATCGGGGTTTTGGCAAGAAGCTGCACCAGAACCGTAGAACCTGATGATGTAATCCCGCCAAATAAGAATGCCGTAATGCAGGAACTTACAATGGTTGACGGTAATGTAATTACCAGCGCTGCCACAAATATCCACCATTTTTTCGGCTTATATTTCTGATATACCAGACCTGTCACCAGACCAAGAATGATACCGACAGGTGCATAGTATAAAGAATATACGTCAACCGTCATTCCCATGAACAGACCACTGATCACATTCGGAAGCATTCCATAAATCGGACCTAATGTGGATGCAATGAATACGGTTCCGATACTGTCCAGGTAAATTGGAAGCTTCAGAAATAATGCAATCTGTCCTCCGACCAGATTAATGCAGATTGCAAATGCAACGATGCAGATTTTATATGTTGATACTCTATATGTTGATGTTTTTTTCATGACTTACTTCTCCTCACTTATAATACATTTTCCAAAATATCCAGACTCTCAGGTTCTACTTCCAGTACTCTCGAAAGCATCATTTCGAAAAAACGATATGTATCTACCTGTGTCAGTACTTTTGCATTCGGTTCTTTCCGGTAAAAATTCATCGAATCGACAACCGACTGCCCCAGTGATATCCCTTCTGTCTCAATCTGGACAAAGGATTCAAATCCTTCACAGATCGAAGGATCAATAAAATATGCTACAGCAAGAGGATCATTGATCACACATCCGACGATGTGTTCCCACTGCCAGTGAAAATCAAAATAAAACTTTGTGATCTTCTTAATAAATACACCTCTTTTTGCATTTATCCGGCACATATACTCAAGAATCGTTGGTGTCAGAACAATTTCTCTCGTCACATCCAGACCGATCATATGGATCTTCCGTCCATTCTGATACATTGCATCATATACTTTCGCTGCCGCATCCGGATCACACCAGTAATTGTATTCCGCTACCGGCGAACAATTTCCATGGCTTTTGAACGTTCCGCCCATAGACACGAATTCTTCGATCTGATCAAACGCAACTCTGTCTTGTTCGAGCAATGTTGCAAGATTCGTCATCGGTCCAAGTGCTATTACGGAAATGTGTCCTTCTTTCAGCTTTGATGCAAGGAATTCCACTGCTCCCATCTCCTGACGGAATCCTTCTACTTCTGGTAAAAAGCTTTCACCAAGTCCATCTTCTCCATGCGTGTCAAGTGCGTTGACATACTCCCGGCGCAGCGGTTTTTCTACGCCTATATAGACAGGAACATCTAACCTTCCCATATGCTTCAGCACTTTTTCGCATTTCCGAATCCCATCTCTACCGGACAGTTCCCGCATACAATGGTGATTCCAACTATCTCGAGTTCTTCCGACTGCAATGCCAGCATGATAGCCAGGCTGTCATCGATACCCGGATCACAGTCAATAATTACTTTTCTTTTTTTCATTTTTCTTTTCCTTTCTCAATCTTCTACAGGACCTACCACTGGCAGCTCCTTACGAATACACTGCAATTCAAAAGGCAAAAAAATACTTTTGCTTACAGAACCCCCATAAACAAAAGTAATCATACATGTTATGTACTTTGCCTAGTTTTTTATACTGGGAGGTTTGCGAACCAGTTCAAAGTCATATTGTAGCATGTTTGCATAATCATGACAATATATTTATCCTTCCGGCCTTTACATTCCGGCTTTGTATATTTGATTACCGGATGCCAACGGGGACAGTGAAAAAAAGCCATTTTTTTCACGTCCCCGTGGTCCCAGAGTTATGGCAAAAATCCCTTACTCGTCTTCACGATCACTTTATCAAATACCATAAACATCGACGGCAATACAAAGATAACCACGATCATACTGATGATCGCACCTCTCGCCATCAAGATACACAGTGAGCTGATCATATCAATATTCGAATACAATCCGACACCGATCGTTGCTGCGAAGAAGCTCAGTGCACTTACCATGATCGACTGTGCCGATGTGCGGTGTGCAGTTGTGATCGCATCATATTTTTCTGCTCCGTGATTGCGTTCTCTCTTATATCTTGTCGTCATAAGGATCGCATAATCTACGGTAGATCCAAGCTGGATCGTGCCGATAACAATCGATGCAACGAATGGCAGCTTCGTTCCTGTATAATATGGAATTCCCATATTTACAAAGATAGCAAATTCAATCACGCCAACCAGAATGATTGGAAGTGAAATAGACTTGAACAGTATTAATATGATCACAAAGATGATACCGATTGATACCACACTGACCGTCTTAAAATCTGTATCTGTAATGTCGATCAGATCTGCCGTCAGCGGTCCTCACCGATCAGCATACCGCCTTTGTCATATTTGTGCAGAATCTTATTCAGTTCTTTAATCTGGGCATTCAGTTCATCCGATGCAACCTTATACTCTGAATTGACCAGAAGCAGCTGATACTTATCATTCTTCAGCATCTCAGTTACGGAATCCGGGATCATACTCTGCGGGATTGCCGGTCCGATCAGCGCGTCCAGGCCAAGTGCCCATTTGACACCATCCACATCATCCATCTTGTTGATCATCTTTGCCACATCTGCGGATTCAACCGAACTGTCCACGAGGATCATGTGTGTCGTGTTCATGTCATAATCTTCCTTCAGTTTTTCATTTGCAATGATACTCGGAAGATCCTTTGGAAGCGTCTCATCCAGATTGTAATAAACGGATGTATGATTATTTCCATAGATTGCCGGGAATAAAAGTACAAGGAAAATGATCACATAGATCATATACCGTTTTGTAACTTTATCCGATATCCTTCCGATGTCCGGAAGAAACGGCTTATGCATGGTCTTCGTGATCCATTTATCACAGCACAGGATCATGGATGGAAGGATTGTCACACAGGCGATCACGCCGAGGACGACACCTTTTACCATAACCACACCGATGTCCATACCAAGCGTAAATGTCATGAAGCACAATGCGATAAATCCGGCTACCGTTGTAACGGAACTTCCGATTACGGATGAAAATGTCTGGGATATCGCATGTGCCATTGCACGCTCTTTGTCTCCGTTATATCTTGCCTGCTGCTCCTCATAACTGTGCATCAGGAAAATGGAATAATCAAGTGTAACGCCAAGCTGCAGTACCGCCGCCAACGCTTTCGTAATATAGGAAATCTCTCCTAGGAAATAGTTACTTCCCAGATTATAAATGATCGCCATTCCGATACTCAGCATAAAAAGTAACGGGATAAAATACGAATCCATCGTAAGTCCTAATACGATCACCGCCAGAACAACTGCGATCAGTACATATAACGGTGTCTCTTCCTCAGCCAGGTTCTTCGTATCCGTAACAATTGCAGACATACCACTTAAGAAACACTGCTTTCCGGCCAGTTTACGGATCTCCCCGATTGCTTCCATCGTTCCATCGGAAGAAGTACCCTCATCAAAGAAGATTGCCATCATCGTGCCCGTATCTGAATTGAATACTTCGTAGACATCTTTCGGCATCATGCTCTTCGGCATGCTGATATCTGCAAGTGAATCGTACCACAGAACCTTCTGCACATGATCTACTTTTTCGATCTTTGCTTTCAATGCCGATACATCTTTATCTTCCATTCCGTCCACGATAAACATTGAAAAAGCACCGGTTCCAAAGTCTTTTACCAGGATATCCTGACCCTGCATCGTCTCAATGTCTTCCGGTAAATATGTCAGCACATCATAATTGACTCTTGTATTCACATATCCAAGTCCCGCCGGAATCAAGAGTAAGATACTGATGATCAGTATCGGAATTCTGAACTTCACTACCTTTTTACCAAATGCAACCATATTCATAACCGCCCCTCCTTTTATGACCATTTTTTTACATCCATTTTTTATTTCTTCTTACTCTTATCATCACTTTTTGACTATTGGTCAATTTTTTATTCTTATATTTCCAGCATCCCAAGTCTTGCCAGAACTTTCAGATCCATGTTCTTTACATTGTCTCCGAACTGGATACGGATGTGCTCACCTTCCATGTCTACAACGACGCCCTCACCGAATTTCTTATGCTTTACAATCATGCCTTCACCAAGTGCATCCGCAAGTTCCTGATAGCTTTTTCCAGGTTGCTTCTGAGATCCATGCCCGGTGCCATATCCATGATACATTCCATTTCCCTTTATGCCATATGTTCCCGCCGGACTATAATCTCCCCATTTTTTTATTCCTGCATATTCTTTTTGCTGATTCTCTCTCAGATTCCTCTTTCCCAGCAACTCACTGCAGAATTTGGACGGCTTATTCGTCGTAAATACATTCAGCTGATTCTTTGCTCTGGTCACACCTACATAGAAGAGTCTTCTTTCTTCCTCATAAGTTTCAAGTTCTTCCTTTGATGCCGTCCGCGGATTTGCCAGTACTTTTTCCGGCAATATCCCATCCATAACATCCAGAAGATAGACAGTATCATATTCCAGTCCTTTACTTGCATGCATGGTAGACAGAATAAACGGGCAATCCTTATCTGATACTTTTTCCTGAATGATCGTTCTCAGTTCTTCCAGTCGTTCCAGTAATTTTTCCGGAGATTCTACCCTGCTTCCGATCAACTTGACCGTCTCCAGCTTGTTGGCATTCATGCCCATTTTCTTCAGATAATCCTGATATCCCATATATGTCAGGATCTGGTTGACAGCCTCATCCCCCGGCATATTTAAGATACGTACCATCTGCCGTTTCAGATTACGGATATTATCTTCCTGATATTTCTCCAGATTGCCGTATTTTAATGCCGCATCCAGCACCTCCATATCTTTCTCCTGACTGATCTGTGCATATCTTAATGCATCTTTCTTGTTAAAGAACAATTTCAGCCGGTAATAGATCTGCATGAACAGTTCCGTATCTTTTGGATCCATTGCAAACCGGATGATATTCTGTACATCCAGAACCGTCCGGTGGGTAAAAAAAGGAAAGGTCTGCATTCCGCATGCGATACGGAATATTCTTTCTTTCCAGCAGATCGATCAGTGGAATCGCACACTCATTATCCCTGTACAGAACTGCTGTCTCCGTCACCGAAGCATCTGCCCTGCCCCTATGTTCCTCCGATCCGCTCATGCCGGCCATTCCGGTCGTACATTCCTGTGCAGCTTTCATCAGATACACATACTGTGCTTTCCTCGATTTTAGAGAAATTTCCCGGATATCCGCTCCGGCTTCTCTTGCCGCTCTCATATGCTTCTCATGTCGGAGTGTATTCTTCTGAATGAATTTATCTGCCGCTTCTACAATCTTTGCATTTGAGCGGAAATTTTCTTCCATCAGAAGGACTTTTGCTCCCGAATGCTTCTTTTCAAATGACAGCAATGCCTCCGGATATGCCGCCCGGAATCCATAGATACTCTGGTCTTCATCTCCAACCATAAAAAGATTGCCTGTTCCGGCTGCCAGCAGCGCAATAATCGCATGCTGGATCTTTGATGTATCCTGCGCTTCATCCACACATATATATGGATATCTATTTTGAAAATATGCAAGCACACCCGGATCTTTTCGCAGAATATTATAGGCATACAACATCTGATCGTCATAATCCATCAGCTTCTGTTCTCGCATCTGCCTACAGTATTCACGGTAGATTCCTGCAATCCGAATATCTGACTCTTCCTCTAATTTTTGAAGTTCTTCTTCGTTCAGCATCATATTTTTTATATATGTGATCAACGTTCTTACATTCTTAAGATCACTCTCCGTCGGATATCCCATGCCATGATCCTGACAGATTTTGATCAGCATCCCCGTCGTTGCCTTTTCATCCTTCACAAGTTCAAACGGTGTCTTTCCGATCCGTCTTCCGTAATACTGGATAATCATTGCGCAGATTCCGTTGATCGTCCGAAATTCCAGTCTCTTTGCCATATCCTCGCCAAAACGGACTGCAAATCTTTCGGACATATCTTTTGTCGCTGCCACCGTATATGTAACCGTAAGTATGCTCTCCGGAGGAATATTCCTACAGTAGATCATATAACCAAGACGTGTCACCAGTACCGTGGTCTTTCCTGATCCGGGTACGGCAAGAAGCAGTACCGGCCCTTTTGTGCTCTGTACTGCTTCTTTTTGCTGTTGATTTAATTTTACCGAAAATGTTGTTTCAAATTCTTTCCATTCCATACTTCTTTTTATGTTAATTTGTGAATCCACTTATAGCTCCTAAATCGTAAAAATACCGGAATTCCTTTGAACAACTGATCCGACTGCACTGCAGCCACGACCAGTTCCACCGGGAGTTTCCACACGAATGCCGCCAAAAATGACAGCGGCATCACGATCCCCCATGTAGAGATCAGATTCGTGTACATAGAGAACTTTGTATCTCCCCCGCCTTGAATGACACCTACCGATACCGGCATCTGATATGACATTCCTACCATAACTATGCTCATGATCATAATGAAATGATCTGCCAGGACTGCTGCCGTATCTGTCAGTTTATACATGGATAACAGCGGTCCTCTCAATACAAATAGCAGAGAAGCAAGCACTACACCGATCAGAAGATCAATCACAGAAAGCGTTCTTCCATCAGATTTTACTCTTTCTATATCTCCCTCTCCGATATCTTTCCCGATCACAACTGCAGATGCAGATGATATGGCGATTACGATCACCTTCAGATACTGGAAGAATGTGCTGGATACAGAATTTGCAGCAATTGCATCTGCGGACAAATGTCCGAGAATTGCCGTCTGCATCGGTACTGAGATTGCCCAGATCATCCCTGAGCACATGATTGGAAATGCAACTTTTAAGAATGCCATCCATATCTTTCTATTCACCGGCGCAAATATGATTCTGATCAAATTGACGTCAAATAACCGGACTTTCGTATCTATCTTCCACACATACACCACAATGATCAATAGTTCCAGCATTCTTGCAGTTAACGTTCCCACTGCTGCTCCCTTGATCCCCATCTCCGGAAATCCAAAATGTCCAAAAATCAATGTGTAATTGATACAACCATTTGTGATCAATGACACTACTGATATGACAAATGAAATCTTCACTACCTCTACACTTCTAAGCATAGCAATCAGCAGATTACTTATCATGAAAAGTAAAAATGTCCACTTCAGGAGTCCCAGATATGCCTTTCCTTCCGCAATAATCTCAGGTGACGTCGTAAATATTCCCAGGAGCCGCTCCGGCATGCACGTACAGGCTGTCACGACCACTGCTGCGATCAGAATACTGAGTGCCAGTGCTGCTCCTGTCAGCTTCCGGATTTCCTCAGTCTCCTGCTTTCCCCAGTACTGAGAACAGATTGCTACCAGTGCATTTCCAATAGACAATGCCAGCTGGTTCACAATAAAGAATATCTGGTTCACCGTTGCCGCACCGGACAATGCATTCTGGCTGTAACTTCCAAGCATGATATTATCAAGCATATTCACACTGTAAGCCACCAGATTCTGAAGTGCCACAACCAGCATCAACCAGAAAATGTCTTATAAAAATTTTTATCTCTTGTAAAAAATGTTGTTCTTGCAGTTTTCATTATCTCAACAGATTTCTTACCATTTCTGCATCAAATGTAACAGATTTCACATGATCTACCTCAATCTGATACAGGGCATTCGCCGCAATGTGTTCAGCCGCCTGCTCCAAATCACGGATTCCGGATGTATTAGAATATAACTTGATCAATTCATCCAATCCTTCCTCACTCATGATACACTCGTCTTCCTTAAGGCTCATTCTCTTTAATACCTTCGGAAGTGCGAATTTGGAGAAAATCACTTTCTTCTCTTCCGGTGTGTAATCAGGGATATCGATCACGGCAAATCGTGACATCAGCGGTGCACTGATCTGAGACTTGTCATTCGCAGTCGCAATCGGATATACTCCTACGGTCGGAATCATACACTCGATATAGTTATCTGTAAATCCAAGATTATCCAGTAATGTCAGAAGTACATCGGCCGGATTGCCATTTCCTTTTCCGGATGCTGCTTTATCCAGCTCATTAATGATGAATACCAGATTTGATTCTCCTGCCATGGCAAAGGCATCCATGATGATACCTGTCTTTGCATTGGCATAGATACGAGAACTTCCTGTCAGCTGCTCAGGATCATTGATCGAACTCATATCCAGAGTCGTCCATGGAAGCTTCAGGATACGTGCCACCGCATAGGCAATCTGTGATTTACCGGTTCCTGCCGGTCCCACTAACAGAAGTCCATATGCCGGCAATGTATGTGTACGGTTGATCTGGATTATGGTCTCGATGATTCTCTGCTTTACGCGCTCCATTCCGTAAAGTTCTTCATCAAGAATTCTGCGCGCTTCATCCGGATCGATCGCTTCAAAATAATTGCTCTTCCACTGTACATTCATCATAATAGAAAGCGCTCTCTGTGCATGACGTCTTTCTTCCGGTGATACTTCATGAGAACGTGCCACGGCAAGATTACGTCTTGCCCAAAGGCGGATATTATCCGGAAGGGTTCTTCCCGCACAGTTCATGAAGTCTGTGATACTCTGAAGACTGGTAAGCTTCATATCATCTCCTGCTTCGTCTTCATCTTCATCATTCTCCTCTTCTGCCGGTGCATTACTTGCCAGAAGACGCTCGATCATAAATTGCAGGAATCCATCTTCTGCAGATAACTTTGTACCGCCGCCAAATGCAATCTCGCGGATCTTGTATACTGCATATCCTTCTTCTGTATTCTCTCCTGAGAGACGCACATTAATATGATTCTCTCCGAGCCATTTTAACAGACTTACAAACCTTGCATCGATCTTTAAGATGTCTGCACTTACGGTTCCGTCTTCCTGCTGAAATTCGAATGATGTCCTCTTGATCGGATTGGTAAATACGCCGCAGGAATGATGTTCCCATTTACATTGCTTATTATCCAGGATCATCATTGGTTTTTCTATAGTTGCTTCATTTTCATTAGAGCGGATTACCGTATATGTACATTCCGCTGGTTTCTTCTCGTCCGGTGTTGCATTAAAATCAAAAACTGGCATATTCTTTTCTCCTTTTGTATATTCTTACATTTCCATGCATAATTATTGTTCATACTGCATTAGTGTAACATAATACACGCTCTTCTTCCAGAAGTATTTGTCAGGCAGCCTGCCTAACTCGTTGCGCCGCCTCAGCTGGAACCGGCTCCCGCCGTGCATGCATAACAATGCTTATCCATCCGTATTTTACGAACCTGATATGGCTTTCCTGTCACATCAAAAATTTTCTGATTTCCAACAACCGGAATTCCTGCCGCAAGATTAAAATCACAATCATACAACTGTCCATCATAATCCACGGAAATCTGCGTCCTGCACATCAATGCCCCCACTGTATCTGCATTGAATGCATCGAATAATTTTTTCATATAACGCTTTAAATTTCCCGATCTTTGAAGAAATGCACCGAATCTTCCCATTGGATTATTATACAATGTATAAAGGCTGTTAAATTCAATGCCAAAATCCTGCAACAATTTCTGCTTATATTCTTTTTCCATTGCTTCCTGATCAGGTGGGAAGAAAGCACCTGCCGGATTATAGACCATATTCAATACCAGTTCTGGATTTCTTCCATATCCTATCGCATTCAGGTGTTTGATTACTTCAATAGCCTTATCAAATGATCCTTCTCCGCGCACCTTATCCATCTCTGCCGCACGATAATACGGAAGAGAACACACAATTTCTACTTTATTCTTTGTATACACTTCCATTAGCTGTTCATATTCTTCCTCCAATAATATGACCAGATTCGTTCTGATGATTACATGGTTACAGATTCTACTGCTTTCTTCTATCAGATATTCCAGATGTGGATTCATCTCTGGTGCACCTCCGGTAATATCTATCGTTGCAATATTCTGTTCCTTTGCAAATGTAAGACAGGCATCCATCACTTCTTTTGACATTTCTTCTGTTCTTGCAGGTCCGGCATTCACATGGCAGTGTTTGCAAAGTAGATTACATTTCCGTCCGATATTCATCTGCAATACATCCAGATGCTCTTCTGTATCCATATACTTCTTATCCGGCACCATCTCCTGAAATACCGGAATCTCTGTCAGCTCATGAAAATCTTTGATGATATCATTCATTACACAACCTCATTCAATATTTCAATGGTATCTCTTACTATTTCCGGGCAGAAATCAAACAAAAGTCCCTCTTCCAGTATCTTCTGCATGCCCTCTGGATCTGCAATATCATGTTTTAATAATCCTTTACAGCTACAGACACCATATTTTTCCTGAAATTTTGTCAGGAACTCTGCTCTTTTGGCATTCATGATATCTTTCTGTTCCATATGCTCTGTATCACAATGTCCAAATTTCATTCCCAGTACGATCATTGCACCAACTACTGCACCGCAGGTTTCACCGATTCCCATTCCACCGCCAAATCCTGCAACCATCTTATATGCTTCTTCCTGTGTGATCCCCAGTTCTTCTGCAAATGCCCCTGCTACAACCTGAGAACAGTCAATCCCTTTCATAAAAAGTTCCGCAATTTTTTCTTTTTCCATCTCTTTTCTCCTTATTCTCACTTACATTATTGTTCCAAAAATATTTCTATTTTTTCTAAAAATCCATCACTCAGATAATCCTCCAGCTTCCGATATGTAGATTCATTTATGATCAGTTTATCCGGCTGCTGATACTGCACCCATGCCATTGCGCACCAGGTGATTCCTCTTAAGCATGTAATCTCCATAAATACTTTCGTTCGTTCTTTTAATCCCGTTATATCAAAACGCGCCCTCACACATTTCAGATATTCATTCAGAAAATTTTCTATCTCTTCTTCCTTCAATATCACATCCGTTTTCCAAAACGTCGTTGTCGGTGCAAGGAAATGTCCCAGATCCTGTGCCGGATCTCCAAATAACGGCTTTTCCCAATCAATGAGATAGTTCGGCTTTCCTTCTCCTCCAATCAAGAAATTCGTGGAATTCAGTTCTGTATTAATACAGCATTGATACGGTGAATCTTCCATATGGAATTCTTTTGCCTTTTTCCATGCCTTATCAAGCAAATCTCGGATTTTCCTTTTCATCCTGTCTTTTCCAAGCGGTGAATCCATATATATCTTCACCATCTCTTCGCACTCTTCCAATATTGCGATCAGTGGATTCTCTGGCCGAATCAAACCCGATTCTGATTCCGGTATTCTGACACTATGTATATCAGCCAGACACTCTGCCGCATATTTTAAATCCGTATGATAGTCTAATGCTTTTCCCGGCAGATATTCCATTACCAGTACTCCGTGATCTAAAAATTTCCTGCTCCCGTCTACATAAAGCACTTTTGGCGTTCTTTCCGATGCTTCCAGCAATTGCAGTGCATGACATTCATACCCGATCTGATTTTCCAGATGCATCTGACTCCCACAATTGACACGTAACAGAAGTTTTTTCCCTGTCTTTGGATGCGTGAAGCTGTAATTAATATTATACTCTCCCTGTGCAAGCATTGTATATTCTTCTTCCTGTTCATTCGGAAGATTTAATGCTTTCCTATACTTTTCATTTTTCACATATTCATTTAATCCTTTTATACGTTCCATAATCCCGATCCCCTATTGGCTATATTGTTTCCTGACATTTTATCTTACATCTTTATATAACTTCGATATCGTCTCTATCGGCACACCATCCCGGTACATTTTTCTTAGCCGGTTCATCTTCCACATCACTTTTAACTGAGGAATCACCTTTTTAGGGAATCTCCGGTCTGACGTATAGATTCTGTGCCTAGCAATGCCAAGCTTTACTCCCATTTCCTTTAACGTAAGCGAAAACTGGTAATCTTCCATAATCGGAAGAGCCGGAAACATCCCCGCTTTGAAGAACAGTTCTCTTGTGATAAAAATCCCCTGATCTCCAAACATCACTTTTCTGTCTTTTATCCTATGATTTGAAATAACTCTGCATGTCCACATAAAAAACTGTCTGGAATGAAATGCAATGCCAAAGCATCCTGCTTCATGATCTTTTATCACTGCTTTGATTTCTTCCAGCGGTCTTTTCGGAAGTTCGCTGTCACTATGAAGAAAGAAAAGAATATCTCCGGTACTTTCTTTTGCGCCAAGATTCATCTGGTTCGCCCTGCCTTTTTCCGAATGCAGTACTTTAAATCCCGGTCTGATCATCGACAATGTTGCGTCTGTACTCCCACCATCGACTAGAATAATCTCACACTTTCCCTGTAAGTTTTCTAATTGCTCCAACAGTTTCTCTATCGTTGTCTCTTCATTATAGATCGGCACAATGATAGAAATCTTCTGTTTTTTTAGCAGGTAACGTCCAGTATGTGTGTTCTGAAGTAACTTCTGCGTCCTCATCCGGCTCCGATACGCCGTAATATCATCTCTGTCATCCATATCCTGCAATCTTCTTACATATCCGATTGTCAGTCCCATTTCCTGTAATGGCTGCACGGTCTGCTCCAGTACATTTCCTGTTCCATATGTCTTCTTTTCAAACACTTCACATACCGGTCTTTTCATTCCGACCAGATAATACCCTTCGTCTACGGTGGGACCAAAGACTACATCATTTACATCCAAAAGCCTGAACGCATACTCCAAATCCGAACATTTCAGTTCCGGTATATCCGTTCCTATTAATACACAGGAATCATACCCTTTTTCCAGTACATATTCGATTGCCTGATACATCCTTTCTCCCAGACCTTCCCCTGTCTGGGGAATATATTCTTTTGCTTTCCTGAATAATTTTTCCAGATATGCTTTCCCTTTTTTCGGTGTGTAGCATACGAATATGTCAGCATTTACTTTTTCGCATTCCTGTGCAATATCTTTCAGAAAATTCTCATGAAGTTTTGCACATTCTTCCGGCGAAAAAATATGGCATCATTCTTGTCTTTGTCTGTCCCGGAATGGGAACTCTGGTAAATACGATCACTGCCCTCTTCATTTCCGTCGTTATCCCCTTATATAAATTTTGTTTTCATTCTATTCAACATCGATTTCCCTGTATCGGCTTTTTCATCTGTTTCTAATATTTCTGTCAAAATATGAGTGACATTCTTAGATCCGTTCCGATTTAGATTGCCTGCACAGGACGCACAATATGCTGTAAATCTTCTGCCCGCCACTATTTTTTAACGCTGCTCCCATATTTTTTGCAAGTTCTGGCTCTTTTACAGGGGCACAGCCACCTAAACCACAGCACTGTACCTCTTCGATTGGAATCAACTTTCCTTCTATGTATCGCTCTATCTCTCCTAACAGTTCTTTCTTTTCCCTGTCAGGACATGGAAGGAACACCTTTGCCGGAAACAGATTCTTCTTTCCGATTTCGAATTCCTCAAGCTTTTCATAGATGCTTACAACCTTTACTTCTTCCATTCTTGGTTTTAAATATGCATAGCAGTTCGGACAAAGCATGATTACTTCTTTGATTTTTCTTTTATGCAATTCTGATTGTATCTGACCTATAATCCTTTTTTCATCCTCTTTCATGCCAAGTTCTACAATCGGCTTTCCACAGCAGTCATATGCCACTCCTATGCCATATTTTTTCAGTTCATTTACCAGCCTCTTGGTCGTCTTTGGATAAAAAGAAGGAAAATTACATCCCGGAAACAGAATACTTTCCCCTTGTGCATGTCTGTAATTCCGGTATATATAATCTTTTTTTTCTTTTAACAGCATCCCATATCCTTTTTCTTCCAAAGTTCCACCGGATTTTTCTACTTTTTCTCTCCGGAGATTTAGAATATACTCTCTTCCATCAATATTCTCAGGGCATACCTCTGTGCACTTTCCACACAGGAAACAATGATAAGAAAGCTCTTTTAACTTCTCTGTATCTCCGATATCTATTCCGTACTTTTTTAGAAATTCACACTGATTCTGGCAGACATGACAATGGGTACATGCTTCTACTGTATTGTTATTCTTCATTTTTTTCCTCCTTTTTATTTTGCATTTTCATTATTTTACATTTTCAATAGAAAGTCCCAAACCAAAAGATCCTTCTCTTAAACAGTTACGTCCTGAAAAATCTGCTGCAGCTGCAAAAGCAACTTCTATCATAGATTCTGTAATGATACCATCTTTGGTCCATCCTTCTTTCAACAACGTTTACCAAAAATGCTGCAAAGAAAGAATCTCCTGCACCCATAGTTATCTACGGCTTCTTATTAATTTTGCCTGTCCCTTATGGCATAGACCATCTTTTGTTACCAACAGCTGTCCACCTTTTCCCCTGGTCATCAACACATGTGCACCACCATACCCTTGTACTTTTTTTGGCAAAGCTAATACACTCTTCATCCGACATATCTTCGCAGGAAAACAGTGCCATATCCACCATAGCGCTTACTTGTTTCAGATATTCATCTGTACGATATTTATCTTCAGATGAAAAATCAAAGCTGATAATCGGTCCTAATGCACGTACTCTTTCAATCTGATTTTCTACATGTGCATAGCAGGAACTGTGTACAAGCTGAAATGATTCTACATAGTTCAGATCCGCACTGCTCAACATAGGTGGGTACAAACTTCCAACACCATGTTTTTCTTCAAAATAACCACTAACAAATACTCTGTCACCATCAACAATGTTGACCGCAGCCCGTCCGGATACTCCATGCTTCACAGGACAATGTGAAATATCTACATGCTTTTCTCTGGCACATTTCAGGATATGTTCTCCTATGACATCATCACCTACTGTTCCTAAAAATCCTGCTTCAGCGCCATTCTCCGCTGCATACACCGCTACATTAAATGCATTTCCTCCTGGAAACGCCATCTTTTTGTGAATATAATAATCCACACAACAATCACCCAAACCTAGTATTCTCATTTTTTTATCCTTTCACGCCTCCCTGTGCAAGCCCTCTGACAAACTGTTTTTGAAATACCAGAAAAACAACAACTACTACAGCAGCCGATATTGTCAATCCTGCAATCAAAACAGGATAATCTGTTCTTAAAGCAGTCTGCAAAGAAACCAAACCGACAGGGACTGTTTTTAACTTATCACTTTCTACAAATACCGTAGCAAACATATATTCATTCCATGCATGCATTGTGGCAAACAACGCTCCTGAAAATAATATTGGTTTGCTCATTGGTAACACAATTTTTGTAAACATTTGTATTACAGAACAACCATCCAACATAGCAGCTTCTTCCACAGATTTTGGAAGAGACAGCATATAAGAACGAAACAGCAGCACTGTAAACGGAAACTGAAATACACTATAGGAAATAATTAATCCAAGATACGTATTATACAATTTTAGTTTCTGCATAAGTTTAAACAAGGAAACCAGATTTACTTCTGGTGAAATCATCATTCCTGCCACAATCATAATAAATATGAGATTTTTCCCTTTAAACTCAAACCTGCTTAATACATAGGAGGCCAGCGAACAACAGAGCACAGTCATAATTACAGTTCCAACTGTTACAATGATACTATTAAAAAAATTACTGACCAACACCATATTTCACAGCATATGCATAATTTTCCCAATGTATTTTATCTGGAAGTGACCACGGTGAAGACAAAAATCTCCGTATTGTTTTTCACACTAGAAATCAACATCCATACAAG
>ENA-OQBL01000568-OQBL01000568.1-human-gut-metagenome-genome-assembly--contig:-NODE-568-length-18826-cov-4.681320_pt1 | contig 18826 bp, 18 predicted proteins | sample MGYA00242747_ERZ504553 | MGnify/ENA primary metagenome ERZ504553 (study PRJEB26092, sample SAMD00036240) | human gut metagenome | host: Homo sapiens | study: EMG produced TPA metagenomics assembly of...
TGTATCTCTTCCGGGAAGAGAAGAAGCCCGAACGTTTGTTGGTCGTGGAGTTTGAGAAATATATTTTTCTCGCTACTCATTTTCTTTGACTGCTGCTGATCAGATAAAATCAATAGAGGTTATACTGAAGGAGGTGTTTTTCTAAAGAAAAGCCCTGTTTTTTATGGCAGGTGACATGAATTCTGTACCTTCTTCTTTAACTCAGGAAAAAATATTCGGAAATATTTTTAAAGGTTTTGACCGATGACCGTTGGATAACTTGCAATGGGGAGTGCATTGATTATATTTATGGATATGAGAAGGAAAAAAGGAAAATTTGCAGTCAGACGGAAAGGTAGGATAGAGGATCATGTTGCTTCGGATCATTGTCCGGTATATGATTGATGTATATTATGAAAAATAAAATGAAACGATGATCTGTTCCGTCACTTCGTAAAGTACTTTGTTATATTGTTCCGTTTCTTTTGTGGGTTAAAAACGTCTGTAACAGAGTTAAGTGCTGCCACCATCTTTTAGGCTTCAATTTTTATTGTGGTTTTACAGGAATGGTGGCAGCTTTTTTGGGTAGATACTCTTCTTTCCTTCTTCATTTACCCTTGAAACTTCCTGTTATCTTCCTTCACCTTGCATCTCCATTCTTTCCTGTGAAAGGAGAAGAATCTACAGCTGAAACAGAAATGAGGGGAGATTTTCTTGCTATTAATAAGTTGATAACTAGTGTGTTTTAACTGAGATGACAGAATGAAAGGAGAAGAGTGAACACCTGCATAGTGAGGGGGTAGTGTGATGAACCGGTTTGGTTAGTTTGTCGGACATGATAGGCTTGTCCGCCAGAACCAGCCGGGCTGGTTCAATGAAAACATGCTGACCTTTTTGAAAAAAGGTGCTGGGCGTTTTACCAAAAAACATAAGGACTTTAAAAAAAAAGGGACCGGTTCTTTTCTAGTAAATGAAAAGAGTAACATATCCGGTAACATTAGTAATATGTGGTCTGTCATGTTACATACGTATAAGTTTATACATATGTATAGTGTATCAAGTTCCACTGCAACTTGCACTGAGATGCACTGTGTCCTGTACCAAGATTCGTCATAACTTGTGCCAAGTTCCGTTATCGTATTCCGCCCCTTTTGACAAACACTTCTTTATGTTGTATATTTGTAGCTCATCAGGCTTTTAAAAAACGTACCTTATGAATCTATTCGCCATTTTCAGAATTGTTTTTTCCGGAAGTAAATTTCTGTCAATCTCTATCTTTTCCGACTTTTGGTAATGGATAGGCTCTGCGTATACAGGGAATGTATAACAGAAGTCCTTTCCTGAAAGTTCGTAAAAAAGAGAACTTTATTCGTTAAATTATGCGGAAAGTTTACAATAAAGAGATTCCTTGGTTTAGGAGTATCTCCCGCACGATTGCCATTAAATAAAAGACCTTTTGTTTTGCTGTTATTGAAAGCAAAGTGGATATGGACTATAATCTCTATTCCGTTTCCGGTCCAAAAGCAATGTGCGCAAGGTGGGGGATAAGATATGAGGTTACACTGTCATCGGTGTGTATAGATCGGATGAATGGAGATAAAAAGCAAGACTTATTCTAAAAATAAATCAATATGAAAAAACTGTTATTGTTATCTTTGTTTTTGTGTTCGTTGGAAATTGCACAGGCGCAACCGGGTATTTCAACTGCGATACCTTCTGAGAAACCTTCAAAATACCAGAAAGATCAGATCAAGCGCAAGTATGGTATGTTCATTCATTTTGGTATCAATACGTTCCATGATGTGGAATGGTCGGACGGGTCTTTCCCGGTGGAAACTTATGCCCCTACGGAGATTGACGCCCGTCAATGGGTGAAGACAGCGAAAGATGCCGGTATGAAGTATATCATTCTGGTGGCAAAACATCATGAGGGCTTTTGTCTTTGGGACAGTAAGTATACTGATTATGACGTGGCGAGTTCGGGAAATAAAACGAATGTGATTGAAGCCGTAGCTAGGGAATGTAAGAAACAGGGCATGAAGCTGGGACTGTATTACTCGTTGTGGGACAGGAAAGTCAATGCGGATGTTGACAATGTGGAGTCGGACAGGGAGTACAATACATACATGTTGAAGCAGTTGGACGAGCTGATGGACATCACGGAAAAATATACTAAAATAGTGGAGTTCTGGTTTGATGGAAGTTGGGTGAAACCCGGTTATCGCTGGCCGGTAGAAGGTATATACAGAACCATCAAAAGCCGTGAGCCGCAATGCCAGATCGGAATTAACTGGACGATAGGCGAGGATGCGGATCCCCATAATCCGAATGCGCCGGAGAAATCATATAAAATTATTCCGGAAGAACAGAAGGAAGGTGATCCTATCCGTTATTTTCCCAGTGACTTCCGCTTGGGCGATCCGCTTCTGCCTGCTAATCCGGATCCCAAAGTGTTTACTCACAACGGGAAAACGGTATTATATGCCTTTTGAATCAACCGTATGTTTAAGCAAGCGTTGGTTCTATCATACTACTGATAAAGAATATAAGTCAATAGATGAATTGGTCAAGCTGTACCAACGGGCAACGGCTCAGGACAATATCTTGATTTTAAACCTTCCGCCGAACCGGGAAGGAAAGATGCGTCAGAAAGATGTGGATCTGTTGATTGAGCTTCGGAAACATATACGGAAATTATAAAATCAAAAAGAATTTATGAAAAGAACGAATTGGTTGCTGGTGGCGTTCTTATTGATCAATGCAATAGGCTGCTATGCTGACGGAAATGGTGTTTTGTATGTGTCGCCGAAAGGAGATGACCGGAATGCCGGCACTTTGTCCCACCCTCTGAAGACCATCGGGGCGGCCCTTGGAAAGATGAAAGAGATAACTGCCGGTCAGCAAGTGGAGGTGATGCTTCGTGGGGGAACTTATGAGATAGACGCCACATTGGAGGTGAACCGTGACCATGTCTTCATTCACCCTTATCAAGATGAAACTGTAACTATCTCGGGAGGAAAGTCTGTTACAAGGAATAGTCTGAAACCGGTAAAGGAGCAAGCGGTATTAGACCGGTTGCAACCGCAAGTCAGAAGTCTGATAAGAGAAATCGACTTCAAGAAAAACCGGATGGAGTTGGTGGGGCTGCACGCTACAGGTTTTGGACGGCCCAGTCAGGTGGCATGGACAGAAGTATTTGTGGATGGTCAGCCTCTGCGAATTGCCCGTTGGCCGAATGACTCTACGGTTATGATTGGAAAAATACAGGAATCGGGGGTGGCTAAGGAAGGAAAAGAAGCTCCTTTCCCTGTATTCGGATATCAGGAAGAGCGCCCTTCGGGTTGGAAATCGGTAGAGAATATGTGGATAAGCGGATACTTTGCGCACGGTTATGCCGATGACATGATTTGTGTGGAAAGTATCGACACGATACATAAAATGATTCATACGAGGCAGCATACGGTATATGGATTTATGACAGGTGCGCCTTGGCGTCAATGGTTTGCCTTGAACCTGCTGGAGGAACTGGATGTGCCGGGCGAATATGTGATTGATGCCGGGAGAGGGAAGATGTATGTATATCCGCCTGCCGGAAAGATGGAAAATTGGAGTGTTTCCTTATTGGAAAGTCCGTTGATGGCGATTGAGCATTGTAAGGATGTGAAGGTGCAAGGCATCACTTTTGAGTATGGCAGGCATATCGGTGTCTATATGGAGAATACTCATCGTGCTTTGATTAAGAATTGCATTATACGCAATATGGGTGGAGTGGGCGTATCCATCGGAAAGGGAACGTTGAAGGCTGGCAACCAGAGAGGACACGAATCGGGAGGTAGCCCTGCTTCGCGTGTTGTGGGCGATTTGATGGGAACAGTTTATCAGAACATCCTGTTCAATCGGGAAGGAGGAACGGAAAACGGAGTCGTGGATTGCTATATTTATAATGTGGGTGCCGGAGGTATCAGTTTGGGAGGAGGAGACAGAGCCTCATTGACTCCTGCCGGAAATTATGTGGAGAATTGCCGGATACATGATTATAACCGGATTGAGAAATCCTATCGTCCCGGAATATGGATGGATGGTGTGGGCAACCGTATCTCTAAATGTGATATCTATAATGCACCCAGTATGGCGATCCTGTTTCATGGAAATAACCATGTGATAGAACTGTGTGACATAACGAACGTGTGTTCTGAAGTCGATGATCAGGGAGCTGTTTATTATGGTCGTGATCCTTCGGAACAGGGAAATGTTATCCGCTATTGTTATTTTCATGAGTTGAGTCCGCGTCATCGTGTAACGGCTACTTATCATGATGACGGAGCTTGTGGAGCAGAAGTTTATGGTAATATTTATTACAAAGCAGGGTCTTTGCCGGTACTTATCGGTGGAGGGCATAATAATCATTACCGGCATAATATATTTATAGATTCTCCTGTTGCCATTCATATAGATGCGCGTATGCAGGGCTGGGGCAAATTCATGATAGAGAAAGGTGCGATAATTGATCAGCGTTTGCAAACAGTCAATTATAAAAATCCTCCTTACAGTACGGTCTATCCTTTGCTCGCTGAATATTGGGACAATGACACCTCTTATCCGAAAGGCAATGTGATAGAAGGAAATTTATTCTATAAGATTGGAAATGTAGTACGCGGACGTACCGAGTGGTTGGAATTGTATAACAATTGGGCTACCGGTTTGGATCCGGGGTTTGTGGATGCTGCTGATCCGTTGAAGGGATTTAAGGACGATGCGCTCATTTATCAGCGGATCAATGGATTCCCCAGCTTCCATTTGAGAAGATCGGATGCGATTTATCCAAATGAAAGAGTGTGATGATAAGCTTTCAAACTTTATAAAAAAATATTTTATTTCTTTAGGAACATTCCTTTCCCGATTGCCATATAAGTAGAGAGGACCTTTGTTTGGCGACAAAGGATCAACTTATTTTTAAACTTTAAGTCATTACCATTAATGGAACATCAAAACAAATTGATTTATGGCGGAATATTGGCGATATCCGCTCTGACCGGCTGTACGGAGCCGGTAACAGAAAAACCTTTGAATATTGTCTATATTATGACGGACGATCATACGGCTCAGATGATGAGTTGCTATGACAAACGTTATATGGATACGCCCAACTTGGATCGGATTGCTAACGACGGGGTACGTTTTACAAACAGTTTTGTCGCAAACTCTCTGAGTGGCCCTAGCCGTGCTTGTATGCTTACGGGTAAACATAGTTGTGAGAATAAATTTTATGATAATTCTACCTGTGTATTTGATTCATCACAGCAAACCTTTCCGAAACTATTGCAGAAGGCGGGTTATCAGACTGCATTAATCGGGAAATGGCATTTGGAAAGTTTGCCGACAGGCTTTACTTATTGGGAGATTGTTCCCGGACAGGGTGATTATTATAATCCGGATTTCATCACACAAACCAATGATACCATTCAGAAACATGGGTATATCACTAATCTGATTACCGATGATGCCATAGACTGGATGGAAAATAAGCGCGATAAAGAAAAACCATTCTGTCTGCTTATTCATCATAAGGCTATTCATCGTAATTGGATGGCGGATACCTGTAACCTGGCTTTATATGAAGATAAAGAATTTGCTTTACCCGATAATTTCTTTGACGATTATAACGGACGTGAAGCTGCCGCAGCTCAGGAGATGAGTATTGTGAAAGATATGGATATGATATATGATCTGAAGATGCTCCGTTCTGACAAGGAATCCCGTTTGAAATCATTGTATGAAAGCTTTATCGGACGTATGGACGAAGGACAGCGTGCAGCATGGGATGCATTTTACGGTCCTGTGATTGATGATTTTTATCAGAAGAATCCGCAAGGAAAGGAGTTGGCAAACTGGAAATTCCAACGTTATATGCGCGACTATATGAAAACTGTCAAATCCTTGGATGATAATGTAGGGCGTGTGCTCGATTATCTGAAAGAAAACGGGTTACTGGATAATACATTAGTCGTCTATACATCCGACCAAGGATTTTATATGGGAGAGCACGGATGGTTTGACAAACGCTTTATGTACGAAGAATCTATGCGTACCCCACTCATCATGCGTTTGCCGAAAGGATTTGACAGGAAAGGTGATATCACTGAAATGGTACAGAATATAGACTATGCACCTACTTTCCTGGAACTGGCCGGTGTAAAAGTACCCGAAGATATTCAAGGCGAGTCTTTGTTGCCTTTATTGAAAGGGAAGAAGCCTGCGGACTGGCGTAAATCATTATATTATCATTTTTATGAATACCCCGCCGAACACATGGTGAAGCGTCATTATGGAGTACGTACAGATCGTTATAAATTGATTCACTTCTACAATGACATTGATGCATGGGAACTTTATGACTTGGAAAAAGACCCTGCCGAGATGCATAATGTAATCAATGTTCCTGCTTATAGTGAAGTATTGGCTGATATGCAGGCGGAACTGAAGAAGTTGCAAATCCAATATAACGATACGGATTTTGTAAAATGATAGTTGTGAATGGAACTTTATTTCTTATTAATTGGCTAGTAATGAAAAAGTATAACTATATAGGATGGTGTATGGCCGGTAGCCTTGGTTTGTCCGCTATGCCTGGGCAGGCTGCACAACTGGAAAAGAAACAACCGTATATCATTTTGATAATGACCGACCAACAGCGTTGGGATGCATTGGGGTGTGCGGGAAATGAAGCTGTGATTTCTCCAAATGTGGATCGCTTGGCAGCCGATGGGCATTTATTTTGCAATGCCTATACGGCTGTTCCAAGCAGTACTCCGGCACGTGCGGGTATGCTGACAGGTATGTCTCCCTGGCATCATGGCTTGTTGGGCTATGGACAAGTGGCGGAGCATTATCCCTATGAAATGCCACAGATGTTGAAAGACTTGGGTTATCACACATTGGGAATAGGAAAGATGCATTGGCATCCGCAGAATGTGTTGCATGGATTCGAAGCGACTATTCTGGATGAAAGCGGACGTGTGGAGTCTCCTTATTTTATGAGTGATTATCGTAAATGGTTCAATACGCAGGCTTTCGGTCTGGATCCCGACAGTACGGGGGTGGAGTGGAACGCCCACGAAGCGAAAGCGTATGCTTTGCCCGAACGGTTGCATCCTACCGTATGGACAGGAGACAGGGCGGTGGAGGCGATAAAAGGTTATTCTTCTGAACAGCCTTTGTTCTTGAAAGTATCTTTTGCCCGTCCGCATAGCCCGTATGATGCCCCCCCGGCGAATAGTGGATATGTATGAAGGCAGAGAAATACCTACTCCCGTGGTAGGTGACTGGTGTAAAGACCTTGCAATAGATGCCCATCCCGAAAAGAATCCCGAAGCGGCTATAGGAAACTATGGAGTGGAATATGCCCGTAATTCCCGTAAGTATTATTATGCTTCGGTTACTTTCATTGATGAGCAGGTAGGGCGTATTGTGGATGAACTGAAAAAGAAAGGAATGTATGACAATGCGCTGATATGTTTTGTGGCCGATCATGGCGATATGTTGGGAGATCATCATTTGTGGCGTAAAACGTATGCTTATGAAGGATCGGCAGCTATTCCTTTTATTATAAAGCTGCCCGAAAGTATGAAGAGTAGCCTGCAACCTGGTGAAAAAATAGAAGCTCCGGTGGAGTTACGCGACTTGCTTCCTACTTTTCTGGCATTGAACGGCTGCCGGATTCCGAAAGAAATGGACGGTTTGTCTTTACTTCCTTTATTGGAAAAAGGGAAAGCTCCCTGGCGTGAATATATTGATATAGAACATTCCACTGCTTATTGGGCGGATAATTATTGGTGTGCTTTGACGGATGGGAAAATAAAGTATATCTGGTTTTTCCGTACTGGTGAGGAACAATTGTTCGATTTGTTAAAAGACCCATACGAATTGCATGATTTGTCAAAAGTCAAGGCTTCCGGAAAAACATTGGAAAAGATGCGGAAAGCGATGGCAGGACATTTGCAGGAAAGAGGGGAGGAATGGGTGAAAGACGGCAAACTGGTCATCCGCAATAAAAATCTTTTATATAGTCCGAATTATCCAACAAATAAAAATAAACCATGAAGAAATTAATTCTAACCTTTTCATTTTTAGTGTTGTTGTTAGGCACTATGCAGGCATCGGTATCCATTATTCCGATGCCGCAGAAGTGCATCGAAAAAAGGGGAAATTTTACGGTAAATGACAAAACTGTAATAACTTTGTCTGTAGATAACGAGGAGATGCGCAATGCTGTATCTTTTTGGAATGATTTGTTTGATACAGCTGCCGGGTTCTCATTGGAGATCTCTTCTATTCCCCGTTCTTCCAATGTGATCCGTTGTCGGCTTAACACATCTCTGCCCAATGAGGAATCCTACAAGTTGACAGTCTCTCAATCTTCTATCCATATAGACGCCAGGACTCCTAAAGGCATCTTTTATGCTTTTCAGACATTGCGTCAATTATTGCCTTCTGCCATTGAAAGCGACAAGTTGGTGACGGAAAAAGTAAAATGGAATATCCCTTGTGTAGTGATAGAAGATTCGCCTGCATTTTCTTATCGCGGAGTGATGCTTGATGTTTCCCGTCACTTCATTCCGAAAGAGGATGTAAAGCGTCATATTGACTTGCTTGCTTTTCATAAGTTGAACATCCTTCATTGGCATTTGACTGATGACCAGGGATGGCGTATCGAAATCAAGAAATATCCCAAACTGACTACCGTCGGAGGTTACCGTAAAAAAAAGCGATTTTGGGATATATGTGGGATAATCCTACAGAGTGGGACACTAAGCGTTATGGCGGATTTTATACACAGGAAGATATCAAAGAAGTGGTGGCATACGCCAAGAAGCGTTTTGTGGAAATTATTCCTGAAATAGAAATGCCAGGACATAGCGTGGCGGCACTGACAGCATATCCTGAATATTCCTGTACCGGAGGGCCTTTTGAGGTGGAAGGCCGTTGGGGGTGTTTTTCAATGATATTTATTGTACCAAAGAGTCTACTTTCACTTTTATGCAGGATATTCTGGATGAGGTAGTGAAGCTTTTCCCCTCCAGCTATATTCATTGGGCGGGGATGAGGCTCCTCGTATCCGTTGGAAAAATTGTGTACACTGTCAGGAACGGATGAAGCAGGAACATTTGACAAAAGAGGCTGAATTACAGACTTATTTCATCAATCGGATTGAGAACTATCTGAATGCCAGAGGAAAGAAAATTATCGGTTGGGATGAAATCTTGGAGGGAGGTATTCCGCAACGTGCTACCGTGATGTCATGGAGAGGTGAAAAGGGAGGAATCCATGCGGCAAAAGCCGGATATGATGTCATTATGTCTCCTAACATTTATATGTATTTTAATTGTTTCCAGTTTAAGGGGAATGGAAGGAAAATAGGGAACCCCAATCGGGTGATTACATTGGAAAAAGTTTATAATTATCATCCGGTTCCCGAAGCGCTGACTGCGGATGAGGCCAAACATATCAAAGGAGTGCAGGCCAATTTGTGGACGGAGTATATGTCTGCGCTTGATGAGATGGAGTATATGCTTTATCCGCGCGTGGCGGCTTTGTCCGAGGTGGCATGGAGCAAAAGGAACATAAAGATTATGGAAAATTCTGTACCCGTTTGGAGGGCATCCGGCAACATTATGATGTGTTGGAAATAAATTATTGTAAGAAAATCAGTAATGAATGATCTGTTTGTGATGAATATGAAAAGAAAAATGCTATTTGTTTGTTTCGTCTTCCTTGCTTTGTTGCAGGGGTGGGCGCAACACACTTGGCAGGCCGGTCCGGTAAATTTAGAACTTATTCAACGGGGCGATTCGGAGTTTCCTTCCGGTTTCTCAGCTTTCTCGTTGAAAAGTCATTTTATTTGGTGTGGTTCGGCTATTCAGGCAGAGGAGGATGGAAAGTATTATTTATTTTATTCCGCTATGGAATCAGGATCGGAGCACCCTAGATTTATAGACGCTTGGTTGCTGGGTTCGATGATTGGAGTAGCTGTATCCGACTCTCCTTATGGGGGATATAAGGATATAGGTATTGTGTATAATAAGGATGGATATCGTCCGGATAGCTGTTCATGGGATGCACAGTCGGTTCATAATCCCCATATCAAGAGATATAACGGAAAGTACTATTTGTATTATTGTGCTACGGTAGATCCGGGTGAGAATGCTCATGTAAAGGGAAAACTAAGCAGAAGAGACAGACTCCAACAAAATCAAAAGTTGGGGGTGCTGTGTTTTAATTCCATAAAAGAGTTACTGGAAGGTAAATTTTCATGTAATGAGCAACCTTTGCTTGCTCCACGTACACGGGTGAAGCCTGATAATGTACTGGAACCCTCATCTGAAGGTACTGTAACCAAGCCTGATAATCTCATTTTAGTCAATCCGGCAGTGGTATATCATCCTTTGAAAAAGAAATATTATCTTTACTTTAAAGGGAATGTTTATGACCCTACTTGGCGTGGTGTGCATGGAGTAGCCATAGCCGATGCCCCCGAAGGTCCTTTTATTGTGCAGGATGACTATGTATTTGAGTTTGAAACAGGGGATAACCAGAAATTGAATGCGGAAGACCCGTTTGTATGGTATCACCGGAAAGACAATTGTTTCTATGCTGTTTTTAAAGATTTTACGGGAGGATTTACAAAAGGTAAGCCGGGATTGGCCATCATGTATTCTGAAGATGGTATACATTGGAAACTTCCCGAACATTCTTTGTTTATGAATAAAGAAATAATTCTGAAGAATGGAGAGCGGATAGAGGTAGATCGTTTGGAACGTCCTCAGTTATTATTGGATGAAAATGATGAACCTATTGTGCTTTATTCGGCTTGTTCCATTACTCCGTTGAATATGAAACAAGATGGGAGCTCGTTCAATGTTCAGATTCCAATTTTTAGAAATAAGTAAGAAGGATAATATGGTGTAAAAGCAGTCCGGCATATGGATGAATATCTGTGCCGGACTGCTTTTTTATATTGTGGCGGAAGAAATGGAACTTTTGATAAACCTTTCGGACACATGCTTGTTTATGATAAGTTCATGTTTTTGACATGAGTAACATAAATCTATTGCAAAGACTAATGAAAGAAAATAGACCTCCTTTTTTGCCGTTTTCGCAATCTTGCTTTAATTATTTTAAAGTAAGGGGCTTTATTGGATTTTCGGAATTGTGTATCAGAACATTTCATCCTGATTCACAAAGATATATATGTCCCTATTTGCCCGATGCGCATATTTTGGAGTTCCGGCTTCCGGCAGCGACTATAGAGTGTGTTATCAATAAACAAGGTATATGCATTGAGGCTATCATGTTTACCGATTAGTAAGTGCTTAATCTTCCTTTTTTCATTTCTTAATAATTAAGCCAAAGCTTGAATGAAGAAAGTTTTTCTTCACTGATGGTGATTTGGGCTTTGTAAGGAGGAAGGACACTGACTACTATCTTGCCATTAAAATAAGGTTCGGCATGGTCTATGGAAGCAATGCTGATAATAATCTGACGGTTGGCGCGAAAGAACTGTTCTGGGTCCAACTGTTCCATTAATTTATTCAGAGACAGGTCGATTATGTGTTCTTGTCCTTTTTGGGTGACGGCAAAAGTTATTTTATTTTCAGAATAGAAATAGGCTATGTCCGTTACTTGAAGAGACCAGAAACGGTCGGCTCCATAAATAAGGAAGCGTGTACGGTAACGTCTTTCTTTATGTTGCAGGGTATCCAGCAATGTATCCAGATATTCTTGGGGGCGGGAGATTCCTTTGTTTTGTAAAGTTTCGTATTTGATGATGGCATCGAGCAGACGTGTTTCGTCGATGGGTTTCAGTATATAATCTATGCTATTTACTGTAAATGCGCGGATGGCATATTGGTCGTAGGCAGTTGTAAAAATAATTATAGAGGAAGGATGCACGGCCGAAAGGAAATCGAATGCGTTTCCATCTGCCAATTGGATATCGAGGAAGATCAGGTCGGGTTGTGGATTATCTTTAAACCAAGCCACAGCTTCGTCCACACTGCCCGGTATAATGGTCAGTGTCCATTGCGGGCGCAGACGGGTAATCATGGAATGTAATAAACGTGCTGCTGGCACTTCATCTTCTATAATGATTGCGTTTAGTTTATTCATATGCTAAAGGTACTTTTACGGTAAACAAATTGTTTGCTTTAGTGACAATGATTCCTTCGCCGAGCAGTAGTTTGCAACGGTTGGAAAGATTATTCAATCCTACTCCCGAAGAGGTGTCATTACTCTTTTTAGGTTGGATAGGGTTACTTACTGTCAGGTAATAATTTTCAATTTCTATATTAATTTGCATAGGCTTGTTTGAGGTGATGGAATTATGCTTGATGACATTTTCTACCAGCAGTTGCAAAGTTAGTGGCGGGAGCATGGCTTCAGGATAGTCTTCGGGAAGATGACATTTGTAACTGATGCAATTTCCTAATCGGACTTCGTGAAGAAAGAGGTAGGATTTCATAAATTCCAATTCTTCGCTTAAAGGTACCAAGACTTTATCTTGACTTTGAAGGACATAGCGGTAAACGCTGGACAGATGCTTAGTGAAGCGGACTGCATTGGCGGGATTGTATTCTATTTCTGCAATCAGCGTGTTGAGACTGTTGAACAGAAAGTGTGGATTGAGTTGGTTTTGCAGGGCGGTGTAACGGGCTGTGTTATTTTCTTTTTGAAGTTCGGCAGCTTCTTGTTGCAGTTTTAATGTGTTCTGAATAGAACGGTTAGATAAAAGTAGTCCTACAATAACTAACTCCACCAACCATACCAGAAAGAGGATGCGCCAGCCGCCATTTGGGAAAATAAATATGTTGTAGGAACCTACCAGAAGTTTTCCGACAATCAATAAACTATAATTCAAAAGAAAGAACAGAAGAGTTACGGCTATATAAATGGTAATAATTTTCCAACGTTTGCGGATATTCAATGCATATTGACTGTTTAGCCAGGAACTGAGCCGCAACGTTGAGTAGCCAAGAATATTGAAGGCTGTGATGAAGAAGATAAAAGCACCTTTGGAAAATAGCATATCTGCCACATGGGGTGACAAATCGGAATAATTGGCTAGAAGAAGATAGGAAAATGCTCCTAGTCCGGAGAATAAAAGGCCATATAATGTAACATTCCATTTCATGTGAACAAAGCTACAATATTTTACAGAATAATCATAGACTGGAGAGGTGTTAAATTAATATTTTCCATTCACTATAGGTACGGATAAATTCCGTTCCTTGGTGAATGGAAGAATATGCTTTTCATGATGGTTGGTTTTATCTAATATTTGTTTAAAGCTTTCAGCAATGCGGAATAGTGTCCTTGTGCAGAAACTTTGGCTTGTACATAGTTGGTTTGTGAAATCTGCCGATAGTTTTGTGCCTCTATCATTTCCACTATTGATACTTTCCCCTCTGTATATCTTTCCAATGCCATTTGTTCGTTTTTGCGGGCTTTTTCCAATGAGTTTCTAGTTAATTGTACTTGTTCCATTGCTTGAGACAAGGATACACGGGCTGTCTGCACTTCCAGATTTACATGGTCACTTACTTGGTGCAGATTATCAGTCGCGGCACCGATCTGGAAAGAGGCTGCCCGTTTTTCGTTGCGTCGTTTCCCCCATTCAAAAATAGGTACAGATAACTTAGCATAAACGGCATAGTTGGGATCAAGGTCGGATTTAAAGTTATATCCTGGTGAAGAGTAACTTCCTTCTATGCCGACATACAGTTGCGGTTTATATTTTGAGTCAGTCAGTTTCTTTGAGCTTTCGGCTATGCCTATTTGGTCGTATGCTATTTTTAGTTCCGGTCGGTTAGAACCGTCTTGCTTCCATAACTGCTCATTCATTACGATGGAAGGAATGGTATCTTCCACTTCCGTTATTTCATGAAGTGCCGTGCCAATCAGTGAATTAAGTGCCATTCTTCCTGTTTCCAAACTGCTTTTTGCTTGGAGCAATTGGTATTCGGCTTCATTTAGTTTTACTTCTGCCATAAGCAAGTCTTGCGGGTCAACTAGTCCTGCTTCGACTCGCTCACGGATAGTTTTGGTGAGTGAGGCGATAGAGTTTCGATAGTCGGTAGCAACTTGCAGAAGTTCGGCACGGGCTACGGTATTCCAGTATTGCATATCGGTTTGGTAGCACAGGGCGGAACGAAAGTATTCCGCCTGATGTGCTGCCAGACTATGTTGATGTTTTGCCATCCGGATGGTTTCCAGCAGACGCCCGCCTGTATAGACCGGCTGTAATAGGGTAAGTGAGGCACCATATTTCATGTCCTTGCCTTCGAACGTCAGTGGGTTTTGCATACTGGGCAAGTCCAGAGTGAGCTGGATGGGGTTGCCGGTATATTGAAAGTTGGCGTCACCCGAAAGTTTGGGACGCAAATCTTTTCGGGCGGCTTTTTCCAGTTCGATACTTGCAGAGATGTGTTTATCCGCCGCCTTCAGGTCGTGGTTGTATTCCACAGCCATCGACCTGTACTTTTCCAATAAATCACTTTGTTGGGAGAAAGTAGCGGACGGAACACTAAAAATAAAGATAAACAGTATATTAATTCTTTTCATAGGATGCATATTTAGAATTACTCTTAATTTTATAAAACATGGCATATAATGCCGGGGTTACGAATAACGTTAGCAATGTGGCAAACGTCAGTCCGAAAATAATAGTGGCTGCCATACCGCCGAATGCTATATCGAACAACAACGGAACCATTCCTAAAATAGTAGTGGTCGCTGCCATAAGTACAGGTCTTGTTCTTGACACTGTAGCTTCTATGATGGCGGTATAAGGTGCGATTCCATTTCGGCGCTGTATATTTATTTCATCCAGTAACACAATCACATTTTTAATAATCATACCTAATAATCCCAGCCATCCGGCGATGGGGAAGAAGCCGAAATCGAATCCGGTGAGCAGCATACCTATGGCAACCCCGATAAGGGAAAGGGGAAGGATACACAGGATAATGACCGGTTGTCTGAGGTTACCGAATAATGCTACAAGAATTACAATGAGCATCAGAAAAGCCAAAGGAAAGAACTTGGCAATGGCCTGCATCGCTTCGCCTTGGTCTTTGTATTGGGCATCCCAAAAGAAGGTATATCCTTCGGGCAATTCTATTTCTTCTATCTCTTTTCGTATTTCTCCGTGTACTTCCGCCATGGTGTGTCCCGGTTTTACTCCACACATGGCTGCCATGGATAACTGACGGTTATAAGTACGTATTTGCGGAAATTCCCAAGTGGTTTCAATTTTTTCCGTTACTTGTGACAGAGGTGCCGAATGCTCCCCGTTCCAAACAGAGAAATCCCCTAAAGATCGCTCGTCTGTAATATGAACCCCTTCCGATTTTAGTAATACAGGTACTTTCTTTTCATTATCCCGATAAATTCCTACAGGAGTTCCATCACTGATAGACTTGACGGATTGCATCATTTGTGCTTTGGTGATACCCAGTGCTCCGGCTTTTACCGGATCGTAAACAGGGCGGATCATTAAACTCATGTTGCCCCATTCGTTGCGGGCGTCCGCTACTTTGGGATTGCGGCGCATGATTTCTATTGCTTTCCCTGCCAGTGAATCTAGTACAGCAGGATCCGGTCCTAGAAAACGGGCTTCGATGACGGCTTCTGTCAAAGGGCTAAGCTCGAATTTGTTCACTTTTATCAGGGGTTCGGGATATTTCTGGCGAATGGAGTCTTGCAGTAGCGCATGTAATTCCTTTGAATCTTTGGAGGTCTTGCATTTTACCAGTATTTGTGCATAATTGGATTGAGGACCGAAAGATACATTGGATAAATAATAGCGGGGGGGGCGTGCGACCTATGTAGGTAGAAACCATTTCTGTTTCTTCGTGTCCGCGTATATAGTCTGCCAGACTGCTTGCCATGCGGTCTGTTTCGTTAATGTTTGTTCCTTCGGGCAGCCACATATCTACGGTAAAGTATTGTTTTTCCAGTGCGGGTACGAATACTTTAGGAATAAATTTGAAACTCCAGGCAGAGAGTATCAGCATAATGGCCAGTGAGCCGATGGTGACCGACCGGTGGCGGAGCACCCAATGTAAAGCATTGCGGAAACGGTTGTAATATTTTCCGTCAAACAGTGCCGCTTTCAGTTCCTCGGGACGTGGGCGGCGGACAAATTCCTGTATAAAGAAAGGTGTCTGTGTCAGTGCGAACACCCAGCTGAACATCAGGGATACTCCGATAACCACGACTAATGAGGATAACAGTTCACCTGTGATATGTGGTGAATAATAGATAGGAAGGAAAGTAAGAATAGCGATTACGGTTGCTGCCAACAAGGGCAGGGCGGTAGTCGAGCAAGCCTGCATGATGGCTACACGTTTCCGCATTCCACGCTCCATATTGATTAAAGCGGAGTCTGACACAACAATGGCATTGTCTACCAACATCCCCATGGCGATAATGATGGCGGCCAGTGACATTCGCTGGAGTGCGATGCCGCAAGCCATCATGACAATGAGAGTGGCGAAGATGGAAAAAAATCAGTCCGCTACCTATCAGCGTGCCATTCTTGAACCCGATGAAAAATAATAGAATGGCTATAACAGTTAAAACGGAAATGATGAGATTCAAGACAAAGCCTTGATTGGCAACGGCTGATTCATATCCTTGATCGTAGATAGAGGTCAGTTCATATCCTTCAGGCATGGATTGGGATAATTCGTCAATGCGTTTTTTTCACAGCTTCTGCCATATCCACTACATTTCCGGTGGGGACGGTGGAGATGGCAATACCTATGGCCGGATTACCGTCAATGCGCATCAGATTGCTGGCAGGTGTCTGATAACTTTCTTCTATTTGTGCAATGTCGGCAAGGCGGAAATGTTCACCGGAGCGTGATACGATAGTCAGGTTTCTTATATCATCTAATGAATAAAAATTTCCAGTGGATTCAATGCGCAGCCGATTTTGTCCGGCATCAATACCTCCGGCATCCACCACTTTATTTTGTGCTTCGAAAGCGCGGGCTATATCCGAGGTCGTAATTCCGCTTTGTGCCATGACGGATGGGCTGACAGACACGTCAATGGTAGGTGTCTGTATTCCGTAGATTTCTATTTTAGCAACATCTTTTATTTTCAATAGTTCGTTTTTGATAATCTTGGCTTCGTCTTCCAGTTCCCGATAGGTATGGCTCTTTCCAGTCAGTCCATAGAAAACTCCCAATACATCTCCAAAATCATCGTTAACAACAGATGGACCTGCTCCGGCGGGAAGTTTGCTTTGTACATCATTTACTTTACGGCGTAATTTGTCCCAAAGTTGTTGCATTTCGTCTGCCCGGATTTCCTTTTTTACATAAACGGTTATTTTTGAAAGTCCTGTTCGGTTTTCTGTTTTCAGATAATAAAGTTCACCAAGAGATTGGATGGATTCTTCCAGAACATCTGTTACTTGAGATTGTACCTCGGAGGGGGATGCTCCGGGATACGGAGTCAGTACGAGTGCTTGTTTGATGGTAAAGGGGGCGTCTTCCAGTTTTCCCATTTTGATATAGGAGAACAGCCCACCGGCCAATATCAATACCAACAGCAAGATAGTGACTGCTTTCTTCTGTAGAAAATATTTTACGAGTTTCATGATTGTTTATTTCTGTGATATTATTCGTTTTCTACACTTATTTTCATTCCATCCGATAGGAAGCGGAGCCCACTGTTTGCTACAGTTTCATCAGGATACAAGCCTTCGGTGATAGATACATAACCGTTTGGCAATAGATCCCCTTTCTTTACTTTTCTCTTAGTTACTTGTTGGGTTTTGGAATTTACTACCCATAAATAATCTCCTTCTGTAGGGCGATGGCAAAGGGCTGTTTGAGGGATGGCTGCTCCTTGGGAAAGAGTTGAAACGGAAGGGGCATTTAGGCTTGCTTTACCAGACATACCTGCCAGTAATTTCCCTTCTTTATTGGGAAGTAGAGCGGTCAGCAGATAAGAGAGGTTATTGCGGGTAGTCCCTTTGGAAATTTCCATTATCTTAGCATTATATACTTTATCGGGTTGGGCGTCAAATCGTACTTGTATTGTATCTAGTGCTTGCGCTGCACGGGCAATGTCTTGAGTGACATAAATCTCCAGTTTAAGTTGGTCTATATCAATAAAAGAAATGATGGGCTGGGTTGCTTTCACGTCTTGAAATTTCTCTATATATACTTCACCCACATAACCATTGAATGGAGCGATAAGGCGTGTGTCTTCCAGTTCATAGGAAGCTGTATTGAAAGTTGTTTTTGCAGTGATATAGTCTGCTTTTGCTTTTTCATAAGTACTTGCAGAAACATTTCCTTTGCCGTATAACTTTTGTATACGTTCGAATTCCGCTTTTGCCTGATGGTAGATTGCTTCGGCACGTTCTTTACGGATGCGGAAATCGCGCGGATCTATTTCGGCTATGATGCTGCCTTGTTGGTATCGGTTACCTGCGTATACATCGAAACGGTCGATGGGACCGCCTACTCGGAAAGATAACTCGGAAGTGCGAAAAGGTCGGGCAATAAAAGAGAATTCTTTGTCACCCTGATGTGAAACTGGAACAGCTTGTGTTGTTTTTACAATAAGGTCTTGTTTTTTATCATTGCCTTCGGCAGCACAGGAAGAAAGTAGTGCGGCAAGGCTTAATAATAGCATGGAATGTACGTTTATCTTCATATTTTGTCTTTTAAGTTTGAGACAAAAATAAAGATTGAAGGGAGAACAGATGGGGAAGAAAAATGCTGAAGCCGGAAAAAGAAGACCGGAAAAAGGGAAAATGCATCCTGAATAA
>ENA-OQBL01000569-OQBL01000569.1-human-gut-metagenome-genome-assembly--contig:-NODE-569-length-18786-cov-5.881291_pt1 | contig 18786 bp, 19 predicted proteins | sample MGYA00242747_ERZ504553 | MGnify/ENA primary metagenome ERZ504553 (study PRJEB26092, sample SAMD00036240) | human gut metagenome | host: Homo sapiens | study: EMG produced TPA metagenomics assembly of...
TATAATCAATGCAGAGATCATTAAATATCAGTCAGCGAGATACTTAATGATCCATGTATCCGCACAAAGATTTGTGTCAAACAACAAATAAAGGTGCACAGACCTCCGCGCAATGCGCATCTAAAAACTCATTAAAAAAATGTACTTCGTCCGCAGGAAGTACTTTTTTTGAACGAAAAGATAATTATCAATATTATGATAGCATCTTCAGTTCATGTTCTTCATTCATACAGGCAAATCTGGTACCGATAGTTTCAGCCAGTTGTCTGTTATGTGTAATCGTAATCAACGTTTTTCCTGCTTTATGAAAAACTCTGCAGAAAATCCACCAGCATATCCTGTGTTTTTTCATCAAGTCCTGCAAGAGGTTCATCGAGAATCAGAACCTCAGGATTCAACGAAAGAATACATGCCAGTGAAACCTTTCTTTTCTCCCCTCCACTCAGATGATAGGGTGGTCTATCTCTTAGTTTTTCCAATCCAAATAAGTGCAGGCAGTCTTCTGTTCTTTTTTAATCTCCGCTTCCGAAAGCCCATCTGGACCGGGCCAAATGCAATTTCCTCTTCCACACTTCCACAGAAAAGCTGGGTATCTGCATTCTGAAACACATATCCCATCTGCTGATGAAATCCATTTTGCAAACTGGCTGTTTTTTAACGCTTTTTCATTAATTTCATGTCCCTGATAAAAATATTTTCCTTCCGATGGAAAAATAATTCCATTCAATAGTTTAATCAGTGTTGATTTTCCACATCCGTTAGGTCCCTGGATAACTATAGAATCTCCTCTGTTTATGTGAAGATCCACATATCTCAGTGCAATTTCTTTTTCATATGCAAAACATACATTCTCAAGTCTGATCATAACTACCCTCTTCTGTCTTTTCCTGTCAATTATCATATCTTTCTGTTCAGATACCAGAACAATACAATACATCCAGCCATAATAAAAGTGCTGAAAATATCCGCTGCACATAACGTGTATTTCTGCTTTTTCTTATACTCTCCTGTAAATCCACGACAACACATTGCTGCATGCATTTCCTCTGCCATTTCACCAGATTTCAGAAATGAGATTCCCAACACACCTGACAAAGCTTTTGCTTTCTGAGGATTCTTTCCCACTGACCTTAACCGGACAGACGTAAGAATAGCTGCACATATCTCTCCAAGCACCGAAATATATTTCAAAGTAATATCCAGCGTAAAAATAAATATGGATGGCAGCCGAAAAGTTCTCATACTTCCTGTCAGTTTATTCCAGGATGTCCCTGATGACAAAATACCAACCAGAGTTACAGATACATATACTCTTGAAGTAATATTCATTAAAGTCTGAGGAGTTCCCATAAATACAGATGGGAGAAGGATCAATATAGAAAACAGAACCGCACCTGCTGTTCCTCTCAGGATCTGACGGATAGCTTTTGCCGAAAAAAACGCCAGTCTGGCTGTCACTGCTGCACACATAATCAGAGTAAACAGATAATTTCCCGAACATGCAGTAAGAACAATATATAGAAGTGTATAAAACAGTTTTCAGAGAAGGAGTGGCAGAAAATTTTGCCATCCTTCCCTTTCATTAAAACCGCATTTTTTGCAAGCACAGATTAAAACTGATTTTCGTACTTTTTTGTTAAAAATGCTTCTTTATCTTTAGATGGAACATAAGTTTCTCCGGAACACATCCAGTCTGGAAGCATAGTTTCTTCTTTTTTATGATCATTCATCTGTTATGCAGCCTTCTTTTTAAAATCAACTTTCTCTTTCATCATTGAAGAAATAATCTTAAAAATGATCACCAGAAGTGCCACGCCTACAATAGCCGAAAGAATATATCCTGTCCACTCAGGTAACCCGGACATAGAATAATCAGGAAACAAAGTTGACAGTTCAAATCCATTGGTCATTCCTGACGGAGTGTATCCAAGCTGGCTTCCGCCACTTACCAGACCAGCGATTTCATCAGCACCCCATTCACCCCAGGCAGTACCGGTTGCCAGAAGTCCCAGAGGAGTCAGTACGATGAGAACAGCCATCAGTATATACAGTGGTTTAAATGCTGTCTTATCCGGAACAGCATCCAATGCTTTTGGTGTAACTTTTTCAACAAAGGTAAGTACCACTACTGTCAGAATAATCTCTGCCAGACCAAATAATGTAATATGTCCGATCATCATTGCAGGTATTGATACACTTAGCGGATACGGACAATAAAGAGCCTGGCCTTCTGCATTTTTGAACAGCAGTGGCTGAATACCAAATTCAACAGCTGCACAAAAGGCCGCAGCATTAATACCTATATATGAACTAATTGCCGCGCTAAGTTTGCGCATACCTGTTTTCTTCAAAAGAAGTTTATACAGGAAAAAGCCCAGATATGGCAATATAAATGCCATATTAAAACAGTTTGCCCCAAATGCAAGGATTCCGCCATCTCCAAAAAGAAGGGCCTGTATCAGCAGAGCAATAGAAACCGCTATGCACCCGGCTGCAGGACTTCCTGTCAGTATGGCAATAAGAGTTCCCCCTACTGCATGTCCTGTTGTACCGCCCGGAAGCGGAACATTAAACATCATTCCCAGGAATGAAAAGGCTGCCCCAATACCAAGAAGCGGCATCTTTGATTTCGGTATCTCTGTTTTTATTTTATGAATAGAATATCCCCACACCGGAAGCATGGCTGCTGTCATTACAGCACATGTTGACGGGCTTAAATAATTTTCAGGTATATGCATAAATATACTTCCTTTCCTGTGAAAATATTATTTTTATCTGGCGCGCACCTTACAAACAACTGTATTGTAGCACCACATTAAAGCGTCAACAACCCACCCAAGGGGATATCTATATATTCTTATCCGGCATAGTTTTGCCTGTATTTTTCATACCACTATCGCACTTCCCAAAAAAATCACATTCACGAAAGTACCGCATCCACCAGTCTCTGCGTATACTCTTCCTTGGGTTCATTGATGATATCATCGGGAATTCCGCTTTCCACTACTTTTCCCTCATACAGTACCAGAACCCTGTCACAGAACATCTGGACAAGGGCCAGATTATGACAAATAAAAATAAAAGACAGCCCATTCTTCTCTTTCAGGTCTTCCAGAAGCTCCATGATCTGTTTCTGTATGGTTACATCCAGAGCACTGGTTGCCTCATCACAGATCAGAACTTTTGGTTTTACTGCCAGAGCTCTTGCTATCGCAGCCCGCTGACACTGTCCGCCACTTACCTCATGAGGATATCTTTTTGCATATTCCTTCTCAAGGCCGCACTGCTCAAGCAATTCTGCTACTCTTTTCTCCACATCAGCCTTTTTCATTCCACGGTTTCTAAGACTCTCACCAATTCCGTCACCCAGTGTCCTTCTGGGATCAAAAGAACCCACCGGATTCTGAAAAACCATCTGTATATCTCCATATACCTCTTTCAGCTGACTTTGTTTCAGTCTTGTAATATCTTTTCCTTCAAATTTCAATGTACCCTCTGTGATATCAGTCAGCCGGGTGAGCAGCTTTGCTATTGTACTTTTCCCACTGCCGGATTCTCCTACGATTCCCAGCGTTTCTCCTTTTTTTAGTGTAAAGCTTACATCATTTACTGCTTTAAAAGGATTTTTTCCTCTCTGGGTAAATATTTTTGTTAAATGTTCTGCCTCTAAAAGTATGCTCATACTCTGACCTTCCTTTGCAGCTTTGGTACAGCCTCCAGCAATTTCCTGGTATACGGATCCCGGGGATGATCCAGTACACGGTCTGCTGTGCCATATTCTACTGTTTTTCCATTTTTCAAAACCAACACAGTATCTGCCATTGCCCGGACTACCCCGATATCATGTGTCACGATCACAATTGCAGTTCCAAACAACTCTCTTAACTTAAGCATTTCCCTTACAACCTGACGCTGTACAGACACATCCAGAGCACTGGTCGGTTCATCCGCAAATAGGATGGGCGGATTCATAAGCATGGCAATTGCAATACCTGCTCTCTGATTCATTCCGCCTGACAGTTCAAATGGATAACTGTCCCACACACGCTGACTGTCCTTAAAGTTCAGTTTATCAAACAGATCCATTGCCCTGCTTTTGGCCTCACTTCTTGTTATCTTCGTATGTACACGCATACTTTCATAAATCTGTTCTCCAATGGTGCGGATCGGGCACAGGGAAGCACCTGCATCCTGAAAGATCATGCCAATTCCTGCACCTCTGATCTTTCTTTTTTGCTTTCTCCGGTATATCCAGAATATTCTGATTCATATATCGGATATCTCCTCTTGTCACAAGACCATCCGATCCCAGAAGTCCCACTGCAGCTTTGATCAGAGTGCTTTTCCCACTGCCGGATTCTCCCACAAGACCAAGTATTTCTCCATGTTCAAGGGAGAAACTCACATCATGAACCACCGCTTTTCCGCCAAATGATATCTCTACGGAATCGTAGGTCAGTATTTTTACTATCCATCTGTAAACCATCCTTGTTAATCCTTACCAAATTCAGGGGCAAAATATCTTTTGCCCCTGAAATATCATCGTTCAAATATTCTTCATTTATTCTTACAGTTTAGTTAATATCCAGATCTGCTGTCAGTTCATAATAATCACATGGATGTGCAGTCAGTCCTGTTACATTAGACTGCATGATCATACTCATTCTCAGGTGAGAACAGAATACATAGGCATTATCATCCAGGATTGTCTGCTGCATCTGGATTGCCAGATCTGAACGCTTATCTGCATCAAATTCTTGCTTCATCTGTTTTTCCAGATCTTCCAGTTTATCACTGTGATAATGTCCGTTATTGCTTGCAGATTCATCCAGTGTACAGGAAGTGAAGAAATACTCCGGATCTCCTGTAGGTGCAGTTACCATGGCACTTGCATATACATCCCATAATGTAGGATCTTTACGGATAGTATTATTATCAGAGGTACAATTCACCTGAACATCCATACCGATTTCTTTTAAGGTCGCCTGTGCAGACTCTGCAAGAAGCGGAAGCTCCTGACGGCTTGGATAAGTAAGCCAGCGGATTTCCAGTTTCTGTCCGTCTTTTTCACGGATACCGTCACCATCGGAATCCACCCATCCAGCTTCCTCCAGAACCTTCTTTGCCCCATCAGGATCATAGCTCTCTGTTGTCAGATTCTGTCCGCCAAAAGAGAAGGTATCCGGGAAAACACCAACTGCAGGATATCCATATCCATTCAGAAGCACAGACACAAAGCTGTCCTTATCAATACCCATGGCAATTGCTTTACGCACTGCCGGGTCAGATGTTACAGGACTTTCAAAGTTCATCCATGCATAGAATGCACGGCTTGTAGCTGTACTGGTAAATGTAAAGTCATCATTTTCAAATAAAGGATAGCTTGCATATGCCATACCATAGGCAGCATTAATCTCCCCTGCCTGAAGAGCCATTGCCAGTGTATCACCGTCAGAGATTGTACGGACAGTGATCTCATCCACATTCACATCTCCGTTCCAGTAGTTTTCATTCTTTACAAGATTAACATGATCATCTGTCACCAGTTCAGTTGCCACATAAGGACCTGTACCGATCACTATACCATCATCACTGATACCTGCCTGCATATCAATAATACATCCATAAGGATCACTGAGATAATTGATCAGTGCAGGCTTCGGTTCTGTAGTCTTTATGGTAACAGTATTTCCATCTGCCTCGATAGTATCAATGCAAAGATCTCCTGCTGCACGCTCATGATTGGCAACCAAAGCCTCCAGGCTTTCCTTTACTGCTTCTCCGTCACAGGCACGTCCATTGGAAAACACAACTCCGTCGTTCAGTGTGATCTTCCAGGTCAGCTCGTCAATATTTTCATACTCTTTTGCGATCCATGGCTCTATTTCCATTGTATCAGAATAACGGAAAAGAGTTTCCCCTACTCCATAACGGATGCAAGCCCATCCTGCATAGGTATTCTGAGGATTAATATCTGCCTCCTCATTTTCCGCATTAAAGGTGGTATCGCCAAATACCAATGTCTTTTTTTCTGCTGCCAGTGTTGGCATAGCTGTCATTCCTACTGCCAGCCCCAGGGCAATTGCCATTGCCAGAAATTTCTTTGTTCTCATTTTCTTTCCTCCTCGTTTGTTTTCATATTACTTATCATGAACGGCTGTTCTTAGGATCCAGATAGTCACGAACTGTATCACCTAACAGATTGAAAATTGCCACAGATATAAAAATTGCAATTCCAGGTGATAATACTACCCATGGATATGTTTGGATCATACTTCGTCCGCTGCTCATCATACTTCCCCATTCAGCCATGGGAATCTGTGCTCCCAGTCCAAGAAATGACAGACCTGCAAGTTCCATCATCATGGTACCGATATCAAGCATGGCTGTTACCAGAACAGGGCCCAGCATATTTGGAAGAATATGTCTGAGCATAATCTGACCTGAGCTGTCACCTGCCAGTATGGCAGCATGAATATAGGGTTCCTCTTTTAATGCCAGAGTCTGCCCTCTGGCAATACGTGAATATTTCGGCCAGCTTACTACTGCCAGTGCTATAACAGCATTCTGAATGCCTCCCCCAAGAATAGCTGCAATCGCCATGGCAAATACAAGCCCGGGGAAAGCAAGACATACATCTGAAATCCTCATCATAACAGCATCTGCAGCTCCGCCAAAATATCCGCAGCATACACCCACAGCTGTTCCCAGCACAGAAATCACCGCAACCAGAATAAAGGTAGAGAAAATACTGGCTCTTGCGCCACTTATAACTCTGGACAGCATATCCCTTCCATATGTATCTGTTCCCATAGGATGCTGAAGACTGGGGGGCTGAAGTGCACTTGCCAGATCCTGTGCATAAGGGTCATATGGACAGAGATGCTCTGAAAAAACTGCAAGTATCACAAGCCCTATTGCCAGAATAAGAAAAAAGACCAGCTTTTGTTTTATATGGTTTTTCTTAATCTTCTGTACACGCACTGTCACATTTTTATTCTGCTTTTCACTCATTGTTTCACACCTCCCAGACGGATTCTCGGATCCAGGAACCGGTATGACAGATCTGTAAGCAGATTTACTACAACATAGATGATCGCCATCCACATAACATATGCCTGAATAATAGGATAATCACGCATGGAGATGGCATCTACTGCCATCTTTCCAACTCCATCCCACATAAAGATTGATTCTACGATCGCAGTTCCTCCCAGCAGATTTCCCACTGACAGCATCAGCAAGGTAATGATGGTTACCAGCGAAGCCTTCATAATACTTTTCCAAAGAGTGACAGAAAACTTTACTCCTCTTGCTTTCGCTCCTGCCACATAATCTTTACTCAGTTCATCCAGCACAGTTGCACGGACCTGGCGAAGATACTTGGCCGACATGGCAATTGCCAGAGTGATTGCCGGCATTGCCACACTCTTTAAACTTACATCTTTGGATATAACCGGAAAAATCCGCAACCTGATCGCAAGAAAATACATCAACAGCAATGATACCAAAAAAATTAGGAAGACTGTTTCCTATAAAGCTGCATAAACGGATCAGATAATCCGTAATCGTATTCTGTTTCACTGCTGACAGAATCCCCAGAGGGATTGATATGATGATGGTCAGCAAAATAGATGTCACTGTAAGAAGCAGCGTTGCCGGAAGCTTCGATATGAACGTGTCAAAAACCGGAAGACTGGATACATAGCTGTTTCCCATATCTCCATGAAGCAGTTTCCCAAGCCACACAAAATACTGGGTCAGAAATGGTTTGTCCAGTCCCAGCTGTTCTCTGGCTGCATTTAACTTATCTTCTGACAGGATCTGTCCTGTATTTTCCAATTTTTTTGTGTTACTACATCACTTCCCGCAATCCGCATCATGCCATAAGAGAGAAAAGTAATCGCAAACAAAATGGGAATCAGCTGAAGCAGTCGTCTGAATGCATATTTTCTCATTTGATTATCTCCATTTTATAATTTTTGAAAATTGTACTCCTAATTTGCCATCATTCAGTTTAACAAAAGCAAAAATAGCCCACAACCCACCCTGGGGGTTATAAGCTATTCTTAATTTGAATATCTATCGTCATTTTTGGAATAGGTTTTTTTAATATCAGCAATAATTTAAAACAACCATCCCATTTTGTTCTAAACTATGTTATACTACAAGAGCTGTCGAACCTCCTGCAGGAAGGAGGTGAGTTTCATGGAAGCAATTTTTACTTCATTTCTTGTCTCTGTCATAGCAGGCGTAGTTAGCTACTACATATGCAAATGGCTGGACAGCGGACATTAGACAGCAACAGTCTAAACGGAACAGCTCCCCGTAACGAGCAAGAAAGCCCTCAGAGCGGCAACTCTGAGGGCTTTCGTTTCGCTTCATGGAAATTTCACTTCATTTCTTAGCTACTATTAGTATATGCAAAATAAGTTAAAAAGTCAACTGCAATTTTTATTAATGCTTCGGCAGTCTGCTCTTTAAAAACTCCACAAGCTCTGCCACACTCTCATCCATTTCTTCTCCTTTGTGGAGTATAAAACCAAAAATCACTTTACTGTCTCCAAGATCCAGAGGGATTCCCGGTGTAGTTCCTTCTTTGTTTTCTGACAGGTAACTTCCGCTTATATTTGCCACCTTACTGTTCTTCAGCATTTTTTCCATAATATAATCACTGTTGGTCAGCACGGAAATGTCAATATCCTTCCATTGGAATGCATCTTCTTTTACAGCACCGATGTCAAAAAATTCATCCTGATAATTCTGTATAAAACGGATTCCCTCCAGATCTTCCAGTTCTGCCCTCTCTTTGCCGGAATTGTAAAGCTCTGTCAGCCCTCCCGGATACAGCATTACATCTGTTTCATAGATAGGTTCGAAATGCATTTTGTTTTTTGACAGTTCATACAAAAAATTTTCCTTCTGCTGACTGAGGATATATACAAAACCAATGTCATCCATATAATCCCTGACTCTTTCCATTACGCTTTGTACGCCTGCTGTTGTTACCTGGAAATGGTACTTTTTTTCATAGGTTTCATTATAAAAGTCTACAAACTGATTGGCAAACCAGGAACTGGGGTTTAAAGATATCCGGATCCATTTTGTCATTCCGCTGGAAGCCATATTTTCCAGAACATTTACTTCATTTATAATTTTCGACGCATATTCATAAATCTTGTGCCCCTGTACTGTCAGTCTGATTCCTCTTGGAAGCCGTTCAAAAAGCTGCATTCCCAGCGTATCTTCCAGTCCCTTGATCACCTTGCTGACACTGGGCTGTGTAGAATACAGATTTTTCGCAGCATCACTGAATGAACCAGTCTGCGCACATACTACGAAATACTGTAATTGTTTTAAATCCATAAAGATTTTATCCCTCTTTCTGTTTTTATTATCTGAAATTCAGCCTGCAAAATTCAGCATTTTTAATAAGAACAGCCAGCTCAGGCCATAATAGGTAATTACTGCAACAAGATCATTCACTGTTGTGATCAGCGGACCTGATGCTACTGCCGGGTCAATATTGATCTTCTTAAAGAACAATGGAATACAGGTGCCTACTGCACTGGAGATCAACATAGCCAGCAACAGTGCCACACCGATACATCCGGATACTGCATAGGAAAACAAAAGTGTTTTTCCTTTAAACAGATAAATATACAATCCAATCAGCGCAAAAGACAGAATTCCAAGAAGTCCGCCATTACACAGACCAATTCTCATTTCCTTCCACACAAGTTCCAGTTTCTGCTTACCTGTCAGAGATTCATCCATCAGCACACGAATCGTCACAGCCAGAGACTGGGTACCCACATTACCTGCCATATCAAGGATCAAAGACTGGAAGCACATAATGATCGGAAGTGCAGTCACCACCTTCTCAAAAATCCCTACCACTGAGGAAACTACCATGCCAAGTCCCAGAAGAATGATCAGCCAGGGCAGACGTTTCTTCATACTTTCTTTCAGTGGCTCCTTTAAATCCTCTTCTGCTGTCAGACCAGCCAGTTTCGCATAGTCATCACCCATCTCATCATCAACCAGGTCAATGATACTGGCAGATGTGATGACACCCAGAAGCTGATTATCGTTGTCAAGAACCGGAATAGAATCCTCAGAATAATCTTTCAGTTCTTCGATACAGTCATCAATATTCTCTTCCGCATATACATATGGATAGGAAGTCACCACCAGATTCTCAAGCAGATCATCCCGTCTGGCAATGATCAGTTCTTTCAGATTAATGGCCCCATAAAATTTCTGCTGCTCTGTCACTACAAAAATAGTGGAGATATTGTCATTTTTTGCAGCCTGTTCGATCAAACTGCTCATTGCCTGCTTAACTGTCAGTTTATCTGTGATCACAATATAATTTGTTGTCATGCGACTTCCGATCTCATCCTCATCAAAGGATGCGATCATCTCCACATCACGTCGAACCTCAGGTTCAAGCAGATCGATCAGTAATTTTTTTCTTTGTTTTTTCAACTTTATTTAATACATCTGCAAGAGCATCTGTCTCCATTCTGGATAAAATGGCTGCTGCTTTTTTCACATCCATTTCATTCAGATACTCTGCTGCATTCTCCTCATCTGTATATTCAAAAATATCAGAGAGCATATCTGTATCCAGGATACGGTACAGCTTGCACCGCTCCTGTACAGTCAGTTTCGGCATTACATCTGCCAGATCATTCTCATGATAATCCTGCAGCCTTTCTCCCATAACGGCCGGAGAGGTGTTGCTGCGGATGATCTTCAGAATTTCTTTGGAATAATCCTGTACTCTTTTCTCCATTCTTTCATCCTCCGTTTTTTTGCATAAAAGCACACCAAAAGAAAGCAGTCTGTTATTTATTACATTTTACTGCTATTTCTTCCATGCTTTTTCCAGCACAATAAACTGCAGGGTATCAAACCATAACCTGCTATTCATCCGCTGTCCGTAACTGTCCGGCATCTTCGCCGGATCATTACTGCTCAATATGTAATTGCATGATTCGGGGGAATTTCATAAATACAGGATAAGAAATGAAAAAGACATTCAATTTTTCACATACAGAAACTGTCAGATCACAGACAGTAAAAAACTTCTATTCTATATGCATACATGGAAAATATATGACTACAGCAGAACAAAAATGGCTGCCGTACTCATATACTCTTTTTATTTCAGATCCTGTGCTACTACTTCGCCCATGAGAATCGCAATTATCCATTCTGTTCCACCTGCCTTTTCTTTAAAATTTACGATTTCGGATATCAGACCCTGTTTTCGGGAATCTGATTTCTAACAGCAAATTTTATGCTGTTCCCTATTTTGAAACAGCATTTTTAAAATTATTTTCAATTTGCACAGTTATTGTAACCGCCCAGTAGAGAAAAAGCAACCCTGTTTTCTCATTTTTTACATTAATTTTTGTTAATGTTAACGATAAGTTTGCTTCTTTTATTCCTAAATGATAGAATATAATCAGAAATTTGCAAATAATAAGATTATTGCCATAAACATGCAAGACTATAATTGATATTCACAGGAGAAAAAATATGTCATTTATCAGTGTATTTGATGTTATGGGGCCGAACATGATCGGTCCTTCAAGTTCACATACCGCAGGTGCGGCGCGTATTTCCTATCTTGCCCAGAAAATGATCGAAGGCCCGTTAAAGAGAGCCGACTTCATCCTGTACGGCTCTTTTGCAAAAACTTACCATGGTCACGGTACTGACCGAGCTCTGCTGGGTGGTATTATGGGATTCTCTACTGATGATATGCGCATCCGAAATTCTTTTGATATTGCTCATGAAAAAGGTCTGAAATTCTCTTTCACTCCAAATGAGCTGGAAACAGATATTCATCCGAACACCGTAGATATCTGCATGGAAAATGAAAAAGGCCAGAAAATGACCGTACGCGGCGAATCCCTTGGAGGAGGCAAGGTCCGTATTGTAGATATCAATCACGTACAGGTAGACTTTACAGGCGAGTACAGTGCAGTGATCGTGATTCATCAGGACACTCCCGGCGTTGTGGCCTATATTACCAAATGCCTGAGTGACCGCAATATCAATATTGCATTTATGCGTCTGTTCCGTGAAAGCAAGGGAGAGATTGCTTATACAATCGTAGAATCTGACGGCAAACTTCCTGAGAATATCGTTCCTGCGATTCGCGAGAACCCGAATATTCATGAAGTTATGATCGTACAGATGTAAAGAAAGGAGGATTTTTATCATGGATTTTAAAAATGCAAATGAACTCTTAGCACTCTGTGAAGAAAAAAATCTTCCTATCTCAGAGATTATGCGTATCCGTGAGATTGAGCTTGGCGAAACAGCCTCTGAGATTGTAAATAAAAAAAATGACACGAGTACTGGGAATTATGAAAGATGCTGCTTTCTCACCAATCAGACAGCCGGTAAAATCTATGGGTGGTCTGATCGGCGGCGAAGCCAGAAAGCTGAGTCTCCACGCTCAGGAGAAAAAAGGTCTCTGCGGAAATCTGCTTCAGAAGGCAATTACTTATGCTATGGCTACACTGGAAACGAATGCCTCCATGGGGCTGATCGTGGCCTCTCCTACTGCCGGTTCTGCCGGAATCGTACCGGGGCTGATGCTGGCAATGCAGGAACATTATCAATTCTCTGATGAAGAGATTATACGGGCATTATTTAACGCAAGTGCCATTGGTTATCTGGCAATGCGAAATGCAACTGTTGCAGGTGCAGTAGGCGGATGCCAGGCCGAGGTAGGGGTTGCATCTGCAATGGCTGCATCTGCTGCTGTAGAGCTGATGGGAGGTTCACCGAAAGAATGTACTTTTGCTGCATCTACTGTTCTTATGAACATGCTTGGTCTGGTATGCGATCCGGTCGGCGGTCTGGTAGAATATCCATGTCAGAACAGAAATGCTGCAGGTGTGGCAAACGCTATAATTGCCGCAGAAATGGCTCTCGCAGGAATCCCGCAGTTGATTCCTCTGGACGAAATGATCCAGACGATGTTTACCGTGGGTAAAAAGCTTCCTGCAGAACTGCGTGAAACTGCTATGGGAGGATGCGCTACTACGCCATCTGCATGTAAAGCATGCCATATATGCAGTTAACAGGCTGACAAATAAAAAAACTGTCTCTGTAATGCACCTATTTTCTACGTATAATGTGCATATACAGGACAGTTTTTTATTATTTTTCCAGCTTTGCCAGCACTTTTGATGTAAAATGTGTATCGAAAAACTGAACAAAAGGTCCGAATCCAAATGCACTGACCAGTGTTCCCAGTCCGACGATTCCCCCTGCAAGCCAACACACCAGTGCACTGATCGCATCATTAGATACTCTGCACCAGAAATACGGAATTTTCGGCCATTTCTCTGTCATGATCAGAGAAATACTGTCATATGGTGCAACTCCCTGTTTTGGAAGCTGGTACATGGAAATTCCAAGGCTTGTTATGATAACTCCAATAAATACGGTAACCACCTGCATTGCCATCTGATCCGGTGCATCGATCACAGATGTGATCAGGTTATAGAAAAATGTAACAAAATATCCAAGGAATAACGCATTTATGATCGTTCCCAATCCGATAAGCTTTCTTCCCCAGATAATTTCTATTACAAAAAATCCCAAATTCAGAAGAATTAAAAAACGGGCATATTCAATTCCCACACATTCTGCCAGTGCCATTACCATTCCGCTGAAAGGGTCATTTCCAAGTCCGGAAAGTTTAAATATCGCAATTCCCAAACCAAGGATTATATTTCCAATCAACATTACGACCACATACTTCCAGTTTATTTTTCTGATCCATTCACTCATCTTTTTTTCCTCCGTAAAATTAACTCTTTCTATCATATCAGACAGTAAAATACTTTACAATATTCTTTCTGTAAATTGTTTTTCACTATTTTTAAACTACGTTACTGTTCACTCCGTTCACAGTAACGTACCCAAAATTCATTCCAGATTGCCTGCGGCAATGGAATTTTGGCTTGTATGTCTTGTGATTTTGGCATATTCATGCCAAAACACCTCGCGGGATAGTGGTATGTGAACAGTTACAAAACTACTTGATTTACTCCGTGAATGTGACTATAATGAGAAAAACGTATATAGGTGTATATACACCCTTCTATACATAATAAAAACAGGAGAAAATATAATCTATGGAAAAGTTAAAAGCATTTCTCAGACGTAAAGACATCGAAATCTCCATAAAACGTTATGGAATCGATGCCCTTGGTGCCATGGCGCAGGGTCTTTTCTGCTCCTTGCTGATCGGCACGATCATCAACACACTTGGAACACAGTTTCATATTTCATTTCTGACCACTGCTGTGGCAACTGTAAACGACACACAGTATACCGTAGGCTCTCTGGCATCTGCCATGAGCGGTCCTGCCATGGCTGTCGCCATCGGCTATGCGCTGCATTGTCCGCCGTTGGTGTTGTTCTCACTGATCACTGTTGGCTTTGCATCTAACGCATTAGGCGGTGCAGGCGGACCATTGGCTGTATTATTTGTTGCCATCTTCGCTTCCGAAATCGGAAAAGCAGTATCTAAGGAAACCAAAATTGATATTCTGGTCACTCCACTTGTCACGATCGGTATAGGTGTTGCCCTGTCCGCATGGTGGGCTCCGGCACTTGGAAGTGCAGCAATGAAAGTGGGAAATATTATTATGTGGGCAACCAACCTGCAGCCGTTCCTGATGGGAATCCTTGTTTCTGTATTCGTGGGTATTGCACTGACACTTCCTATCTCATCTGCCGCCATCTGCGCTGCGCTTGGCCTTACCGGACTTGCCGGAGGAGCTGCTGTTGCAGGATGCTGCGCACAGATGGTAGGTTTCGCAGTAATGTCCTTCCATGAGAACAAATGGGGTGGTCTTGTTTCTCAGGGAATCGGAACATCCATGCTCCAGATGGGAAATATCGTAAAAAATCCACGCATCTGGATTGCACCGATCCTTACTTCTGCCATAACCGGACCTCTTGCAACCTGTCTGTTCAAACTTCAGATGAACGGTACTCCGGTTTCTTCCGGTATGGGTACCTGTGGTTTCGTAGGACAGATTGGTGTCTACACTGGATGGATGAATGATATTGCCGCAGGAACAAAAACAGCTGTCACAGGCTGGGACTGGGCCGGACTTTTGCTGATTTCCTTTATCCTGCCTGCAATCCTGTGTCCGCTCATCAACATGTTTATCCGTAAGCTTGGATGGGTGAAAGACGGGGATATGACACTTTCATAAGCAAAAACAGCTGCGTTACCTGTCAATTGAAACTGTTACTTGATAAAAATTTCAGCTAACAGTTTCAATGGTAACACAGCTGCTTTTTATTTTTCACTTCCGTATATTGATTTCCTTGCGGATCACTCAAATTGTCATCCACATAAATTTTTCATCCCTTTGGAAATCGCCTTTCAGTGATAAGATTTTTATATTCGTACTTCTTCATCCATTTTAAGCAATGCACTCTTAGCCAGCTGATCTGCCTCTTCATTGTAGTGATTGCCCGTATGAGCTGCTATTTTACAAAAAGAAATCTTTACTTTCTTTCCTGCTTCCTGCATATGAGCAGCATATTTGCTGGTCAGAAGTGTTTTGGCTCTCCACACACCTGTTACCCACTTCTCTACACCTTCGTAATCATAGCGGATTTCCACAGCTGGATATTTGTTTTCTATGGCCCAGTTTACTGCAGTCATGGAACCAAGCATCTCTCCTGCCACATTTCGGATCGCGACTCCTGCAGAATCACTACCGCTGCCGGATTTACGGATTTCCTGTCCGTCCGGTGTAAGGATCACACAACCAAAGGCATATCTGCCAATACTTTTCTCGAAACTTCCATCTACATAAGCAATGACCATATTTTCAGGTACTTCCACGATTCCTGCCGCCTCTTTTGCTTTATCACCGGATACATTTCCTGTTGTCTCCATGTTCAGAAAAGCCAATGCTTCCTCTTTCTCTGTAAATCCCCGAAACTCAGCTCCTGAATATCCGCTTACTGCCTTCTGGCACTCCGCCCATGTAGCAAAAAGTCCTGTTTTATGTCCCTTGCGTACTGCATATATTTTCTTCTTTGCCATAAAATCCTCCTGAACAATCAATATTTTGACTCACATTACTTTACTATATTTTGATTAATACTATATAATCTTTCTTTCTATCAGGCAAGTTATACAATGGAAATTTCTCAAAAAAATAACGTGCAGATACATTTTGAAATCGAGATAAACCTTCAAGCCTGAAGTTATCTGTCGACTTCGATGTTTCTGCACGTTTTTTATAAGAACAGATATTTTTAATCAATATCCTACCTGTAGCAATCACATAAAATACTGCATTATTCTTTATCTTATAAAGCTTTATAATACAGTTTCACAATATCCTGCTTTCTGGAGGATCTTGGATTTACTGCAATATTTCCGCTCTTCATGGCGTCATCTGCCATGGCATCAATCCTGCTTTCAATCTCCTCATCAGAAATCTCTTCTCCCTTCTTTGTCTGGCGGATGGCTGTGGTCAGGTCTTCCGGGATTCCGATATCCTCGTTTAATTCCCTGATGGCATCCACCAGCATCAGTGGTTCGAATTCATCCTCATATGCAGGGATCGGACTGATATAATTATAAATCTTCAGATATCTGCCATGATCTGCCAGCGCATTATATTCTGCGATCACGGGAAGAAGAACTGCATTTGCCACTCCATGTGCTACATTAAAGAAAGCACTTACCGGATGGCTCATGGCATGGACATTTCCAAGTCTTGCAAAGGAAAAGGCGATTCCTGCAAAAAGAGATCCCGTAAGCATTGCCTCTGCTGCCTCCAGATCTGTACGTCTTGCCACAAAACGGCGGATATTTCCACCGATCAACTCCATTGCTTTCTCTGCCATTGCGTCAGAAAAAGGAGATGCTGCTGTGGAAACATAAGCCTCCTCCGCATGAATAAATGCATCGATTCCGCAGGCTGCTGCCACAGATGCCGGAGCAGATGTGAGAAGTTCAGGATCCAGGATCGCATATGCAGGAAGAAGTTCATAACTGAATACCGTCAGCTTATAATCTCTGCTGTGGTCAGTGATAACAGAAAATGCCGTAACCTCTGAGCCGGTTCCCGCAGTAGTCGGGATTGCGATCAGCGGAACAATTTTTCCGGGAACCTTATGTGCCCCCTCATATTCTGTAATACTGCCGCCATATTTAGCCGTAACTCCCACTGCTTTTGCCACATCCATAGGAGAACCACCACCCAGCGCAACGATAAAATCTGCGCCGGAATCCTTATACGCTTCTGTCGCTTTTTCCACTGTGGTGACAGACGGATTGGCTTCTACATCTGTAAAAATATCCACTGCCATTCCGGCGTCTTTCAGATAATCCGCCGCCTTATCCACAACTCCCATTTTCCGGAGAGTTGGTCCTGAGATCAGCATTGCATGAGAACCTCCAAGCTTTTTGGCACATTCCGGAAGCTTCGCCAGAGTACCTGCACCGACTGTAATATTCTGAGGAATAAAAAATTTCAAATGGATTCATTAATTTCTGCCTCTTTTCCTGTATTTTTTCAATATTGCAATGTGCAGGGCATCTACCCTGCATAAATTCAAAACTCTGTTACCCAAAATAATTCCTAGAGCGTGTCTGAAAAACATTTTAAATTGTTTATTTTAACCAAATTAATATTGAGGCGATACAAATAAATCCCAAGTAGGTTGCAGCTAATTTGTCATAACGTGTAGCGATTCGTCGGAATGCTTTTAATTTCAGAAAATACTTTTCTACTAAATGGCGTTCTTTGTATAACCACCAATCACAATGACGTTCAAATTTAGCTCCCTTTCGGGATGGAATGGTTGGCTCTCCACCGCGGGCGTACACATAATCAAGTAATTTATTACTGTCGTATCCTCGGTCAGCTAACACATTGCTTCCGTTTATTTCAATTTGATCGAGCAAAGGGATTGCATAATTGATATCATTACGCTGTCCCTCACTGATCATTAAATAAACTGGATATCCATAGGCATCTACTGCCGCATGGATTTTGGTGCTGGCTCCTCCACGGCTATGCCCGATTTCATTTGAAGGCCCCCTTTTTTTGCACCGGCACTATGCTGGTGCGCCTGGATAATAGAAGCATCAATGGATAATTCTTCCAATTCTGCTTCAAGACTTAAAATACGGAAAATATTATCAAGGATACCATCATCGATCCATTTTCGGAATCGGCTATAGACAGTTTTCCATGAACCATAACGTTCAGGAAGATCGCGCCAAGGTGCCCCACTACGTGCAAGCCATACAATTCCATTCATAATGATACGATTGTCTTTCCTTGGACGTCCTTGTTTTCCAGTATTTTCAGGAGGTAATAAAGGTTCAATGCGAAGCCATTCTTCATCAGTCAACTCATATCGTCTCAACATAGTGAACACCCCTTTTTCTTTATTTTATCATGAAAAAGGGAAATAAAACATGCGTTTTGTGCAATTTTTATTTTTCAGACACGCTCTAGTTCATTACATATTACTTGCTATCCCTGATACCTTATTCTTTCTACCAGCGTTTCCTTTTTCAGATTACTGCTTAAAACGCAGGAAAGTACAATCTGCAACAGACCGACCAAAAAAATTCATAATAAAAATTGGTACGATTGGAACATGATAGATATTCATTCCAAATATTCCATTATGTTTTGCATAGGAAAAAAGTGCATAGCCGAGCGGCAGACCAATGATCAAAGCTACGCATATGGTACC
>ENA-OQBL01000570-OQBL01000570.1-human-gut-metagenome-genome-assembly--contig:-NODE-570-length-18777-cov-6.361609_pt1 | contig 18777 bp, 22 predicted proteins | sample MGYA00242747_ERZ504553 | MGnify/ENA primary metagenome ERZ504553 (study PRJEB26092, sample SAMD00036240) | human gut metagenome | host: Homo sapiens | study: EMG produced TPA metagenomics assembly of...
CGTTCAAATGCCCATACACTGCCAGCCTGCGCCCGTAATGCCAATTCTACCGAACAAGAACCTGTTCCAGCACCAATATCATAAATATTATCCGTAACTTTGGCATTAATTTGGAAATTGAAACAGCCCTCACCTCTTGTTTCGTCATTGGAACTTTACTGCGAATAAAAAGATCATCATTTAAGCCGTGGACAGTATATTTAAAATCATTAGCGTGTTCATTCGAAAATCATCATCACAGACAAAGAAGGAAATTCCAATTTACTGATTTCTGCCGCCGTACCATAAGTTATTTTTTCTTCTGGATAAGAAAGATTTTCACCAATCCAGACACATACATTTTCCAAGCCTGCCTCCGCAATGCGGGTGCAGATTTCTGCGGTATTTCCCTGTGTCAGAAAAAATGTGTACTCATTTTGCATAATCACCGGAAGATACGGCTGTTTCTTTCCATGCAGGCTGACAAACTGCGCCTGCTCCCACGCCACACCGATTTTTGCCGCAAAATATATTACAGAGGAAATGCCCGGCAGAATCCGGTACGCATATTTTCCGTTTAACTGCTCAACCAGTTTTTTCCGTCCCACTGTAAAATCCGGTATCTCCCGACATCAGCACCGTAAAATGCTCCCCGTCTTCATTTTCAACTACCCGCAGAATCTCTGCCGCCGTCACCGCTTTAACCGTTCTTTGATCTGTATACGGCGCAATCAGGCGTTCTGAACCGATTAAAACGTCTGCCTGTTTTACTGCCCGGCAGACCTCCTGTGTCATGCAGCCTGCACTGCCCGGCCCCATTCCGGCTATTGTTACCTGTTTCATGTTCTTCTCCATTATCACATCTATAAGCGGCAAAATTCATTTACACACTTATGTCATTAATTTTTTTAGTTCCGCTTCTGCCTCGGACAGATTTTTCCCGTCTTCCTGCTTTGGTCTTTTAATCACGATAACATCCGTTCCTGTCTGTTCTGCGGCAGATATTTTTTCTTCAAACCCGCCGCTTTTGCCTGATTGCTTTGTGACAAGTACACCGATACCTGACTGTTTTATCAATGCAACATTTAATTCCTGTGAAAACGGTCCCTGCATTGCAATTAAATGTGCCGGCAGAAATCCCGTATCAACCGCCTTCTGAAGCATTTCAGGACTGGGAAGCAGTCTTAAATAGGCACGGTTCTGATAATCCTGTATCTTTGTGTAATCCGGTAAATGCTTGCTTCCTGTTGTCAGCAGTACATTTCCCCGGGTCTGATCCAGATAATCTACAGCAGCCTGAACACTGTCCACATATACTGCCCTGTCCTCATGTTCCCCGGCCTCTCTCAGCACCCTGTAATATGCTGTCTGCGTATTTTCACAGGCTGTCCTGATATTTACAGTCACCTCAGCAGCATAAGGATGGGTGGCATCCAGCACCATTTCCGGTTTCTCCTGTAAAAAGACCTCTTCCATGGCTGCTGCATCCAGTCTTCCGGTCTGAACAGTGAGAAATTCACTTTCTGCAAGGGATTTACTGCCATACTCTGTGGCAACAAATCCCTTTGTCTCTATCTTATGATCTGCCAAAAACCGGCAGATCTCGTATCCTTCTGTTGTTCCCGCAAAAACAAGAACTTTATACATTCCTATATCCCCTCGGTGTTACCATCTTATTGTTGATTTCCTTTGTCTGAGAATTACCGATAAATACTGTGGTAAACATATCCACCTGTGTATCTCTCAGTTCCTTTAATGTCATTACATGAGCTTCTTCGCCTTCTCTTGCAATATTGGAAACTGTTCCGCAGATGGTATCCGGTGATTTGTATTTCATCATCAGATCACAGGCTTTCTGCAGGTAATCATGACGTTTTTTACTTGACGGATTGTAAAGGCATACAACAAAATCTGCCTGAGCTGCTGCCAGAAGTCTTGCCTCTATCTTTTCCCATGGTGTGAGAAGGTCACTTAAGCTGATCAGACAGAAGTCATGGATCAGAGGTGCACCCAGAACAGCAGCTCCGCCTGTTGCAGCTGTCACACCCGGAATGATTTCCAGTTCTGTTTCCGGATAATTGACACCAACCTCATACATCAGACCTGCCATACCGTAAACCCCGGCATCACCGCTGCAGATCATGGAAACAATCTTACCTTTCTTTGCCTCTTCAAAAGCAAGGACACAGCGGTCCACTTCCTTTTTCATAGGTGTAGTCATAAACTCTTTTCCCGGAAAATATTCCTTCACCAGGTCTACATATACGGTATATCCGATGATCGCATCACTTTCATTCATGGCGCGGATCGCTTTTCCTGTCATCTGGTCATAAGCTCCCGGTCCGATTCCGATTACATATATTTTACTCAAAATGTATCCTCCATTCCCTGGCAGCCACTGCTGTGGTCACACCATTTTCTCCTGTTTTTCTCTGCCGCAGCCTGCCATTTCCACTGGCAAGGACTGCACTTCTCTCACAGACATTGTCCACACCTGTGATCTTTTTTACAAAAGGTGAGGGAGTAAATTCTCCAGGCACCTGTTTTAATTCTTCTTCTGTATAAGTCACAAAAGGAATCTGCCAGTCCTGTGACAATGACAGGATTCCCTTTTCTTCTTTCTTCAGATTGATGCTTGCGATCTGCTCAAATGCTTCTTTATGAAATCCGGATCTGTCCAGCACCTTCTGCGCTGCCTCTGCGATTCCACGGGCATCCTTGTCTTTCCTGCAGCCCATACCCAGAGTCAGACATTTCGGAACTACCTGCGTGGTAGAAATAAAAGGATTACAGGAAGTATGTACAGTAACTGCAACTCCGCAGTCTATATTCGTACAGTCTGTCCCTGTTCCATTAAAACCAGAGCTTTTCTGTGTTTCCTCTTCTGATCTGTCATCCATACTGCTGACAGGATTCCCATATTCATCACACCGGACCAGCCCCTCCGGCAGTTCACCGTCCGTCGGAAACTCACTGTAAAATCCAACTTTCTTTCCTGCCAGAAGTGCAGCAGAGACTTCCTTTGCTGCTTTCATGTTAAAGATATTGCAATTATTTTTCTTTGCAAAAACATCTACTGCAAAACGGTGATGCAGGTCTGTGGCTGTTGTGACCACTGGTATTGCTTCCAGAATTTCTGCTGTTTTTAGCGCCAGTTCATTGGCACCGCCCAGATGTCCTGACAGAAGGGAAATGACAAACTTTCCACACTCATCTACGACCAGCACCGCAGGGTCTGACTTCTTTGACGCTACATAAGGCGCAATGCTGCGGACGGCAATTCCGGTGGCACCGATAAAAATCAGTGCATCTGAATCAGAAAATTTCTCTCCTGCCCATGCAGAGGTACTGATCTGAATGGAATCCGGAAGATATTTACTTTTTTTATCCAGTTCTGCTGTCATACCGGCAGCTTCCAGCCCCCGGCATAATCTCTCCCCGGTCTGCTGACCGGTAAGGCTGAAGCATATAAGTGCAACCTTCACTGTTATATTCCTTCTCTTTCTCCTGTTTACAGTAATCTCATAAACGATAGCAATTCCTTAAGGTTACCAGATTCTATGAGTGATGTGTTTTTGATTTCACAGCTTCACGAAATTCTGTGGTAAACTCCGGATCATACAGCTTGGAACGGTCATAGTGTGCTGCTGCAACTGTATCTCCGATGATCATCAGAGCTGTTTTTGTAATATTATTTTCTGCAGCCGTTTTTGCCAGTGTTCCCACTGTGCAGACGAAGGTCTTCTGTTCCGGCCAGGTTGCCTTATATACAATGGCTGCTGGTGTATCTGCTGTATAACCGCCTTCAATAAGACGTCTGCTCAGCTCTTCCAGCATTCCTGTACTTAAGAATACAACCATAGTTGCCTGATGAGCCGCAAATGACTGAATGCTTTCCTTGGACGGAACCGGAGTTCTGCCTTCCATTCGTGTAATGATCACACTCTGGGAAATGTCCGGCAAAGTATATTCCAGATTCAGGGCACTTGCAGCACCGCAGAATGCACTGACACCCGGACAGTAATCATAAGCAATATTTTTCTCATCCAGAATATCCATCTGCTCACGAATCGCACCGTAAATACATGGATCTCCGGTATGAAGTCGGACAGTTGTCTTTCCCTCTGCTTCCGCCTTCTCGATCACATGGATCACTTCCTCCAGTGTCATTTTTGCACTGTTGTAGATGGTGCAGATGTCCTTTGTGTATTCCAGAAGCTTTGGATTTACCAGTGATCCGGCATAGATCACCACATCTGCTTCCTCCAGATACTGTTTTCCTCTTACTGTGATAAGATCCGGTGCTCCCGGACCTGCTCCTACGAAATGTACCATAATCTATCATTCTCCTTTATAAATTTATTGTAACTATGCTTCGTTATTCTGTGCATTGATCAGTGTTATCAGCTTCTCTGCGTCTGCAGTCTGCCCCAGATACCCGTAGGTGTTATTAAAGATCACTGCCCCCAGAAGAATCTGCTCATAGGATCTGTGATTTAAATAAAACTGGATCCTGTCCAGGATCTCTTTCATGGTCTTCTGAAGTATCTGATATTTTTCCAGAATGTCTATTGCTTCATCTGTAGTAGATGCATTCAGGATTTCCTTTGCACACTCCAACGATGCTCCTGCCCGGATCGCATTGGATGCCAGCACTTCCATCCTGGCATCTGCACTGTGGGAATGGGTATTCATGATCCCTGCTGCAACTTTTACAAACTTTCCGATATGAGCAATGAAAAGGATTCCCTTAACTCCCATATCAATTGCCATGTCAATGGTCTCACCTACATAATTGCTGCATTTGATATTTTTTTCATAAGGGAGATCCATATGCTCCCGCAGATAATCTGCCCCGTAATTTCCCGGTGTTACCAGAAGATATTCTTCTCCCTGGGAAAAATGCTGCTTCATCTCTACATTGATACTCTGTACAAGAGCAGCTTCGCTCATAGGTTCTACAATCCCGGAAGTTCCCAGAATGGAGATTCCTCCCACAATTCCCAGACGTGGATTAAAGGTTTTCTTTGCAATTTCCACACCTTCAGGAACGGAGATGATGATCTTCAGTCCGCCCTCATAATCATATTTCTCAGCAATTTCTGTAGCTTCACGCAAAATCATGGCCTTTGGCACAGGATTGATGGCTGCTTCCCCGATTTTCTGGGAAAGTCCGGCTTTTGTTACCCTTCCCACACCAACGCCTCCGTCGAGGATGATTCCCGGTTCTTTTGTTTTCTGCACCGTAGCATAAACCAGTATTCCGTTTGTAGTATCCGGATCATCTCCTGCATCCTTCTGAATTGCACAGGTCACCTGATTTCCTTCAATCCGGATGTCTTTCAGTTCCAGTGTAAGCAGGATTCCCTTAGGAGTCATCAAGGTGACATCCTTCTGCATGACACCACCCAGCAGGATCTTTGCAGCACCCTTACATGCAGCTGCTGCGCAGGAGCCTGTTGTATAGCCAAACCTCATTTTTTTATTGCCACGTATCACGTAGTAATCTTCCAGTCCGTTTTTCATGATATCTCCTTTGCTGCATTGTTGTCACATCCTGTCTGCAGATTACTATAATGTCATTTATATAACATCTACATAAAAAGGAGGGATTTCTGTGTGCAACAAAATCCCTCCTGAAAGCTCTTTTCCCGAAATATCCTCTGGTTGCCGCAGATCATATTTCCTCTCTACAATGAAAAGCAGACAGTATCTGGCTGTTACAGTAACGGACTTGCGCAGGAATTTCACCTGACTTCCTGTAATGCTTTTCCAGAATTATTTCCGAGAATCATTATATAATTTTGAGCAGTAAAAGTCAACGCATTTCATGGCTATACCACCTTGTTATACTACCTTATGCTTCAGCCATTTCCTACTGTGGAAGCGAAGAGAAAATACGATTCCCCGCACTGTCCAGTCAGTAAACATTCCAATCCATACAGCCATTGGGCCGAAGCCTCTGAAACGGATCAGATATACACAAAGGCAAAAACGGAATGTCCACATAGTGATACAGGATGTGATCATGGAAAATTTTACATCTCCGGCTGCTCTGAGGCCATAAGCAGGGATAAATGCCAGGGTCCATACAATAGGTTTGACAACCGTTATCCAGGATATCATATGGAAACACATTCTTGCACTTTCCGGTTCCATACCACCCAGCTTTGTGACCGGAATGGTTAAGGCAAACACCAAAAGACAGCTTGCAACAACAATGATTTCTGCAAGAACACTTAATTTCTTAATATAGTAAACTGCCTCATCCTTTCTGCCCGCTCCCAGACACTGTCCTACTACAGTCATCAGACCGATTCCTACACCGATAGCTGCAATACCGTTAAGGTTCTCAAGGATATTCGTCATTGCCTGAGCTGCAATGGCTACCGTTCCCAATGTAGATACGGAAGACTGTATTGCCAGCTTTCCAAGCTGAAACATGCTGTTTTCTATGCCGGACGGGATTCCCAGAGCCAGAACTCTTCTGATCATTTTTCCATCCGGACGGATCTGTCTGTAATTTCTGACTACAATAGGCTGTCTGTCCATACGAAGCTGCCAGAGTACCACTACAGCACAAAAGACTCTGGATGCAAGAGTTGCGATGGCAGCTCCTGCCACTCCCATATTGAATCCCCAGATCAGCGCCGCATTTCCGCCGATATTAATCACATTTGAAATAACCGATACTGTCATTGGCCCTCTGGTATTTCCCTGGGACCGGAATATGGATGCTCCCGCATCATAAAGTGCTATAAATGGGAAGGATAATGCCGTATAGAAGAAATACACCTGAGAGGCAGTCATAACATCTGATTCTACTTTTCCGAATATCAGTTTTAACAGCGGCACACGAAACAGCAGGCACAGAGCAGTCACTGCTACGGATATGGCAGTAATGATAAATAATACCTGTCTTGCTGATTTATTTGCCATTTCATGATTTTTCTGACCTATGTACTGTGAACAGAGGATTGCACCGCCTGCTGCCAGCGCTGAGAACGCCTGGATCACCAATACATTGATGGAATCCACCAGAGATACCGCGGATATTGCAGCAGAGCCTACATTGCTGACCATCATGGTATCCACAGTTCCCATCAGGGAATTCAGTACCTGTTCAAAAATAACCGGTATCAACAGGGTTCGGAGCATTTTGTTTGTAAAAATATGTTGCTGTTCTTTCATTTTTTTCCACCTGAATCTATTTTCATTTTTTTGATTATACGCTTAATTTTCTGTGATGCAATAGAATAAAATGTATTTTTTAGCGTTTTCAAGGTTACTGTTCACCCGCCACTATTCCGCAAGGTGTTTTGGCATGAATATGCCAAAATCCCGAGACATACAAGCCAAAATTCCATTGCCGCAGGCAATCTGGAATGAGTTTTGGCTACATTACTGTGAACAAAGTGAACAGTAATTTTTCAGGAAATCTGATAATTGTTCTTGTTATGTTCTTCAAAATCTGATACAGTAAATCTGTTAAAAATAAGGCAGGGCATATCAGCCCGCAAATTCTTAAATCTTATACAAATCAAGAAAGCAGACAGATCATATGCAAAGAATCCTTAGATATATTATCTCCGAAAATACAACTCCGGTCACGATTCTGGACTTTCTAAAAAAAGAGGGTTTTCCCGCCACATATTAAGCTCAATGAAGAACACTCCCAACACCATCATTCTCAATGGTGAACGTGGTTTCGGACGATCAGTGCTTAAACCGCAGGATCATCTGATCATCACTGTTCCTGAAACCGAATCAGGAGAAAACATTATCCGTACAAAGATGGATTTAAATATCATTTATGAAGATGAGGATATCCTTGTGATAAACAAGCCTGCAGATATGCCTGTGCACCCTTCTGCGGGAAATTATGAAAATACTCTTGCAAACGGAATTGCCTGGTATTTTGCAGAAAAAGGAGAAGATTTTGTTTACCGCTGTATCAACCGGCTGGACCGGGATACCACCGGTGCTCTGATTCTTGCCAAAAATCCCCTCAGCGCAGCGATTCTGTCAGTTCAGATGAAAAAACGTCAGATTCTCAGGACTTATCTCGCACTTGTAGACGGGCTTCTTCCTGACTCCGGAACGATCAACGCTCCTATCGCACGAATGGAAGGCTCCGTGATCACCAGGGAAGTAAATTTCGGAACCGGGGAGTCTGCAATAACTCATTATGAACGGCTGGCGGCAGGAAAAGAATATTCTCTGGCCGAACTTCATCTGGAAACAGGGCGCACACACCAGATACGTGTGCATATGAAATATATCGGGCATCCTCTGCCCGGAGATTATTTATATAATCCTGATTACCGTCGGATAAACCGTCAGCCCCTTCATTCTTATCAGTTGGAGTTTACTCATCCTATAACCGGAAAGGTCATGCTTTTTACTGCTCCGCTTCCTATTGATTTTATTTCTGCCTTTTATAGCAATTCTCTAAAATAATGCATTTATAGCAATCCCATAAATTACTGCAAACAAAACAGTTCATCAGTTTTATGCCTGATGAACTGTTTTGATATGAATGCATATACCTTCTTATTTATTTTTCTCATAAATGATCAAAAGACCTCTCAGAAGAAGTTCCTCGTCCAGAATGATTTCTCTCTTACAATGAGGAACGATTTTCTTTGCCAGACCACCGGTTGCCACTACAGTTGCCTTCTCCCCCAGTTCCTCTTCGATCCTGTCAATGATTCCATCCAGAGCTGCTGCATTGCTGTAAAGAACCCCACTCTTCATACATTCGATCGTGTTTTTCCCAATCACATGTCTTGGCGCATCAATACTGATTCCACTGAGCTGGGAAGCCCTCGCAGTAAGTGCATCCAGGGAAACCCCTACACCCGGAAGAATCATTCCGCCTACATACTGCTTCTTACTGTTGACAACAGACGCTGTGGTTGCAGTTCCCATATCAATAAGGATCAACGGCACCGGATAACTGGAAATTCCTGCCACTGCATCAGCAACCTGATCTGCGCCAAGCTGTCCCGGATTATCCATCATAATATTCAGTCCTGTCTTTACACCAGGTCCGAGAACAATTGCATTTTTCTTAAGAATTTTCTCTGCGGCAAGTTTCACAATATTTGTGATCTGCGGCACTACAGAAGAAATAATACAGCCCTCAATCTCTGTTTTTTTTATATGATAGATATCAAGAACATTCTTTAAATCCACCGCATATTCCAGCTCCGTCTTTGTACGGTTAGTAGAAAGGCGTTCTATAAAATATGTTTTCAGGTCATCAATACATCCAACTACAATGTTGGTGTTTCCAACGTCAATTGCTAAAATCATAATTATTTATCTCCAATTTCTTAATCGTCCTGTTCCCTTAACAGACAGAATCCTGCATCAGCGAAAGAATTTTATCCAGGATCCTAAAAGCTGCGTCTTCTTTACTCATAAGCGGAAGAGAGATTTCCTCATCCTGTGTGATCAATGTCAGTACATTGGTATCTCCCTGAAATCCGGCGCCCTCCACTTTCACATTGTTGGCAGCCACCATATCCAGATTTTTCTTTGCCAGCTTGGCTCTGGAATTGTCGATCACATTCTGTGTCTCCATGGAAAATCCGCAGAGAAACTGTCCGGCCCGTTTGTGTTCTCCCAGAAACTTCAGGATATCATCTGTTCTTTCCAGTTCTATGGACATCTGTCCGTCACTTTTCTTAACTTTTTCTTCACTGATCCTGGAAGGGCGGTAATCTGCCACAGCAGCAGCTTTAACAATAATGTCCTGTTCGTTGCTGACAGAAGTTACAGCTTCATACATATCCCTTGCAGTCACAACAGGCACCAGATTTACAAACATGGGAGGTTCAATTGAAGTACGTCCGCTGATCAGCGTGACATCTGCACCGCGGAGCATGGCAGCTTTCGCAATAGCATAGCCCATTTTTCCTGAAGAATGATTTGTAAGATAACGAACAGGATCAATAGATTCCTGTGTGGGACCTGCAGTTACAAGGATTTTCTTTCCTTTCAGATTTTTCTCACAGGCAGCTTCGCGCTCAATATAGGCAAGTAATGTCTCAGGTTCCGGCATTTTTCCTGCTCCTGTGTCACCACATGCCAGATATCCGCACGCCGGAGCGATCACTTCATATCCGTAATGCTCCAGAATCTTTAAATTATCCTGCACTACAGGATTCTCAAACATATTGGTATTCATGGCCGGGGAAATGAATTTCTTACATTTGCATGCCATGATCGTGGTAGTAAGCATGTCATCTGCGATCCCATGTGCCAGTTTTCCGATCACATTAGCACTTGCCGGTGCGATCATCACTACATCTGCTTTCTTTGCAATCGATACATGCTCTACCTGAAACTGAAAATTCCGGTCAAAGGTATCCACCAGACATTTATTTCCTGTGAGAGTTTCAAAAGTGATCGGATTGATAAAATTCGTAGCGTTCTCTGTCATCAGCACATGAACATCTGCATGACGTTTCTTCAGTGCACTTGCCAGATATGCAATCTTATACGCTGCAATGCTGCCTGTCACTCCCAGTAATACTGTTTTTCCTTCCAGTGTCATTTTCCTTTACCTCTTTCTCCGAACCATATTATTTCTGGCTGTTTCTACGTCTTTATACTTACATGTCAAAATCTATCATAATTCATCTTTGATAACAGGATTCTGACTTTTACAATTCTATTTATTATAGACTAATTATTATCAAAAATGCAATAAGTGATTTGTTTTATTTGCGAAACAATCAGAACGTTACTGTTCACAGTAACGTAGCCAAAATTCATTCCAGATTGCCTGCGGCAATGGAATTTTGGCTTGTATGTCTCGGGATTTTGGCATATTCATGCCAAAACACCTCGCGGGATAGAGGTATGTGAACAGTAACATCAGGACAATAGGATATTGCAGGTGAACCTCAGCAAGATTACACTTAACCGTTGTTTATAAAGATTTCCTGCATTATAATAATAATCAGTCAGATATCCATAATTTGCACTGGACTCTACCTGACTTAACTGACAGACCGGATTACTATAATGTACTAATATCAACATATAAATCCGGTGTATGACTTTGTGGAGGAATATAGGAATATATGAAGAATTATCAGATCACGCAATGGTGCGCAGCTTTTATCAGACAGCAGGTACAGGAAGGAGACTTCTGTATTGATGCTACAATGGGAAACGGAAATGATACGCTTCTGCTTTCGCAGCTATGCGGAGAATCAGGAAAGGTTCTTGCCTTTGATATTCAGGAGCAGGCACTGACTGCAACCCAAAAGAGACTGAACGCCGGACATGTTCCGGAAAATTACCGACTGCTTCTGGAATCTCACGCAAATATGGCAGAATATGCCACACCAGACAGTGTAAGCTGCATTGTATTTAATTTTGGTTATCTTCCCGGTGGAGATCATTCACTTGCAACCAGAGGTGAAACCAGCATTCAGGCATTGACCCAGGCTTTAACCCTTCTGAAAAAAAGGCGGAATGATTTCTCTTTGCATCTACAGTGGCGGCGATTCCGGATTTGAAGAGCGGGATCAGATCCTTGACTGGCTGAAAAACCTTGATCCCCATCAATATCTGGTAATCAAAAGCGAATATTATAATCGCCCCAACAACCCACCGATACCAGTGCTGATAATTAAAAATTAACTGTATCTGTTCCAAAAAGCAGCAGAAAAGATTTTTCATATCTCTCCTGCTGCTTCTTGTTATGCCTTTTCTTCAATTTTTGTTTGTTCTCCGGGCACTTATACTTCGATTTCTGTTTTACTTAATCTGTAATGGTAATCTTCTCAATAACCGGCTGCTGATCTGACGGGATTGTTCCATTGTCGTCTGTCGGTTTTGCATCCTCGCAGATCTTATCAACAATATCCATACCTTCTGTTACATGGCCAAATCCTGCATAATCGCCGTCCAGGAATGTACTGTCTGCCTGAACAATAAAGAACTGCGAGCTTGCGCTGTCTGGATCACTGGCTCTTGCCATGGAAATAGTCCCTCTTGTGTGGGAAATATCATTGTCTACTCCATTGTTGCTGAACTCACCCTTAATATTCTCCTCAGAGCCACCTGTTCCGTCTCCGTTGGGATCACCACCCTGGATCATAAATCCATCCATGATACGGTGGAATGTCAGTCCGTCATAAAAACCTTCCTGTGCGAGTTTCACGAAATTTGTCACTGTGATCGGTGCTGTATCTGCATCCAGTTCCACATCAATCGTACCGTAATCCTTTACTTCAATCTCTGCGTGATGAATTCCTGTCAGTTCTTTGGAAGTATCCAGAAGCACACTGGTTGTACTGCTGTCTGAAGAATCTTTATTTTCAGAATCTGTATCAGCAGAATCACTCTTTTCATCAGAACCATCAGAAAATCCGGCTTTTTCTGCCTCTTCTTCACTTGCTACATTATCACTGTCAGAAGAAGCAGCTTTTGTCTCCGTCTCTTCCTGAGAAGAAGTCTCCTCTTTCGCTGTTTCCTCTGTTTTTGTACTCTCTTCTGTTTTATCACTGCTGCCACATCCTGCCAGTAAACCTGCTGACATAGCTGTAACACAAAGTGCTGCCAGTAATTTTCTTTTCATTTTCCTTTACCTCCGAAATCATTTACAACAATCTGATTATAACCTATCTCAGAAAAAAAACAACTCTTTTCACAAAATGTTCAGATTGTGAATGTTTCCTGTGTTTACTTCTTTCTGATTGCCTGTTAAAATGTATATGGCTGTTCAGTTCTGTACCTTCCCCTTTTTGCAGTGAAACCGGAACAACAGACTGATGAACAGTCAGAATATATCTGCAAAAGAAAGCGAGGAATCCAAAATGGAAAAAATAACAAGTTTTACCATTGACCATATCAAATTACAGCCTGGAATTTATGTTTCACGTAAGGATCCGGTTGGCGACAGTATGATCACTACCTTCGATATCCGTATGACTTCTCCTAACGAAGAACCTGTGATGAATACTGCTGAACTTCACACGATCGAGCATCTGGCAGCAACATTCCTGAGAAATCATAAAGAGTTCGGCTCTAAAATGATCTACTGGGGACCGATGGGATGCCGTACAGGCAATTATCTTCTTTTAAATGGAGATTATGAGTCCAAGGATATCGTTCCGCTTATGATCGAGACTTTTGAATTTATACGTGATTTTGAAGGTGAAGTTCCGGGAGCATCTGCAAAAGACTGCGGAAATTATCTGGATATGAATCTGCCTATGGCAAAATATCTGGCAGAAAAATTTCTGGATGAGGTTCTTTATGATATCAAGCCGGACAGACTTATTTATCCACAGTAACATTCTACAGTATTATAGCAATCCTCATAAACAACACACCGAAAAAGATTTCTATCGTATTTTTCAGACAAAAAAAGCAGAAGCTGACAGGTCATTATCCTCTGCAGCTTCTGCTTTTACTTATACATTTCTGTCAACATTTTTCCAAAAAAGCCTTTATTGTACCTCTCATAGAAATATATTTAAAGAGGACTGATACAAATTTTTATATCATCAGATTATTCTGCACTTTCATCATAAGACGTATCTGCTGATGTATCTGCTGCAGTCTCACCTGCGTCTGCTGATGTATCTGCTGCAGTCTCACCTGCGTCTGCTGCCGGAGCTGTTGTTGTCACAAAATCTCCGCTTGCATAACAGGTCTGTCCATTATAATCCACACGAATCCATCCATTCTCGCATACACCTGTACTGTTCAGCTGAGTTCCGGCTGCCACACTTGAAATCAGATCTGCATCTGAACTTGCATCAGAACGAAGATTTAATTCTGATGACGCATAATAGGTACCGGATTTCACTTCTACTTTTACACCACTGGCTGTCTGCTCTGCTGCCGGCGTTGGTGTTGCTTCCGGTGTTGGTGTTGCCTCTGAAGCCTCAGGAGTAGGTGTGACTTCCGGTGTTGGTGTTACTTTAACGATCATAACGCTGGAATCAATAGTAGGATCAAATCCGCATCCCTGAGCAGCAAATGCAAGTCCCAGTACAAGAACCAGCCAAAGTGATTTCTTCATAAGTAGTTTCCTCCTTTATCAAACACGCTCTGTCCCCTCGTGTTTTCTGTGTTCGCTTTATGTATTAATATACACGATTCTTACAGATAATTCAAGTATGCGTTTTGTCCTGCTTTGTCTGCTTTCTTCCATTTGCGCGGAATTGCTGCAGGGTTACTGTTCACTCCGTTCTCAGTAACGCTGTAGGTTCTGTGTTTATCTACAACAATTCATAAAGGACTTCCACCTCGCCGCCACAGATCATTCCCAGATTCGCACCGCCCTGGTTAGACAGATTATATTTTCTGATTTCACCATGCTGCGCTTCTGGTGCATATTTCAAAGCCTGAAATTCTACATTTCCGCCTCCGATGCTTCCATATGAATTCCCGTCTTTATCAATAAACATTTTACTTCCTGTCCCTCTTGGAGAAGAACCACTCTTGGATATGATCGTGATCATAATTCCATTTTCTTTTTTCCTGACAGCATCCTCCACAGCTCCATCAATATAAGAAACATCATACCTGTTCTTTTCCTGAACGATCTCCGCAGCAATACTTACAGCAATCTCTGCCGGCATATGTCCTCCGATCGGCAATCCAATCGGTGCATGGATACTGTTGAGCTGTTCTTCGCTGAAACCTTCTCCGAGTAATTTTTCTCTGGTCAGTTTTACCTTATTTTTACTGCCGATCATTCCCAGATAAGTATAAGGGCGTCTCAGGATCTGTCTGGCACAGGCACTGTCTCCGAGATGACCTCTTGTCACGATCACATAATAAGCATTTTCATAGGCCGGTATTTTGTCTGAAAGTTTATCATAGCTGCCTTTGATCAGCCGATCGGCATCCGGAAATCTCTCTGAAGTCACAAAATCTTCTCTGTCATCCATAACAGTCACATGAAATCCCAGCATTTTTCCGATTTTTGCAACAGGCTGCGAAACATGTCCACCTCCAAAAATGATAAGCTGCGGATTTTTCACATAAATTTCCACAAAGAAATCTACATCTCCCATATGAACAACTTTTGTCTCCTGGCACTCCGCCAGATCAGCTTCATATTTTTTCCAGAAATCTGCTGTATTTTCATCGAATGATAAACAATGGTTTTCTTTTATCAGACATTTTTCGCCCTTATGATTCCCGTTTAAAACCATTGCTGTTTTACTTTTCCTGTTTCTTCCAAAATTTGATAAATTTTTCTGTACATAACTCTCTCCTGTTTCGATATAAAATACCTTTTGACCATGACATCATTATATATTATAATTGACAGAAAAAGGGGGATTATTATGCAAAAAAAACATTTTTTCTACACAGTCTGCCCTTCAGACTGCTTGTCGGCGTGGCTTTTGGAATCTGTATCGGACTTCTTCTTAATATAATAGATGAATCTGCCATTACGACTGCAGTACTGAATGTGGTTGTAACATCGAAGTATATTCTTGGTCAGCTGATCAGCTTTTCTGTTCCGCTGATCATCATTGGATTTATCGCACCATCTATTACCAGACTCGGAAACAATGCTTCCAGAATGTTAGGTGTTGCAGTCAGTATTGCTTATGCTTCCTCACTGGGAGCTGCTTTATTCTCTGCATTATCCGGATACCTGCTGATCCCACATTTGTCCTTCAGCTCCACTGCCAGTCATCTCAAAGCTTTGCCGGATGTAGTTTTTGAACTTTCCATTCCACAGATAATGCCTGTCATGAGTGCACTTGTACTGGCCATTATGCTGGGACTTGCATCTGCATGGACAAAAGCCAGTCTGATTTCTTCTTTTCTTGAAGAATTCCAGAAGATCATACTGGCTATTGTATCAAGAGTCATTATTCCGATTCTCCCATACTTCATCGGACTGACTTTCTGTTCACTGGCATACGAAGGAACAATCACCAGACAGCTTCCTGTATTCCTTCAGGTAATCGTCATTGTTCTGATCGGACATTTTATCTGGATAGCTCTTCTATATATACTTGCAGGAATTTATTCCAGAGAAAATCCTCTGAAAGTTGTGAAACATTATGGTCCCGCCTACCTCACAGCCATAGGTACCATGTCATCTGCTGCCACACTGCCGGTCGCCCTCCAATGCGCACACAGGGCAAAACCTCTCCGAAAGGATCTGGTAGATTTTGGTATTCCGCTGTTTGCCAATATTCATCTCTGTGGTTCTGTCCTCACAGAAGTATTCTTCTGTATGGCAATCTCCAAAATTCTTTATGGTGCAGTTCCTGCGCCGGGGGCCATGGTTCTTTTCTGTGTCCTGCTTGGAATTTTTGCCATTGGTGCTCCGGGTGTACCGGGAGGCACTGTTATGGCATCTCTCGGTATTATCACCGGTATCCTGAAATTCGGCGATTCTGCTACAGCTCTGATGCTGACTATCTTTGCCCTTCAGGACAGTTTTGGGACAGCCTGTAACGTAACAGGCGATGGTGCCCTGACTCTGATTCTTACCGGATATGCCAGATACCACAATATCAGAGAACAGAAATTGCAATAAAAGTTTAAAATACCATCATATCTGTCTTTTTTCTCAGATATGATGGCCTTCATTTTCTTACGGACGAATCACCTTATCTGCACCTGTCATACGCTCTGCAATCGTATACATATCGGTAACTTTTCCAACCATCAGTTTCTCCATCAGTCCATAATGCTTCAGGCAGGTACCGCAGGTCAGGATTTCCACGCCTTCTTCTTCCATCTTTTTCAGATCTTCCAGACTTTCAGAGTCTTCTGTTGTAAGTTTTGCACCTCCATTATAGAAAAGGATTGTATCCGGATGTGTTTCCATCTGAGAAAGGGCATAGATAAATCCTTTAATCAAAATCTTTCCCAGTTCATCATCACCATTTCCCATAACATTTGAGGAGATTACTGCTACCGTCACTTTTTTATGCGGTGCTTCGCAGACAAATTCCTCTTCTTCCAAGGTACCACCTGTCTGTTCAGTCTTTACTGCCATCTTCACCTGATACTTTTTGTCTCCCAGTTTTTCAGATACAAACGTACAGCCTGTTTTATTTGCAAGTCTGCTCAGATTATTCACTGCGGTTTCATTATCGATCAGAATTTCAATCTCATCACCGACTGCCGCATTATCAATAACCTTCTTTGTCATCACTACCGGAATCGGGCACTGTTTTCCCATTGCATTTACTTCATGTTTCATTTTCTGTCACCTCTTGTTATTCTTTATATTCACTGCTTATTACCGCGTTTAATATATTTTCCTGTTTTCTCCAGAATTACTTTTCCATCCTGCACCACATGAGCTCCTCTTAAATATACGCTGTCAATATCTCCATGAAGCTTAAATCCCTCATATGGATTATTATCCGTATGATACAGATGTGTCTTTGCAGAGATAACGTTTTCCTTCTCAGGATCAAATACAACAATATCTGCATCACTTCCCTCACGTATCACGCCCTTATTGGGATACACTCCGTAAAGTTTAGCTGCATTCTCACTTAACAGACGGCACATCTGTTCCTGCGTGATCCTGCCTGTGCGTACACCGTATGTATAAAGCAGAGTTCCTCTCGTCTGTACTCCCGGCAGCCCTCCCGGAATCTTCGTGAAATCATCTTTACCAAGAGCTTTCTGCTCCATTGTAAAGCTACACTGGTCAGTTGCAACCGTCTGGATCTGATCATTCGCCAGTGCTTTCCACAGGCAGTCCTGATCTGCTTTCTTACGGATTGGAGGTGCACACACGTATTTGGCACCTTCAAAATCCGGTTTTGAATATACACTGTCATCCAGAAGCAGATACTGCGGACAGGTTTCCGCATATACCTTTTGTCCGTTCATTCTGGCACGCATCACTTCTTCAAATGCTTTCCGGTTGGTAAGATGTACTACCATTACAGGAGCATCTGCTGCATCTGCGATCACAAGAAGGCGGTGAACTGCCTCTGCCTCCATAATATCCGGACGCACCAACGGGTGATTCTCAGGTCCCAGACGTCCCTCTTTTTTGGCTTCTGCGATCAACGCATCGATTGCCCCTGCATTCTCACAATGTACCCCTGCAAAACATCCGTATTCATTTAATTTCTTAATAATCTTATAAAGGTCACCGTCATCTACGATCATTGCCGGATAAGTCATGTAAAGCTTAAAACTGGTAATCCCTTCATTGATCATATCCTGTATTTCTCTCTCAGTTTCCTCATTCCATTCCACAACAGACATATGGAAAGAATAATCACAGGAACATTTCCCATCTGCTTTCTTATGCCACTTCTCAAGGCCTTCCTTCAGCGTATGACCACCTTTATCCTGAGACGCATAATCGATCACCAGAGTTGTTCCTCCTGCAATGGCAGCTCTTGTTCCTGTTTCAAAATCATCTGCCGTCACTGTTCCTGCCACTTCCAGGTCAAAATGTGTATGTCCGTCTATAAATCCCGGAAAAAGCAGCTTACCGTTTACATCAACTACCTGTGCATCCTCTGCTTCCAGATTCCGGCCTACTTTTACAATCTTCTCTCCATCTATAAGAACATCTTCTATAACAGACATATCCCCCGATACTACTGTACCATTCTTCAGTAAAGTTTTCACTGTTTCTGACACCCCTTTCTTTATTATAAGTTAGGGACAAAAAGTATTTTACCCCCTAGAGCGTGTCTGAAAAATCATTCCCGCAATCTGCACGCCCCACTTTGCGGGATATTTCACCCGAATTCAGTTGCCGTAGCCCACTACGGCGCCCTCATCCGGGCAAAATATCCCACAAATTGTGAC
>ENA-OQBL01000573-OQBL01000573.1-human-gut-metagenome-genome-assembly--contig:-NODE-573-length-18730-cov-4.768854_pt1 | contig 18730 bp, 20 predicted proteins | sample MGYA00242747_ERZ504553 | MGnify/ENA primary metagenome ERZ504553 (study PRJEB26092, sample SAMD00036240) | human gut metagenome | host: Homo sapiens | study: EMG produced TPA metagenomics assembly of...
AGCTGCTAAGCCAAAAGCGCAGATAATACTTTGTGTATTATCGAGCATTTTGGCAACGCAGATGCCGTGCCGCAGCCGCCGGAGCGGTGCTTAAGCCGTAAGGCGGGAATTATGCGGTGTTGCCTTTGGTTATTTGGCTATGGTCATGCCAGATTCAGCCGCTTCGTCATGAGCCACTGGGTCAGTGCCCACAGCAGGGCATCGACAAGGGCAATCAGCGCAAAGACGGCGATGAGCACGATAACGCCTAAGGTATTGTCGGGACCGAAAAACGACGCGGCGCTGAAGCTGGTATTGTTAAGGTACTTATACCCGCGGAACGCGACAAAGACTGCCGCCACAAGGGCTGCCATCTGCCCGATAAAGCCGATGACAAAGTAGGCGGCAATGCTGATGAGCAGCCGCTGCTGGGTAAACTGTGCGGCAAAGGCACAGGCCAGATATGCGTGCAGCAGTGCGCCCGCGATAAGGGCCAGTATAATCAAAAGCATTGCAGACCAGATGGCGACGTCCTCGGCAGTGACGCGGCTGAAATCAGATGCAAACCCGTCGCCGCTGACCGTGTCGGTAGTCAGCATGCCGCAAAGTGTAAGAAATACCATGCCGAACAGCGTCCATACCGTGCCGCAGATGACCTTAGCGGCAATGTGCTGCCAAATGGGCACGGGCAGAGCCAGCATCAAGTACCCGCGCTCGCCCAACAGGCGGTAAAACTGCTGAATTTCAATAAAAGAGCAGATGGCGAGCACAACAAGAAGGCTTACGGCAGATGCCAGTGCCAGCAAGGCCATGGCGATCCCGGCCAGCGGCAGCCTGTCGGAGGTGTTCTGGACAAAATGGCTCAGAATATTGGTAAAAATGTTCAGCACAAGCACGCCCGCCGCAATGGGCAGAACAATACGGCCTGTGGATTTGAACTCATAACGTAAAAGCTTCGTCAGCATTTGTAAACCTCCCGGAAGTAAGCGTCCACGCTCTCCCCTGTTTCCTCGCGCAGCTCGTCGACGGCGGCCTGGCGCAGGACCTTGCCGTCCTGTAAAAGAATGACCTCGTCCAGCACCTTCTCAATGTCGCCGATGAGGTGCGTGGACAGCATAAGCGCGGCATCCTCACTGTAGTTGTGCAGGATGGTGCTTAAAATGTAGTCGCGGGCGGCGGGGTCCACGCCGCCCAGAGGCTCATCCAGCAGGTAGAGCCTGGCGGCACGGCTCATCGTCAGGCAGAGCTGCATCTTTTCCTGTGTGCCCTTGCTCATGGAACCAATTTTGTCCCGCCCGCCGATATGCAGGTCGGCCAGCATGGCGTTTGCCTTGACTTTGTCAAAATCGGTGAAGAAATCCGCGTACAGGCTTACGGCATCGTCGGCGGTGAACTCCGTCGGCAGGGCCATACGGTCCGGCAGATAGCTGGTGACGGCCTTGGTGAAAACGCCGACAGGAACTTTATCAATAATGACGCTGCCCGCCGTGGGCTGCAAAAGCCCGGCAGAGATTTTCATAAGCGTTGTTTTGCCGCTGCCGTTGGGGCCAAGCAGGCCAACAAGCTTGCCCGGCGTGACGGCAAAGTCCACGCCGTTCAGCGCAGCGGTGCGGCCATAGCGCTTGGCCAGGCCGTGTACCTCATAAATTGCATCCATGGTTTACTCCTTTTTTGGTGCCTGCTGTGCGGTCTCGCGCAGCAGGGTCTCGATTTCGGCTTCGGTCAGGCCGAGGGCCTGCATCTGGTGCAGAAACTCCGCCGCCAGCGTGCCGGCGCGCCGACGGCGCAGAGCCTGCAGGGCAGTGTCATCCGCTGTGACGGTGCGTCCGGCGGTGCGCTGCGCCTGCAAAAGGCCGCGGCTTTCCAGCTCCTGCAAAGCGCGCTGCATGGTGTTGGGGTTGACCCCGGCGTCAGCGGCCAGCTCCCGCACGGGCAGAATGCGGCTGCCGGGCGGGAACTCCCCCGCGACGAGGGCAAGCTCCAACTGCTCGACCAGCTGCACATAGACCGGGCGGCCCGCAGTAATGTTCCAGTTCATGGTGTTTATGCTCCTTTTGTGTTATTGTGTTAAGAGCTTAATACAATAATACACGCGGGATGCAGCTTTGTCAATAGAAAAAATAAAAAAATCCCCCGCCGGGCCGGCGGGGAAGATATTGCATGATACAACGTCAGGAAATATGATCCTCGATCCATGTCAACACGTAGTCGAACACCTCGTCGCGGTTTGTCTCGTTGTGCAGCTCGTGGCGGCCTCCTTCAAAAATCTGGCAGGTCAGATCCATGACACCGGCGTCGCCCAGCATAGCCCAGACCTTGCGCACGCCGCTGCCGTAGTCGCCGACGGGGTCGCAGTCACCGGCAATCAGCAGCACGGGCAGATCCTTGTCAATAGCCTGTGCCCATGCCTTTGTGCTGACGTGGTTGAGCGTCGCGAGCATCTCGCGGTAGGTTGCAGCGGTAAACCGGAAGGTGCACAGCCCGTCGGCGTCATAGGCTTTCACAACGCTTTTATCGCGGGAAAGCCAGGCGTTGGGCGACTGCGCGTTCTCGATTTTCCTGCAATAGCTGCCGAAGTTCAGCTTGACCATCAGCGGCGAGACATAGCGCGGCCCCTTGACGCGGGCAATCAGCCCGGCCAGCCGCTGGCCGACGACATTCATAAGGCTGGGGCCTGCCGTGCCGGAAATGACCAGTGCCGTGATGCTTTCCGGCCACTTCTCGGCGTACCAGCGCGCGTAAAAGCTGCCCATGCTGTGGCCGTAGAGGATGATGGGCGTATCGGGAAAGCGCTCATGCAGGATACGGTTCATCGTGTGCAGGTCGTTCAGGAGGTGGCAACGGCCATTCGGCTCACCGTAGTGCCCGTGCTCCCCTGCCTGGGCGGTGTCACCGTGGCCGAGGTGGTCGTTGCCCGCCAGCGCAATGCCGTGGGCAGCGTAGAACTCGGCCATCGGTGCATAGCGGCGCACATATTCGCACATGCCGTGGCTGAGCTGAAGGACAGCCCGCACAGGCTGGCCGGGTACGGTGTAGAGGAATGCGGAAGAGGTGTGCTTTCCGTCCGACGACGGGAAGGCAATGGCTTCGCAGTGGAGGTTGGCCATGATTACAGTTCTCCTTTGATTTTTTTCCAGTATTGTGCGAAAGCCTGCTCGTTTTTATTATCGCCGGGGACATAGTACTGCCGGTCCTTGATGGCGTCGGGCAGGTATTGCTGGGCGGTCCAGTGGTTGGGGTAGTCATGCGGGTAGAGGTAGTGCTGCCCCTTGACCTTGGCGTCGGCGCCGTCGTAGTGCTTGTTTTGCAGCTGGCGCGGGATGGGCCCGGTGCGCCCGGCCTGAATGTCCGCAATGGCGGCATTGATGCCGTCGTGGGCGGAGTTGGACTTGGGCGCGGTAGCCACCAGCACCACGGCATCCGCCAGCGGCAGACGGGCCTCCGGCAGACCGACGGCGTTGGCAATGTCAACAGCGGCCTTGACGATGGGGATGATCTGCGGCCAGGCCAGGCCGACATCCTCGCACGCGCAGACCATCAAACGGCGGCAGGCGCTGGGCAGGTCACCCGCTTCCAGCAGACGGCCCAGATAGTGCAGCGCTGCGTCGGGGTCGGAGCCGCGCATCGACTTCTGGTAGGCCGAGACGATGTCATAGTGGTCGTCGCCGAGCTTATCATACCGCATGGCCGTGCGCACGGCGACCTGCTGCACCATGTCCAATGTGATCGTGCGGCTGCCGTTTTCTACGGGTGCAGCGGTGACGGCAAATTCCAGATTGCCCAGCGCCTTGCGCATATCGCCGCCCGCACTCTGGGCCAGGTATTCCAGCGCGTCGTCGGGAATGAGCACGGGAGACTTGTCCTCAGCCCCGAGGCGCGCAGCGGCACTGCGCAGCCCGGTGCGGATGTCGTCGGTGGTCAGGGATTTGAACTCAAACACCGTGCAGCGGGACAGAAGCGCGTTATATACATAAAAGTAGGGATTCTCGGTGGTGGAGGCAATCAGGGTGACGGTACCCTGCTCCACGCACTCCAGAAGGCTCTGCTGCTGACGCTTGTTAAAATATTGTATCTCGTCAAGATATAAAAGAATGCCGCCCGACGCGCCGAGTGTACCGATGTCCGCGAGCACCGACTTGATGTCGCTCGTCGAGGCCGTCGTGCCGTTGAGCTTGTGCAGCTGCATACCGCTGCCCGCTGCAATGATGCTGGCAACGGTGGTCTTGCCGACGCCGGACGGGCCGTAGAAGATCATGTTGGGAATCTTGCCGCTCTCGACAGTGCGGCGGAAAACCTGATTTTTGCCGAGTAGATGCTGCTGGCCGCAGACCTCATCCAGGGTGCACGGGCGCAGACGCTGTGCCAATGGTTCCATTTTGCGTTCCTTTTTTAAGATAAGTTTGAGATAGTGTACCAAAACATCATACTTCTATACTTGATTATAACGGCTCGGCGTGGTAGAATCAAGAGAAAAGGATTGAAACGGAGAAAATGCTGTGACCAAACAAGAGCTGGCTGCAATCTGTATTGCGCGCCTGAAGGCAGAATATCCCGATTCCGACTGCACGCTGGATTATGACCATGCGTGGCAGCTGCTTGTGTCGGTACGGCTGGCGGCCCAATGCACCGATGCCCGCGTAAATGTGGTGGTGCAGAAGCTGTTTGCCAAGTACCCCGGCGTAAAAGAACTGGCGGCAGCGGATCCTGCGGATATTGAGGCCATCGTCAAGCCATGCGGGCTGGGCCACAGCAAGGCACGGGATATTTCGGCCTGTATGCGGATACTGCGCGACAGGTACGACTGCCATGTGCCGGATGATTTCAACGCGCTGCTTGCCCTGCCCGGCGTGGGCCGCAAGAGTGCGAATCTAATCATGGGGGACGTATTCGGCAAGCCTGCCATCGTGACGGACACCCACTGCATCCGGCTGTGCAACCGCATCGGGCTGGTGGACAACGTCAAGGAGCCGGCCAAGGTCGAGCGGGAGCTGTGGAGGATCATCCCGCCTGCGGAGGGCAACGGCTTCTGCCACCGGCTGGTGGACCATGGCCGCGCCGTGTGCACAGCCCGCACCAAGCCCTACTGCGACAAATGCTGCCTGGCGGACGTATGCCGGGCACGAAAGGAAATTTTTGCATGAATAAAACGACGGAAAACCGCCTGGGCGGTGAGCTGCGCAGCCAGCAGGCAGCCCGGCGCCTGCTGGAGGAGCTGCGCCGCGGACGCTATGCAGACGCCGCCCAGCTGCCCAGCGAGCTGGAGTTGGCCGATGTTCTGGGCGTGAGCCGCACCGTGGTGCGCGATGCCCTGAGCGATCTGGAGCGCGACGGCTATGTGGAGCGTGTGCGCGGCATCGGCACCCTTGTCAACCGCGATGTGGTCCAGGTCGAGAACCGCATGGACCAGAAGCTGGAATTCAACCGCATGATCCGCTCAATAGGCCGCGTGCCCCACAGCGATAACCTGATGGTCACGCGGGAGACTGCCATGCCGGAGCTGGCCGCAAAGCTCGGCCTTGACCCGGAGCGCGAGCACACACTTGTGTTTGTGCGCCGCCGGGTACTGGCCGATGAAACGCCGGTGCTCTACTCCACCGATATTCTGCCGCTGGCGCTGTTTGGCGGCAAGCGGCTGGATACGATCGATTTCAGCCGCCCGATCTTTGAGATCGTGGAGCAGCACTGCCATGTGGAGGTCACCGAGACGCTGACGACGCTGCAAGCCGTACAGGGGGTGCCCGGCATCCGCCGCCAGCTGGGGCTGCGCCCGGAGCAGGCGCTTTTGCAGCTGGATGAGATCTGCTATTCCCGCACCTGCAAGCCGGTGCTTTGCTGCCAGACCTGCTATACGGATTTCTTTGACTTTGCGATGGTGCGCAAGCTGATTTGATTTTGAACGGCACAGCGCCGTTTGGAATAAATAGAGTAAACAAAGGGGATTGTGTATGAGACATTTGATTGACCCGGCGGATTTCACGCTGGAAGAAACGCTCAGCCTGATGGACCTTGCAGACCGTATCCATGATGACCCGGCTGCCTATAAAGATGTAGCTGCCCGTAAGCGGCTGGCAACACTGTTCTACGAACCGAGCACCCGTACCCGTCTTTCGTTTGAGGCGGCCATGCTGAACCTGGGCGGTCAGGTGCTGGGCTTCCCCGATGCCGGTGTTTCCAGCGCCTCCAAGGGCGAGACCGTAGCCGATACCATCCGCGTGATCAGCTGTGTGGCAGACATTGCCGCCATGCGCCACCCCAAGGAGGGAGCACCGCTGCGCGCGTCCCGCTACAGCCGCATTCCGGTCATCAACGCCGGTGACGGCGGCCACAGCCACCCCACCCAGACGCTGCTGGACATGATGACGATCCGCCAGCGCAAGGGGCATCTGGATCATCTGACCATCGGCTTCTGCGGCGACCTCAAGTTTGGCCGCACGGTGCACAGCCTGATCAAGAGCCTGTCCCGTCTGCCGGGCATGAAGTTTGTGCTCATCTCACCCGAGGAGCTGCGCGTGCCGGATTACATCATCAGCGAGATCCTCGAGCCTAACAACATCCCCTATGTTGAGACACGCAGCATGGAGGAGGCTCTGCCCAATTTGGACGTCCTCTACATGACCCGCGTCCAGCGTGAGCGGTTCTTTAATGAAGAAGATTACATCCGCCTGAAAAACAGCTATGTCCTGACAAAGGAAAAGCTGGCTCTGGCCCCCGCGGATATGCCGGTGCTGCATCCCCTGCCCCGTGTGAATGAGATCACGCTGGACGTGGATGACGACCCGCGCGCAGCGTACTTTGACCAAGTGCAGAACGGCGTCTATATGCGCATGGCGCTGATCATGACTTTGCTGGGTCTCAAAGACCCCAAGACCGGGGAGGTAGCGTTCAATGTTGAAGGTTGATGAAATCCAGAACGGCGTGGTCATTGACCACATTACCGCAGGCACGGGTCTGGCGCTCTACCACATGATGGAGCTGGAAAAGCTGAACAATGCCAGCGTGGCACTTTTGCAGAACGTCCGCAGCCAAAAGGACGGAAAAAAGGACATAATAAAGATTGAGGGCGATGTCAGCGAGATGAGCTTTGACGTTCTCGCCTATGTCGACCCGAAAATCTCCATCACCTTTATCCGGAACGGCAGGGTGACGGAGAAGAAACACCCCGAGCAGCCCAAGCGGCTGGTCAACGTCATCAAATGCACGAACCCGCGCTGCATCACTTCTATCGAGGAGGGCTGTGACCACATCTTTGCCCTGACGCCGAGCGGACGCTATCGCTGCATCTACTGCGAGCAGGAGTTCCGCGTAAAACCGTAAACGAGGTAACACTATGGAAAAGCCGAAATTTCACCTGAACCCTAATGAGGAAATCGTCAAAACCATCCGCGAGGGCCTCAAGCGCACGGGCGGCTACTGCCCCTGCCGCTTGCAGCACATTCCGGAAAATATCTGCATCTGCAAGGAGTTCAAGGAGCAGCTGGCCGACCCAGACTACCACGGGGCGTGCCATTGCGGGCTGTACGTGAAGGATTGAGGATTTTTCCCTTTTACAACAATTATAATAAGCGAAAACGAGGTATCTGCCACGGAAAGCAGGTACCTCGTTTTGCTTATGCTACACGCACGCCGCCAGTGTATCCTCGGTCAGGATAATGTGCCCGTCGGCGTCCACATCGGCGGTGTAAACGGTGCCGGGGTGGGCTGTACCGGCAGCGATGCGGTCCGCAAGGGCCTGCTCCACGGCACGGCTGACGGTGCGGCGCAGCTCCCGCGCACCGTAGGGCGGCACCTTGTCCCCGGCCAGCACTTTGGCTGCGGCGGGCGTGTGGTGCAGCGTGTAGCCCTGCCGGGCTGCGCGCTGCTCAAGCTCGAGAAGCAGCCGGTCTGCGATCCCGGCCAGCTGCTCCGGGCCGAGCGGGTCAAAGAGGACGGTCTCATCCAGGCGCCCCATCAGCTCGGGGCGGAAAAACTCCTTAGCCTCCTGGATGGCTTGCTGGCCGCGGCGCCGGGTCTCGGCAGCGGCGGCCCCAAAGCCCAGCGGCGACGTCTGCCCGGACAGACACCGCGCACCCAGATTGGAGGTGAGCAGAATAATCGTGTTGGAAAAATCCGCCCGGCGTCCCTGGGAGTCGGTCAGATTGCCGTCCTCCAAGATTTGCAGCAGCAGGTTCTGGATGTCGCTGTGCGCCTTTTCGATTTCATCAAATAGGACAACACTGTACGGGCGGCGGCGCACAGCCTCGGTCAGCTGGCCGCCCTCGTCGTGGCCGACATAGCCCGGCGGCGCGCCGAGCAGCCGCGCGACGGTATGCCTCTCCATATACTCCGACATGTCAAAGCGCAGCAGGGCTTTTCGCTGCCGAACCAGCATTTTGCCAGCGTGCGTGCCAGCTGGGTCTTGCCGACGCCCGTCGGCCCGAGGAACAGCATAGCTCCTATGGGCCGCCCGCTCTCCCGCAGGCCGGTGCGGCTGCGTCGGATGGCGGATGCCACGGCGGCCACGGCCTGCGGCTGGCCGATGACCTCGGCGGCAAGGCGCTGTTCCAGATTGGCAAGACGCTCTCTCTCGGCTTCGCCCACGCGCTCTGCGGGCACACCGCTGGCCTTGCTGACGACCCTTGCAATATCGGCGGGGGTCAGTGCCCGGCGGTTCCCGCTGGCATCGGCAATGCGGCGGGCCGCGGCGGCTTCGTCCAGCAGGTCAATGGCCTTGTCGGGCAGATACCGCCCGGGCAGGTAACGCACGCTCAGCTCCACCGCGGCGTGGATGGCCTCGGGCGGGATGCTGACACCGTGGTAGCGCTCATACCGCGGCATCAGTCCGGCCAGAATCGTTTCTGCGGCAGCAGGGGTAGGCTCCTCGACCATGACCTTTCCAAAGCGGCGCTCGAGCGCGGAATCCTTCTGGATGGTTTTGCGGTATTCCTCGGGCGTGGTCGCGCCGATGAGCTGAATTTCGCCGCGTGCCAGCATCGGCTTTAAGATGCTGGCGGCGTCAATGGCTCCCTCCGCCGCCCCGGCCCCGGCAATGAGGTGGATTTCATCGATAAACAAAATCGTTGAGCGGTCACGGTACAGTTCTTCCAACAGGTTCTTGAACCGCTCCTCAAAGTCGCCGCGGTATTTGGTGCCCGCGACCATCGACGCCATGTCCAGCGCCAGCACCCGCTTGCCGCGCAGTGCCGGGGTGATCTGTCCCGCAGCGATCCGCTGCGCCAGTGCCTCCGCCAGCGCAGACTTACCGACACCCGGCTCACCCAGGAGGCAGGGGTTGTTTTTCTGGCGGCGGCAGAGAATTTCAATCATGCGATCCAGCTCGGCATCACGGCAGAGCACCGGGTCGAGCCGCCCCTCCTGTGCGAGGCGCGTCAGGTCGCGGCCGTATTTATCGCTGGGGCGGCCCGTGCGGGAGGCAGCCATCCGCGGCTGGGCGGGCAGCACAAGCTGACCGGAAAGCTGGCGGCATTCCCGCGCGGCCTGCGGCAGCTCGATGCCCAGAGCCGCCAGCCACCGGCTGGCCGTGCAGGACGAGTCCTCGAGGATGGCGCAGAGCAGGTGCTCGTTCTCCGCCCTGGCGGCACTGGCCGCGTGCGCACCCAGCACGGCAAACTCCATGGCCTTGCTCAGCTCGGGGGCAAGGTCCCGGCTGTGCAGGCGGCGCGGACGGCCCGCCGCGTGGGCGGCGGTATGCTCGGCCAGGGCGGTGGATGTCACCCGCTTGCGGCGCAGAAAATCCGCCGCTGTCCCCTGTGCTGTCTGCACCAGCGCCAGCAGCAAATGGCCGGTATCCGCCTGGCTGCACCCCTGCTGCCCCGCCAGCACCAGCGCCGTGTGCACGGTGCGTGCCGCCGTGAAGGAAAAACCTTTATATCTGTAGACCCAGAACATCTGCAAATCCTCCTCTGAAAAGTACCCATTGAAAGTATAGACGCCGGGCCAATAAATAATCATCGAAATCTGGGGGATTCTGCAAGACAAATTGAGAAAACCGTGGTATAATAAACTGATTATTTTTATTTTTACGTATGAGGTGGTTTTCAATGCACAAACTGATGCGCTACATCAAGGGCTATGAGAAGCAAGCCCTGTTAGCGCCGCTTTTCAAGATGCTGGAAGCCTGTTTTGAATTGTTTGTGCCGCTGGTCATTGCCAGCATCATCGACACGGGCATCAAAAACGAGGATGCAGCCTTCATCTGGACGCGCTGCGGCCTGCTGGTCCTGCTGGCTGCTATCGGCTTGGCCAGCAGCCTGACGGCACAGTGGTTCTCCGCAAAGGCGGCGCTGGGCTTTGGCACGGCATTGCGCAAGGACCTGTTCCGCCATATTGGCACGCTGAGCTACAGCGATCTGGACGGCATCGGCACCCCGACGCTTGTCACCCGCATGACGAGCGACATCAATCAGGTACAGAACGGCGTCAACCTGACGCTGCGTCTGCTGCTGCGCTCGCCGTTCATCGTGATCGGCGCGCTTATTATGGCGTTCTCCATCAGCCCGAAGCTGACGCTGCTTTTCATCGGCGTTACAATCATGGTGTCGCTTATTATATGGGCCATCATGCGCGTGACCGTGCCCATCTACCATGAGGCCCAGAACGGCTTGGACCGTGTGACGCTGCTGACGCGCGAAAACTACGTCGGCGCGCGCGTGGTGCGTGCCTTTGCCCGCCAGGCGGACGAGCTGGCCGCTTTTGTGGAGACAAATGACCATCTGAAAAAGCTGCAATTTGCGGCAGGCCGTATTTCGGCGCTGATGAACCCGCTGACCTATCTCGTCGTCAATCTGGCCGTTGTGGCACTGCTGCTGCGCGGCGGTGTGGAGGTCGATGCCGGTAAGCTGACGCAGGGCGAGGTCATTGCCCTTATCAACTATATGAGCCAGATTCTGCTGAGCCTGCTGCGTCTGGCGGATCTGGTCGTTTCGGTCACCCGCGCACTGGCCAGCGGTATGCGCGTCAATGAGATTCTGAACACTCACACGACGATGCAGGATCCCGGCACGGCAGAGCTGGCTGTGAACGACGCTGCCGAGGCGGCTAAGTTTGAGCACGTCACCTTCACCTACAAGGATGCCGGCGCACCGAGCCTGACGGACATCACGTTCACGGCCAGGCCCGGTGAGACCATCGGCGTCATCGGCGGTACGGGCAGCGGCAAATCGACGCTGATCGACCTGGTCTGCCGCTTCTACGATGCCGACAGCGGCGGCGTTGCGCTGTTCGACCATGATGTAAAGCAGTACAGCTTTGCACAGCTGCGCAGGCTGGTGGGTGTCGTGCCCCAGCAGGCCGTGCTGTTTACAGGTACGATCCGCGACAATATGCAGTGGGCCGCCCCCGGAGCTTCCGACGAGGAAATCTGGCAGGCGCTGGAGATAGCCCAGGCGGCGGAGTTTGTCCGCGGCAAACCCGGCATGCTGGATGCGCCGGTGGAGACGGCGGGCCGCAACTTCTCCGGCGGCCAGCGCCAGCGCCTGACGATTGCCCGCGCGCTGGTACCAAAGCCGAAGATCCTGATTCTGGATGACAGTGCCTCGGCGCTGGATTTTGCAACGGACGCAGCCCTGCGCAAGGCAATCAAAGAGGAAACGCACGGCATGACCGTGTTTATCGTCTCACAGCGCGCGGCCAGCGTGCAGCGCGCCGACCACATTCTGGTGCTGGATGACGGTAAGCTGGTTGGCGACGCGCCCCATGCCGAGCTGCTGCGCAGCTGCGAGGTCTATAAGGAAATCTGCCTGAGCCAGTTGAGCAAGGAGGAGGTGGCAAAGACGCTATGAGCAAGACAAAGCAAAAGCTGGACCAGAATACGATCCATCGCGTCCTGAAGCTGATCCGCCCCTACGCCGGCATGGTCATCCTGACGCTGACCTTTGCGCTGATCACAGTGGTCACGACTCTGCTGGCCCCGGTACTGTCCGGCAAGGCCGTGGATATGATCCTGGGACCCGGTCAGGTTGATTTTGCAGGCCTAGGCAAAATTGCGATAGCGATGGCTGCCACGATTGCCTGCACAGCGCTGGCCCAGTGGCTGATGAATGTCGTCAATAACCGCATTACCTTTCAAGTCGTGCGTGATATGCGTGTCCGTGCGTTTGAGCAGCTGGAGATTCTGCCGCTCAAATATATGGATGCCCACCGCCCCGGCGATGCTATCAGCCGCATTACCACCGACGTGGAGCAGTTCAGCGACGGTCTGCTGATGGGCTTTACCCAGCTGTTCACCGGCGTGCTGACGATTTTGGGCACGCTGGGAGTCATGCTGTTCATCGACTGGCGCATTGCGCTGGTCGTTGTGGCGTTGACGCCGCTGTCGATTTTCGTCGCGCGGTTCATTGCCACCCACACCTATTCTATGTTCAAGGTGCAGAGCGAGACCCGCGCCGAAATGACGAGCCTGGTCGAAGAACTGGTCGGCAACGAGCATCTTGTCCGCGCGTTCGGCTATGAGCGCCGCGCCGAGGAACGCTTCGATAAGATCAACCTCGATTTGCAGAAGTGCGGCGTCAAGGCGACGTTCTTCTCCTCTACCACGAACCCCTGCACCCGCTTTGTGAATGCGCTGGTCTACGCCGCCGTCGGCGTGCTGGGTGCGTTCGTCGCCATTGCCGGCGGCATCACGGTGGGCCAGCTGTCGGTCTTTCTGAACTACGCAAACCAGTACACGAAGCCGTTCAATGACATTTCGGACGTTATGACCGAGTTGCAGAACGCGCTGGCCTGTGCGCAGCGCGTGTTTGACCTCATTGACGAGACGCCCATCGTGCTCGATGGCCCGGATGCTGTTGTCCTGCCCCACGGCGCGGGCAGCGTGGAGTTTGACCACGTCAGGTTCCGCTATGTGGACGATGTGCCGCTGATCGAGGATATGAACCTGAAGGTTGCGCCGGGTCAGCGTATTGCACTGGTCGGCCCCACGGGCTGCGGCAAGACGACACTGGTCAATCTGCTGATGCGGTTTTATGAGATCAACGGCGGTACGCTGCGCGTCGACGGGTATTCCATCGATAATGTGACCCGCGACAGCCTGCGCGGCAACCTGGGCATGGTGCTGCAGGAGACCTGGTTGAAGGCCGGTACGATTGCGGAGAATATCGCCTACGGCAAGCCGGATGCGACCCGCGAGGAGATCATCGCCGCGGCCAAGAAGGCGCACGCCCATAGCTTTATCTGCCGCCTGCCCAACGGGTACGACACGCAGGTAGCCGAGGACGGCGGCAACATCAGCCAGGGCCAGCGGCAGCTGCTCTGCATTGCCCGTGTCATGCTGCGACGCCCGCCGATTTTGATTCTGGATGAGGCAACGTCCAGCATCGATACCCGTACCGAGGTGCTGGTGCAGGATGCCTTTGAGGAGCTGATGAAGGGCCGCACGAGCTTTATCGTGGCCCATCGCCTGTCTACCATCAAGAACGCTGACCAAATCCTGGTCATGAAGGCCGGCAACATCATTGAGCGCGGAACCCACGAAGAACTGCTGGCGCAGGGCGGCTTCTACAAGCAGCTGTACGAGAGCCAGTTCGCCAAGGCATAAAGCCATACACCTGGAAAAAAAGTAGGAGGATGTATTATGAGTCACATTACCATTCCGGAAGGATACCAAAGCCTTCTGGGTTTGTATGACACCCAGAAGGCCATCGGCCTCATCAAGACGATCTTTCAGGAGAAGCTCTGCATGGCGCTGCACCTCAAGCGCGTCACGGCTCCCTTGTTTGTCATGCAGGGCAGCGGCCTGAACGATGACCTGAACGGCGTCGAGCGCCCTGTTTCGTTCGATGTGCCCAGCCTGAACGAGCAGGCAGAGGTCGTCCACAGTCTGGCTAAGTGGAAGCGCTACGCCCTGTACAAGTACGGCTTCCGCCCCGGTCAGGGCATTGTGACCGATATGAACGCCGTCCGCCGCGACGAGGAGCTGGACAACCTGCACAGCATCTACGTGGACCAGTGGGACTGGGAGCGCGTTATCACTGCCGACCAGCGCACGCTGGAATTTCTGCAGGAGACCGTGCGGGACATCGTGGACGCTGTCTGCGCAACGTCTGACGAGCTGCGCTGGAAGTTCCCCGAGCTGAAAAACAACATCCAGCTGGGCCGCGAGGTGGCATTTATCACGACGCAGGAGCTCGAGGACAGATACCCGGACTTCACGCCAAAGCAGCGCGAGAATGCCTTTGCCAAAGAGCATGGAACCGTCTGCATCATGCAGATCGGCGGCAGGCTCAAGAGCGGCCAGCCCCACGACGGGCGCGCGCCCGACTATGATGACTGGACGCTGAACTGCGACATCCTGTTCTGGCACAAGCCGCTGGACTGCGCGCTGGAGCTGTCCAGTATGGGTATCCGCGTTGACGCCGACGCCCTGCGCCGCCAGCTGGACGCCGCAGGCTGCCCGCAGCGCGCGGAGCTGCCCTTCCACAAACTGCTGCTGGATGGCACCCTGCCCCTGACAATGGGCGGCGGCATCGGCCAGAGCCGCCTGTGCATGCTGCTGCTGGGCAAGGCCCATGTCGGCGAGGTACAGGTCAGCCTGTGGGATGACGCTACGATACAGGCATGCCGGAATTCGGGCGTGGAGCTGCTGTAACCCTTGACAAACCCCTGCCGATTGTGATATTATATTAGAGTTCCCGCTAGTATAGCACAATTGGCAGTGCAGCTGATTTGTAATCAGCAGGTTGCAGGTTCGATTCCTGTTACTAGCTCCACTTAAAAAAGCGCGTTAGCAAATCCACTTTGCTACGCGCTTTTTTCTTGCTTTTGTATGTCTTTTTGCGCCCTAAACAGTAAAAAACAGGTCGTAAACGCAGTAGAATCGCATAACGCGGAGTCAGGGTTGAACTCAGGAATGCTGCTGTACATAAAGCTGATGGATTGTTCTTGAGGAATATTTAGAGAAGCTTTTCCTTATTGCACCCTACTCTATATACTCCTAAAAAACGCCCGGTAAGCGTGATGCTTACCGGGCGTTTTGCTTTGCTGTTTTAAGTGTTTGCCAGTGCCGTCTGCAGAGCGCAGTAATTCTCCAGTGTCAGCTGCTCGGGGCGGGAACGCTCATCAAGACCGGCGGCCTGCAGGGCGGAGATGACCTGCGCCTTGGGCAGGTGCAGGCCGTTGGCGATGGCGTTGGCGGCGGTCTTGCGGCGCTGGGAGAAGGCGGCGCGGATCAGCGCGAAGAAGGCGGCTTCGTCGCCGTTCGGCACGGCTACGGCGGGCTTCTCCCTCACATCCAGGCGGATGACGGCGCTTGTCACCTTGGGGGCGGGGTAAAAGCTGCCGGGCTGGACGCTGAACAACAGCTTCGGCTCGGCGTAATAGGCCACGGCGTAGCTGATTGCACCCGCATCCCGCGTGCCGGGGGCGGCGCAGAGGCGCTGTGCGGCCTCCTTCTGCACCATTACGGTAATGTTCCGGATAGGCAGCTTTTCCTCCAGCAGGCGCATCAGAATCGGGCTGGTGATGTAGTACGGCAGGTTGGCACAGACGGCGACGGGCTTGCCGCCGAACTCCTCGGCCAGCAGAGCCTTCAGATCGACCTTCAGCACGTCGTTCAGGACGAGCTTGAAGGTGTCGTAGTCGGCCATCGTCTCTTCCAGCAGCGGCGGCAGACGCTTGTCGACCTCGATGGAGACGACATTGTCCGCACGCTTGCAAAGCTGCTCGGTCAGCACGCCGATGCCGGGGCCGACCTCAAGTGCGCCCCAGCCGGGGCCGATACCGGCGGCCTCCGCAATGCGGGGGCAGATGCCGGGGTTGATGATGAAATTCTGGCCGAAGCCCTTGGACAGGGCAAAGTCATACCGTGCGCAGAGGTCACGGATGGTGGACAGGTCAGTCAATGTGGGCACGGCGGACGTCCTTTCCGAGTCAATAAAAATCAGTTCTGCCCGGCCAGTGCCGTGGCCGCGTTGACGGCCTTGCTGATCTGCGGGTCAGTATCAAGTGTGTAATCGTAGTAGGCGTTCTGCTCGTCGACGGAGAGCGCGGCGTCAATGTCGGGGCGCAAGCCCTCCTCATTCCAGGTCTGATCCTCGTTATCGAGCAGCAGGCCCACCGTGATGTAAGCGGCGGAGCCGTCGGAGAAGCTCTGGGCGTCGCTCAGAACGACGCCCTTACCCGCAGTTTTGGTGCCGACGAGCGTCGCACCGGCCATCTTGCGCAGGGCATTGGCGAACAGCTCGGCGCTGCCCGCGGTGGAGCCGTTGACAAGGCAGACAATCGGAACGTTGATCTCGGTCTCATCGGACATGCGCAGCACGGTTACATTGCCGTCCCTGTCCTGCTGCTTGGCGATCTCACCGGAGGGCACACAGTAATCCGCGGCCACAAGGGCGGCGTTCAGGTTCTCGCCGGTGTTGTCGCGCAGGTCAAAGACAAGGCTGTTCGCTCCCTGCTGCAGCAGCTCATCCACAGCAGCCTTGAACTCGCTGGCAGTGCCGGAGGTGAAGGCGTCAATGCGGATGTACCCGCAGGTGTCCGCGACCATCTGACGGGTGTAGATGGAGGGTGTTTTTGTAGTTGGAGTGGACAAGATTCAGCTGCTGCTCCTGGCGATCCGGCGTCAGGTAGGTGATCGTAGTGGTCGTGCCCTCCTCACCCAGCAGCTTGGAGGTCAGGCGTGCGTGGAGGTGATGTTGCGCGTCGACTCATCGTTGATAGCGGTGATGAAGCCGCCGACCTGCATCCCGGCCTCTGCGGCGGGCGAGTTGTCATACAGGCGGATGATGCGGGCGTAGCCGGAGGATGTGTCATTGACGACAGCGACGCCGATGCCGGTCAGTGTGGCCCTTCTCCACAGACTGCTTCTCGCTGTATTCATTTGGCGGTGTAGTAGACGGCGTACTTGTCGTTGATGCCGTTCATGTAGCCCGCAGCCAAGCGGTCATTCAGGGTGTTCCTCGTCGATGGTGAAAATACTACCCCAGCGCGGACGAAAACGATCAATTTCGGACAGCTTGTTGTACTGGCGCTCCTTGCTTTTTGACGCTGGACACTGTGGTGTTGAACATCTTCATGGACACGACCATGGTCAGCGAGAAGGTGACGGCCATTGCAATGATGGCAATGGTGGCCGCCACGCCAAGACTGATTTTTTTCGCTCATGGGTCTGATGGCTCCTTACTGTGTTTGCGTTATGCCCCGTAGGCTAGTGAGAAAAATACCGTAGAGAAAAGGCTGAGTATCATCAGAACGGCGACTACAAGGCAGAAAATACGCACGGAGGTTTTGTGCTTCTGCGGCTTCATACAGATTCCCCTTTCGTTATGAGAGGTAGTTCATGACATTGACCAGGACGTTGTTGACCTTCATTTCCAGGTGCAGATGGTTGCCTGTGGAGTTGCCGGTGGAGCCGACATAACCAAGGACCTTGCCCTTTTCCACGGGCTGGCCCACGCTGACAACGGGCGCGCTGTTCATGTGGGCGTACAGCGTCGAATAAGTATTGCCGTTGTCATCCTTGCCGTGGTAGACCTGCACGTAGTAGCCCCAGCTCCAGTGGTAGGCCGCAGCGGTGACGACACCGCCGGAGACGGCGTAGATTTCGGTGCCGCCCGGTGCAGCGTAATCGGTGCCGCGGTGGCCGTTGCCGCCGAAGTAGCAGGAGACGTACTTATAGGTGGCCAGCGGGCGGCCAAAGTCCAGCGAGCACTGGATGGACGCATTGCCGTAAGCCTGGTTGGCGGCGTTCAGCGCGGCGTCCAGCTCGGCAGCGGCCTTATCCACGGCCTTGTTGGCTTCGATCAGGGCAGCCTTGTTGGCCTCGATCTCGGCATCCGCTGCGGAAATGTTGGCGTCGGTCTGGGAGATATTCTGGGCAAGCTCATTCGTCTTGCCGTCCAGCGCGGTCTTTTTGGGTCTCCAGATCGGCCTGCGTGGCCTCCAGGTCCGCCTTGGCCTGCTCCAGCTCGGCGCGCTGCTGCTCCAGCTCGGCGTGCTCATTTTCAAGCTGTTGGCAGGTGTCCTCGTCCTTATTAACGATCTGATCCAATGTGGTGGCAAAGGTCAGCAGCTGGTACAGGTTGGTGGCACTGGACAACAGTGCGATGGAGCCGCCGTCATTCAGACGCTGCATCGCACGCATACGATCTTTAAAGTCCGCCCAGCGCTGGTCGTATTCGGCCTGTTTCTGGTCGACCTCCTGCTGCTTCCGGTCAATCTCGTGCTCGCCTATGCCTTTACCATGCTCTGTACTCTCCGCATGAAAAAATGGGCACAGCTTCTTTTGTCTATCGTCTTCGCTGTCTTTGTCGCGACCGTCGGCTCTTCTGTCCGGCCTTATCTGCACATGCCGCAGAATATTTACAAGACAAGCGATGAGATCCTGGAGATTTCTTCCATCATCGAATCGGATTCTGCCGCAACCGGACTGGAAAAGCGCACACTCTACTCAAGCCAGCAGCTGCTGGAGCTTCGACAGTACGATCCGTCGATCCGTGGTATCCTGCGCCGCAACGATCTGCTTGATTGGAGCATTGATCCGGACGATGAGACACAGATCGCAGATGTGATCGCATCAAATCACCATCTGCACCGGCTGGCCCTCGTCTCCCGCTATGGCATCCAGATCGACCGGCAGGAATTTTTAACAAGCGCAAAAAAATGTACCGTCAATTATATTATCTCTCATTCTGATATGGGGCTTGCCGATTATTATGAAGCTGCAGGCTATGAAAAGCTTGGACAGGCCGGGGAATTTGAAATTTTCCGTATCCGGCAGACAGATACCGTACAGCCGTAAATCCGGCGTATATCTATT
>ENA-OQBL01000574-OQBL01000574.1-human-gut-metagenome-genome-assembly--contig:-NODE-574-length-18721-cov-11.474777_pt1 | contig 18721 bp, 24 predicted proteins | sample MGYA00242747_ERZ504553 | MGnify/ENA primary metagenome ERZ504553 (study PRJEB26092, sample SAMD00036240) | human gut metagenome | host: Homo sapiens | study: EMG produced TPA metagenomics assembly of...
AAGCAGTTAAAAATGCACTCTATGCAGACAAAGAGGGGATAGAGACAGTCAGAGAGCAGATGCATGGCCTGCCAAAAGAACTTACACAGGAAAACAGTATGCAGGCAGAGGAGGTGCTTTACAATCTGGAAGAATGTCTGCCGGATTTGAATGGAGAAGAACTGGTTTCACAGTATTCAGCAATCAATGTGCCGCAGAATACAGAAGGATTAAAAAGTGTGCGGAATGTATTCAAGCAGTTAAAGAGCACAATGGTGGGACGGATAACGGGTCAGCAGGTTTCGGATAAAGAAATCGCTTATGAAAATCTTGCAGATACATTATATCAGCGCGGGGCGCAGAAAAAATCAGAAAGTATCTCCAATAAGGTTTTATACAACGAATATCTGTTTATGGAATTTGCATCGTATACAGACTATCTCAAAGAAGATAAAACACTTGAAACACAAACGCAGAAGCAGCTTGATTATATGCTTGAGTATATTTTATACGGAAAAACCTCTGATGAGGAAAACTTACAGCAGGGAATGACAGAACTGTCCCTGATGCGTGAAGGCGTGAATATGGCATATCTGCTTACCGATTCAGAAAAAACGGCAGAAGCTTATGCAGTTGCTACGTCGCTGGTCGGATTTACAGGAAATATGGCTGCAGTAAAAGCGGCGCAGTATGTCATTTTAGGTGTATGGGCATATGGGGAGAGTATTGTGGAATTAAAACAGCTGTACCGGGGCGGCAGCATTGAACCGGTGAAGACAAGACAAAACTGGAAGCTGTCCTTGCAGGAACTGCTGTCTATGGATTTGAACCAGGAATACAGTGATGAGAAAGGGCTGTCATATGAAGAATATTTAAAAATGCTGGTTTTACTGCAAAATGAACAAAAAAATTATTACCGGACAATGTCAGCCATGGAAATCAGAATGATAGAACTGGGAAATACGGACTTTCGCCTGAAAAACTATATTTACGGTGCACAAAGCAGGGCGGCTTTTAAAATCGGAACAATACCGCACAGCTATGAAAAAACGTGCAGTTATCATTACGGTTAAAATATGGGAATTTTAAAATCCGGATAAAACACACAGGCAGGAGGTGGTAGACATGCCCTTTTATTACCGTACATCAATTTTAAGAAAAAATTAAAAAAATGAAAAGGGATAAACGGATAAGTCCTGACTGTATTTTGCGCCAAAACGGAGTAAAAGGGTTGTTTTTACCGGCTTCTGCAACAGTGGAAGCGTCACTTGTTATTCCACTCTATATCTATGCGGTGCTGGCAGTTGCTTTATGTTATTCAGATTATAGGAATTAAAGCACAATGTATAAGGCAATGTATAATAGTACAAGACAGCTTGCAGCATACGCTTATGCAGTAGAAAGGACAGAGCGTTTTTCCCGGTGCAGCAGCTAAAAAAGCAGTGACTTCGGCGCTTGCAAAGCAGTATTTAATTAAGCAGTCTGCCCGGAGAGTATATAAGTCAGAACAGAATCAGCCGGGGACAGTCCGGCATACGGGTTTGTGCAGGATTCTCGGAAGAATTGAATAATGAAATCAGCATAAAAGTGTCATATCAGTTAAATAATCCGTTTGATGTGTTTGGCATTGGAACGGTAGACATTACCCAGCAGTGTTCAAGTGCAGCGTGGCTGGGGCAGACATCAGGAGAAGATTTTGCGGATACAGACAGCAGTAAAGAGCGGGTGTATATTACGGCGCAGGGAACCGTTTATCACAAGAGCCGTCAGTGTACATACCTGAATCCGTCCATACGGCAGATTACACAGGAACAGCTGGATACAGCGCGCAACAGTTCCGGGGCAAAGTATTATCTGTGTGAACGGTGTGGAAAAAGAAGCGGCAGCGGTATTTATATTACAGATTATGGAGAAAAGTACCATTATGATAAAAACTGCAGTGGCTTAAAAAGAAGCATTTTTTCCGTACCACTGTCAGAAGTGCAGGATAAAGGCGCCTGCTCAAAGTGTGCGGGATATAATTCCGGATAAAGGGAAAATCGGAAAGAAATACAGGATGAAGGAGGGAGAAGTGGTAAATGACAGGTGTAATTATGGCAGTGCTCGGACTGCTGGCAGCAGAGGATTTAAAATATAAGGCAGTAACGGTGTGGAAGCTGGTGCTGTTTGGACTGGTGTGTACCATACAGGCAGTCCGGACCGGCATTTTAAGACAGTCGATAGAAGCAGATACATTTCTGGGTGTGTTGTTTGGTGTTATGGTACTGCTTATTTGTGTATGGACAAAACAGCTGGGAGCAGCGGACGGTATTATTATATTGTTTTTGGGGCTTGTGGGCGGAATTGTCCGTATATTGGGCATATTTCTTGCGGCTTTACTGCTGATGGGGCTTTGCGGGCTGATTCTGATGATGGCTGGCAGAGTGGACAAAAAAACGTCAATGCCGGTCATTCCGTTTGTCTTTCTGGCAGTAGTCTGGAGGGGATTGTAATGCGAAACAGCGTAGCGCTAAAGAAGCAGTTTAAAAGGCCGGGTGCAAGGGTGAGGGCATCTTTTACACTTGAAAATGTATTTTTAATTCCGCTATTTACAATGATAATTGTCTTTCTAATGGGAGCGGGGCTGTATCTGCATGACAATATAATCATAAAAAATGCACTTATTCAGGGAACGGTTATTTTAGAGAAAAATATTTTAAAAGAAGCAGGGGAAGAACAGACAGGAAAAGCAGCAGCTTTGCGGACAGATGCAGTCCTATATTTTAGAAAAAGCAGTCATGCTTGAAAATGTCAATATATCCTTTCATGTAACGGGAGAAGAAATTGAGGCGGAGTGCAGTGCGCGGTTTCAGCTGACATTTGTGCCGGGACTGGAAAAAAATATTTGTAGAAAGGAAAAGCTGAAAAGAAGTTATCCACCGGATGATATCCGCAGACTGCGGGCAGTAAAAAAGATGCTGGGGGATTCATAGGCGGGGAAATGAATATGGATAAAATCGGATATGAATATGAAAATAATACAAGTTATCTTACAATACAGGCGATGGAAAATCAAAAAACGGGGTATCAGATTAAAATGCTGTTGAATAACGATATTCCGGGGCTGTTAGATATCAGTATGAGAAGTATGAATAACCAGACTTATTATTATTATGATGTCACGTTCAAAAAGCCGCTTTCAAAGCTATATGAGTTTGGAAAGATGACATGGGAAGATGTTGTGTGTATTTGTAAAAGTATTGATACGCTTACAAAAGCGGTGGATATGTATCTTTTGGATATCAGCTGTGTTTTGATTCTGCCGGAGTATATGTATCTGAATGTATCGGATAAAGAGATAAGGTATGTATACTGCCCGGATGCCAACAGGGAATTCCAGACGATGTTAAAAGGATTGTTTGAATTTATCCTGGAGCATTATCAGCATGGAACAGATTGTAAGAATCAGATGAGAGTTTATGAAATCTATCAGAAAATTATAGACTGTAATTATAAAATACACTGTCTGGAGCAGCTTACAAAAGAAAGCAGTCATTCACCGGAAAAGGAAAGACAATTGAATTTCCGCATATACAGCAGGATGAACCGGTAGTAATTGAAGAGGTTGCACCGGAGCGTGTAGTGACAGAAGAAGAAAAGCAGCCGGTTCACAAGATATGGGGAATAGAAGTGGGTATAGGTATCTGTGCAGTACTGACGGTTTATGCGGCAGCAGTGCTGTTGTTTCCGGAAATGGCAGTTATTGATATGAGCGTATATTTTTGTGTCTTTTTAATTCTGGCAGGTTGTGCGGGAGGTGTTTTCCTGCAGAAAAAAATGAAAAAAAGTTAAAGGAAAGCAAAAAGTTTTGTCGAATAATAATAATGAGGAGATTCAAAATGTATTATTCTGATGAGATTATTGAAGAAGTAAGATCAAGAAATGATATCGTAGATGTGATATCTACTTATGTAAAACTGCAGAAAAAAGGAAGTTCATATTTTGGCCTGTGCCCGTTTCATAATGAAAAGTCTCCTTCTTTTTCTGTCAGCAGACAGAAGCAGATGTATTATTGCTTTGGATGCGGGGCAGGAGGAAATGTATTTACATTTCTGATGGAGTATGAGAATTATACATTTGTTGAAGCGTTGAAATATCTGGCAGACCGGGCAGGAGTGGAACTTCCGGAGGAAGAGTATTCCAGAGAAGCAAAAGAACGTGCGGATACCAGAGCGATACTTCTGGAGATCAACAAAGCTGCAGCACAGTATTATTATATACAGCTTAAGAGCAGCCGGGGTGCGGTCGGATTGGAATATTTTAAAAAGCGTAAGCTTAGTGATGAGACCATTAAGGCGTTCGGTCTGGGTTATTCGAATAAGTACAGCGATGACCTGTATCGGTATCTGAAGTCCAAAGGGTATAAAGATGATATGATTGCCAAGGCGGGATTGATCAGCATTGATGAAAAGAACGGGGTGTATGACAAGTTCTGGAATCGTGTGATGTTCCGATCATGGATGTCAAGCAGCCGGTGATCGGATTCGCTGGCCGTGTTATGGGCGATGCAAAGCCAAAATACCTGAACTCCCCGGAGACAATGATCTTTGATAAAAGTCGGAATCTGTATGGCCTGAACCGGGCAAGGCGTACCAAAAAGCCATATTTCCTTTTGTGTGAGGGCTATATGGACGTGATATCATTGCATCAGGCAGGATTTACCAATGCGGTTGCATCACTGGGTACAGCACTGACACCGGGACATGCTGCACTGATTCACAGGTATGTACAGGAAGTGTATCTGACTTATGACAGTGACGGGGCCGGTACAAGGGCGGCATTAAGAGCGATGCCAATCCTGAGAGATGCCGGAATCACAGCAAAGATCATAAGAATGGAACCGTATAAGGACCCGGATGAATTTATTAAGAATCTGGGTGCAGAAGCATTTGAAGAGCGAATCGCAAGTGCGAGAAATGTATTCATGTACAGTCTGGAAGTACTGGAGAAAGACTATGATATGAATTCACCGGAAGGAAAGACGGAGTTCATGAAGGAGACGGCAAGAAGGCTTACACAGCTTTGAAGAAGAAATTGAACGTAATAATTACATAGAAGCAGTGGCAAAGGCCTATCATGTCGGATTTGAAGAGCTTCGAAAACTGGTCGGTAAGAATGGCGGTACAGACAGGACTTGCAAAGCCTGCAGAAAGACCGAGGGAGATACAAAATAACAGGAAGAATGAAAAAAGAAGACGGAATTTTAGTATCCCAGAAGGTGCTGCTTACATGGCTGATTGAAAGTGAAGAGAATTTTTCACCAGATTGAAAAGTATATTACACCGGAAGATTTTTCGGAAGGACTTTTCAGAAAAGTGGCAGAACTTTTATATGAACAGTATGAAAAACATGAAGCCAATCCGGCGCAGATTATGAATCATTTTACAGATGAAGAGGAACATCGGGAAGTGGCAGGACTGTTCCACACGAAGATCAAAGAACTGACAACGGTGAAGGAGCAGGAAAAGGCACTGCAGGAGACAATTCTGAGAGTCAAGGAACACAGCATTGAAGAAGCAACAAAGAATCTGGATCCTACAGATATTCAGGGATTGCAGCGCCTGATGAATGAAAAAAGAAAGATGCAGGATCTTCGGACACTGCATATTTCCATTAATTAAGGATAAAATATAAACAAGCAATGAGAGGATGGACATTACATGGACGAAAATATTGTAAAATTCCAGGAAAAATTAAGAGAACTTGTATCACTTGGAAAAAAGAAAAGGGAATCCTGGAGATTCAGGAAATTAATGATTTCTTCTCTGATATGGAACTGGATTCAGATCAGATGGAGAAGGTATTTGATTACCTGGAAGCAAACAACGTTGATGTGCTCAGAATCAGTAATGACGATGATGATATTCCGGATGAAATCGTAATGTCAGACGAAGATGATATTGATGTAGAGAAGATTGATCTTTCGGTACCAGATGGAATCAGTATTGAAGATCCGGTACGTATGTATCTGAAGGAAATTGGAAAGGTGCCGCTTTTGTCGGCAGAAGAAGAAGTTGAACTGGCCAAAAGAATGGCAGATGGGGACGAGGAGGCAAAGAAGAGACTGGCAGAAGCAAACTTGCGTCTGGTAGTAAGTATTGCAAAACGATATGTTGGTCGTGGCATGCTGTTCCTTGACCTGATTCAGGAGGGAAATCTGGGACTGATTAAGGCAGTAGAAAAGTTTGATTATCATAAAGGATTTAAATTCAGTACTTATGCTACGTGGTGGATCAGACAGGCTATTACAAGAGCAATTGCAGATCAGGCAAGGACAATCCGTATTCCGGTTCATATGGTTGAGACAATTAATAAACTGATCCGCGTATCCAGACAGTTACTGCAGGAACTTGGGCGTGAACCTGCGCCGGAAGAGATTGCAGCTGAACTTGATATGCCGGTAGAAAGAGTAAGAGAAATCCTTAAGATTTCTCAGGAACCTGTTTCTCTGGAAACACCGATCGGTGAAGAAGAGGACAGTCATCTTGGAGATTTTATTCAGGATGATAATGTACCGGTACCGGCAGAAGCGGCAGCCCAGACACTTCTGAAAGAACAGCTTGACGAGGTTCTGGATACTCTGACAGAAAGAGAACAGAAGGTATTGCGATTAAGATTCGGTATGAACGATGGACGTGCACGCACATTGGAAGAAGTTGGAAAAGAATTTGACGTTACCCGTGAACGTATCCGTCAGATTGAGGCGAAAGCGCTCAGAAAGCTCCGTCATCCGAGCCGCAGCAGAAAATTAAGAGATTATTTAGATTAAGAAAAGAGGCGCCTATGGAACTATCAAAGAGACTGCAGGCAGTTGCAGATCTGGTGACAGAGGGCGCTTCTGTTGCAGATGTCGGTACAGATCATGGTTATATTCCTATTTATCTTATAGAACACAATATAGCCGGAAAGGTGATCGCACTCGATATTAACAGAGGCCCGTTGGAGAGAGCCAGAATGCATGTGGTCGGACATGGACTGAAAGGGAAAATAGAGACAAGACTTTCGGACGGACTTGAAAAAGTGCTTCCGGGAGAAGTGGATACAATGATCGCTGCAGGCATGGGTGGAGGACTGGTGATTAAAATTCTGACAGAAGGATATCCGGTAGTAGAAAGTTTGGATACAATGATCCTGCAGCCGCAATCTGAGATTGGTAAGGTGAGAAGATTTTTAAATGAACATAATCTTCAGATTACCGAGGAAAATATGGTTGAGGAAGATGGAAAATTTTATCCAATGATGAAAGTCATACACGGGAAAAAAGAAGAATATACAATATGTGAATATACATATGGCAAACGTCTGCTTTTGGAACAGCATCCTGTCCTGAAAAAATATCTGGACAGAGAGATGCAGATTAAAGAGAGTGTATTTCAACAACTTTTTTAAACATCAGAACAGTGCAAGTGCTGCCGAGAGAATGGAAGAACTGAAACAGGAAATCATACTGACACAAGAGGCTTTAAAGTATTACGAGTAGAAGAAAGGGAGTATGTAAGATGTTGTGTAAAGATGTAATGTATGAGATTGAGAAAGAATATCCGCTTAATTATGCGCTGTCGTGGGACAATGTAGGACTTCTGGTGGGAAGAGATGATAAGGAAGTAAAAAGGATTTATATTGCATTAGATGCCACAGATGAAGTAATAGATGAAGCTGTCAGGACAGGAGCAGATATGTTGATTACACATCATCCGATGATATTTTCACCGATTAAGAGAATTCATAATCTGGATTTTGTCGGAGAACGTATCTTAAAACTGATACAGAACGATATTTCTTATTATGCTATGCATACGAATTATGATGTACTGGGAATGGCAGACCTTTCCGGGGATAAGATGAATATGAAGAATGCAGAAATTCTGGAAGTAACTGCAGAAGGGGATATAGGGAAAGAAGATGAACCCGAAGGGATCGGAAGAGTATCTGATCTTGAGACACCGATGACTCTCAGAGAATGCTGTGAAGATGTGAAGTCTGCATTTCATCTGGGGGCAGTAAAGGTATTCGGTAATCTGGAAGAAAAAGTAAAAAGAATAGCAATCTGTCCGGGTTCCGGTAAAAGTGTGATTCAGGCGGCACTGGATAAGAATGCGGATGTTCTGATCACAGGAGATATCGGACATCATGAAGGAATTGATGCGGTAGCCCAGGGACTGGCAATCATCGATGGCGGACATTATGGGATTGAACATATCTTTATTGAAGATATGAGACAGTATCTTGAAAAACATCTCAGTGAGGTTGAGATTGTTGCGGCACCGATCAGTCATCCGTTCCTGATCGTCTGATTCCATACATAACCCGGAGAGAAGAAATGAGGTGCAGGTATGAATGAAGTTTTTTATACAGTTCAGGTAGGGGACTGTGACAGAAAGTTTCGGGAAGGAACAACATATCTGGATATTGCAAAAGAATATCAGCATGAATATGAGCACGATATAGTATTAGTATTTGTTGATGGAAGGTTACAGGAATTATTTAAAACATTAAAAAAATGACTGTAAACTTGAGTTTGTGACGACTGCAGATTCGCTTGGATATAAAGCGTATCGCAGAAGTATGAGCCTGATGCTTGTAAAAGCGGTATATGATGTGGCAGAACATAAGAATATCGATAAAGTCCGTATTCATTATTCTGTAAGTAAAGGGTATTATTGTACGATAGAAGGCAATATAGAACTCACACAAGAGTTTCTGGATAAGGTAGAGAGACGGATGAGGACAATGGTAGAAAAGAATCTGCCGATTCAGAAAAAAAGTGTGCATACAGACGATGCGATTGCAATGTTTGGAGAGCATGGGATGCATGACAAAGAACGATTGTTTCATTATCGAAGGGTATCACGTGTGAATATTTACAGTATGAATGAATTTGAAGATTATTATTATGGATATATGGTTCCGAGTGCCGGATATTTAAAATATTTCAAATTATATTTGTATGATGAAGGGTTTGTAATTCAGATGCCGACCCAGGGTGAGCCGGAAAAAGTACCTCCGTTTGAACCACAGAACCAGCTGTTTCATGTGTTACAGGAATCAACGAAATGGGGAGATGCTCAGGGAATAGAAACGGTAGGTGATTTGAACGATAAAATTACCAGAAGTGATGTGAATGAACTGGTACTGGTACAGGAAGCGCTTCAGGAAGAAAAAATAGCGCAGATTGCGGAACAGGTCAGAGTACGTTCGGATGTTCGGTTTGTACTGATCGCGGGGCCGTCTTCCTCCAGTAAGACAACGTTTTCTCATCGTTTGTCTGTACAGCTCAGGGCGAATGGACTGTGCCCGTATCCAATTGCAGTGGACAATTATTTTAAAGAACGTGAAGAGACTCCGAAAGATGAGAATGGCAATTATGACTTTGAGGGGCTGGGAGCGGTAGATGTAGAACTGTTTAATCGTCAGCTTCAGGAACTTCTTGATGGAAAAGAAGTGGTAATACCAGAATTTAATTTTGTCACGGGACACAAAGAATATAAGGGCAGACCGAAAAAGTTAAAGGAAAATGAAGTGCTTGTAATAGAAGGAATTCATTGCCTGAATCCGGAATTAACCAGAAATCTTCCGGATGAGAACAAGTTTAAAATATATATCAGTGCACTCACGCAGCTGAATATTGATGAACATAATCGGATTCCGACAACAGATGGGCGTCTGATCCGCAGAATTGTCCGAGATGCGAGAACGAGAGGAACTTCTGCAAAAGAAACTATCCGTATGTGGCCGTCTGTACGAAAAGGTGAGGAGTGTAATATATTCCCATATCAGGAGGAAGCGGATGTGATGTTCAATTCTGCATTGATTTATGAACTGGCAGTATTGAAACCATATGTAGAAGCACAGCTTTTTGGAATTGAAAGAGAGTGTCCGGAATATCTGGAAGCGAAATCGCTTGTTAAAGTTCCTGGATTATTTTGTAGGGATCGGAAGCGAGAAATGTGCCGGGCAAATTTGCACTTTTTAAGGGAGTTTATCGGTGGCGGATGTTTCCATGTATAATGTATAAAGTATAAATGAAAAGAACCTGTCATCGTCAGCTTCTTTTGCATTTTTTGGTATAACAAAGTATGCAAGAGAAGTTGCCGGTGACAAGTTCTATGTATCAACATGCGTTCGGAAGAAGCAGTCACCTATTAAAGATAAATATTTTTGAGATATTCAATACGCGAAGTCATATTCTGCATCAGGAGATCTGTAAGTGTAATTGCAGCCATGGATTCCACTACAACAACCGCACGTGGAACGATAACCGGATCATGTCGTCCAGAAATAGCAATTTCGATGTTTTCTCCGGCAGTGTTTACTGTTTTTTGTGGTTGGGAAATAGATGGTGTCGGTTTGATGGCTGCGCGTAATATAATGGAACTTCCATCGCTGATACCGCCGAGAATCCCCCCACTATGGTTGGTCTGCTTCAAAACTTGTCCGTTTTCGGAGATGAAAGAATCATTGTTGATACTTCCTTTGGAAGATGTAACAGAGAATCCATCACCGATTTCTACACCTTTGACAGCCCCGATTGACATAACGGCTTTGGCGAGGGAAGCATCCAGTTTGTCAAAAACGGGCTCCCCGACACCTGCGGGCATACCTTCAATAATACATTCAATCAGACCGCCGGACGAATCCTGATCAGAAATACATTGTTCCAAATAGGCAGCTGCCTGCTGTGCGTATTCCGAATTTGGCATATAAAGGCGGTTTTCATTAATTACAGAATAATCATAGGCATCGGAAGGAATGGATACAGGACCGATTGCTTTGGTATAGGTAGTAAGTTTTATTCCAAGACATTCAAGAATGCGGGAAGCGACAGCTCCGCCGGAAACGCGTCCAATAGTTTCTCTTCCGGAAGTACGTCCGCCGCCGCGATAGTCACGTAATCCGTATTTTTTATCAAATGTATAATCGGCATGCCCCGGACGATAGCAGTCTTTGATGTTGCTGTAATCATGAGAACGCTGATCGTTATTACGGACTACGAGAGAAATAGGTGTTCCGGTCGTATACCCTTCAAAAACGCCGGAAAGAATCTCGACTGTATCCGATTCTCTGCGGGCAGTAGTGAATTTACTTTGACCAGGTTTTCTGCGGTCAAGAAATGCCTGTATATAATCAGTGGTGAGAGGAATCCCGGCGGGACATCCGTCTACGACGACTCCGAGAGCCGGTCCATGGGATTCACCCCAGGTTGTGATCCTGAATAAAGTTCCAAAAGTTGATCCTGCCATATCTGTGTCTCCTTAGTTCGTATGTATTCGGTCATAAAAGATTGTGTTATTATATAAAATATATTATATAAAAAAAAGCATCGAAGCCGCAATCATAAATTATTTATAAAATATCTTGTGAAAAATTTGGATTTTATCTGTACTTTTCTATATATGCATATTATAATTAGAAAGCATGAACTTTATTATAAGCAGGTAAATTTCATTGTAGAGGAGTTAGAATTAATGAGTATTAGAGAAAAACATACAGATAAAATGGAAGAAATATTAGAGAAAGAAATGTATGCGGATGAGGGATTTTCAGAAATTGATGAAGAGGATCAGAGACCTGAAACACAGAAAGTAATGAAACAAGAAAGAAGACAACAAAGAAAAAACAGAAGAAAAAACTGGAAATTGCGTAATAAGATAGCAATTGTACTTTCGCTGATCGTTTCGGTCATTGCAATTGGTTATGTGGGTACGGCAGTATTTTACAGTACACATTTCTTTTCAAAGACTGTCATTAATGGAATAGACTGTTCGAATAAGAATGTAAAACAGGTAGAGGAATATCTGGAGAAAGAAGTTGCAGATTATAAACTGACATTACTTGAAGCCGATAATAAAACAGAAGTAATTGAAGGAAAAGACATATCATTAAAGTATGTACCCGGAAAACAGGTAGAAAAACTGATAAAAGGACAGAATCCGTTCCTGTGGATCGAGTCGTTATGGAAAGGCCGCAATATGAAGGCAAAGATCGGGGTAGAGTATGATGAAAGCGCATTAAAAACGCAGATTGCAAATCTGGAATGTATGAAAGAAGAGAATCAGATTGCACCGGTTAATGCACATCCGGAATTCAAGACGGACAAATTTGTGGTTGTACCGGAGACGGATGGTACAACGATCAAGACTGAAGAGTTCCGTAAGACAGTAATAACCGCAGTGAACGGGGCAAATGAAAAGCTTGATCTTTTAAAAACAGGCTGCTATGAAAAGCCGGCTTACACATCAGATTCCAAAAAGGTAACAGAAGCCTGTGATGCAATGAACAAATATCTTGGAGCAACGGTTACCTATGATTTCAAACCGAATACAGAGGTTGTCGATTCTTCTATGATATCTAAGTGGGTTAAAGTTGACGATGATATGAATGTGACATTCGATGAAAGTGCTGTGAAAGAATACGTTCAGTCACTTGCAGCAAAGTATGATACAAAGGGAAAAGAAAGAACATTTACATCAGCAAGCGGTAATACCGTTACGGTTTCGGGTGGAAGTTACGGATGGAAGATTGATCAGGAAGCAGAGTACAATGCGCTGATCGCGAATATTCAAAAAGCGGAAACAGTAACAAGAGAGCCCAATTATTCAAGCCGTGCAGCAAGCCATGATGGAAATGATGTGGGAAATACTTACGCAGAGGTTAATCTGACAACACAGCATATGTATTATGTAAAAGATGGGCATATTGCTCTGGAGACAGATGTTGTAACGGGAAATCCAAATAAAGGAAATGCAACTCCGACCGGTGTCTATTCGCTTGCATATAAAGCAAAAGATCAGACGCTTAAGGGAACGAAAAAGGCAGATGGTACTTATGAGTATGAGACGCCTGTAAAATACTGGATGCCGTTTAACGGAGGTGTCGGTTTCCATGATGCATCATGGCAGCCTACATTTGGAGGCAGCAGGTATCAGACAAATGGATCACATGGATGTGTAAACATGCCGCCTGAGATGGCCGGAAAATTATTCGAACTTATTTCGGCAGGAACACCGGTGGTAGTACATAATTAGAGAAAAAGGAAATATAATCATGTATGAATTAATCGAAAAAAGACGGCCTTGCAAAAAGAGGACGGCTGCATACGGTACATGGGGTCATCGAGAGCCCCCGTGTTTATGAATGTCGGTACGGCAGCTGCAATTAAAGGGGCTGTGGCAACTACGGATTTGCAGGAGATAAAGACGCAGGTAGAATTATCAAATACTTATCATTTACATGTGCGTCCGGGAGACGAAGTGGTCAAAAAAATTGGGCGGACTTCACAAATTAGAATCCTCATACAAAACTTCTGATAAAAGATTTTCAAGCCTTTGTTCTGCCATTTCCGGTTTCTTGGAATAAAGCCTTACGATATCTGCCATGTCGTTAAAGGCATTAACAGTGTGGGTGATCTCCCGGAGAAACATAATCTCGTTATATTCATCATTCGATTCAAACCCCATTACTTTTGCAATATCAGCTTCATTCGTGTTGCCCTTGTAATTCTTGCAGGCAAACTGGAATGATTCCAGAAACAGGTTATATTGCTTTAACATCAACAGCAGTAAATCTTTGGAAAAAGCATCTTCCTTTTTACTAAGGTCGAGAGGTAACTGTTTGAGAATATCGCCCATTGCATCACGAATCTGTAATTCTTTCTTATCCGTAATATCGGTTTCGTATTCATCGGTTTCCCCTCTGAGCCATTCAATAGATACATGAAGTGCTTCCGAAAGACCTTCCAGCACCATCTTTTTGGTATTGTCAATCGAACCATTCTCATAACGCAGGATTGTGGAAGCGGTAACTCCCATCTTCTCTGCAACATAAGGCTGTGTCAGATTTAATTCCAGACGACGCTGTTTTGCCCTGCTGCCTATCAGCTTGCGTAGTTCTTTATCTTTCATGCTGATTGCCTCCTTTTTCGGTATGTATGAATTATAGCATGTACCTCACATAATTGCAATATGCAATATAATAATTATTTTTAAAATTTCATAACGCTTGACAACACAATATAAAACCGCTATACTAACAGCACAACAAAAATTGCATAATGCAATTCATAAGGAGGTGACAAGATGACGGAAAGAAAGATTGCATTATCCATCGAGGAAGCAGCCGACTATACAGGAATTGGCAGAAACACTTTGAGAAAGCTGGTTGAATGGAAGAAACTTCCGGTATTAAAAGTCGGAAGAAAAGTCCTTATTAAAACTGACATTCTGGAAAAGTTCATGGAAGCCAACGAGGGGCGAGATCTGAGGGATAAAGGAAATGTAAAAACTGTCACAAGAAATGTGGCAACTTAAAAAGGCGGCTTCCTACGAAACCGCCAAAGGTTCTATCAGACCGAAGCCATGATATACCTACACGCAAGAGGATTATACCATGTGCTTCTCCTGATATGCAACCGGGAACTAATGTTTATCTTGTCGGAAAAACATCGACAAGATAATGCTCCGCAAGGATGCACCACGATTCTGATTGGAATTATGTCAACAGAGCTGACCAGAATCGTGTGCCAAATCTTAGCAGAGCAAGATTTGATTATAAGAGAAAGGATGAAGACGATATGGCGAAATCAACAAAGACTTATGAAGAAAGAATACGTGCATTAGAGAAAAAGGAACAGGAAAGCATCGAAGCTACCAAAAAGCTCATTGCACAGCGAAAGGAACTGGAAAAGAGAAAGAAAGCCGAGGAAAGTAAAAAACGAACCCACAGGCTCTGTCAGATTGGCGGTGCGGTGGAATCGGTTCTTGGCTGTCCGATTGAGGAGGAAGATTTACCAAAGTTGATAGGCTTCTTAAAAAGGCAGGAAACAAACGGAAAGTTTTTCTCAAAGGCGATGCAGAAAGAGCCACTTACAGATATGGAGGAAGTGTAATGGCGGAGGGAGTGGTTTTTCCATTCCCTTCATTGCCTTTGAATGAAGGGCGCACTTATGGACAACCAGAGGTCGTCCTTATAAGTTTGCCACAAGTGGCAACCGGTCTGCGCTTACGCTTGCCGGGCTCGTTCCGTCGGCGGGGCTTTCAGCCAGACCTGCTCATGCCGCAGGGGGCACTCTTGCGCAGAGGGCGTTCCGACAGCTTCACTTCTGCCAAACCAGAAGAAGATGCTGTCGGAAATCAATGCCGGATACGGCAGAAAGGGGGAATCGTATCATGGCGATATTTCACTTTACAGTAAAGATTGTCGGGCGCAGTAAAGGAAAATCTGTCATATCCGCATCGGCATATCTTAATGGAGATGTGATGAAGAATGAGGAAACAGGCAGAATCAGTTACTATACTTCCAAAAAGGAAGTCGTCTACACCAGTCTGATGATGTGCGAAAATGCACCTCCTGAATGGCTGCATGTACCGGAAGAAAATATAAAAAGGTTTCAACAGTCTATCCGTTATAAAAGAGCGGATGATAAAGATGCCGCACTGGAAAAGTTTAAAATCACATTTCAGAAACAGCGTCTATGGAATGAGGTATTGAAGATAGAAAAAAATGCAGATGCACAGCTTGGACGCTCATTTGAATTTTCCCTGCCGAAAGAATGGAGCAGACAGGAACAGATTGATTATACAACCGAATATATTCAAAAGACTTTCGTGGACGAGGGAATGTGTGCCGACTGGAGCATACACGATAAGGGCGACGGGAACCCACATGTGCATTTACTTGTAACCATGCGACCATTCAATCCAGACCACTCATGGGGCAGCAAGGAAGTCAAGGACTGGGATTTTGTCAGAGATACTGACGGAAATATCGTGGTTGATGAATCCCACCCGGACTGGTGGCAGGATAAGAAAAATCCAGACCGTCATGGAATCCGTATTCCGGTACTTGATGAAAACGGAGTACAGAAAGTCGGGGCAAGAAACAGAAAACAATGGAAAAGGGTTCTGACTGACGCTACCGGCTGGAACAATCCAAAGAATTGTGAGTTATGGCGAAGCGAATGGGCAAAGATGTGTAACCGGCATTTATCCATAGACAATCTGATTGACCACCGCTCTTATGAAAGACAGGGCAAATTGAAAGTCCCTACGATTCATGAGGGTGCAGATGCAAGGAAGATTGAGGAAAAATATCTCACCGGGCAGATAAGGAAAGGTTCATGGAAGGTCGAGGAAAACCAGATGATAAAAAAACAAAATGCACTGCTGCAAAAGGTAATTGCAACCTTTGGTAAGGTATCCGGTGCATTGTCGATGTGGAGGGAGTGGTTGAATGACATTAGAAGAAAGCAAAGAAGTAATTCCCATGATGGAAGCAATGATTACACAGATAGAGGAACAGCAGAATATCATGGCAGAGATGCTTCAGGAGATACAGGAAAAGGACGAGAAGCTGATGTGCTTTCAGGAGCAGGAAGAACGATTGCAGCAATTAGAGAAAGAATTGTCAGAGCTGCTACAAATCTTACCGGATACAGAAGAACTGTTGATGCTTCTGGAAGAAAAGACAGACCAGATACAGAAACTCACAGACGAAAATCAGCAATGGCAGGAATTGGCACAGAAATTAAACAGCGAGAACCGGCTATTGCAGAAACAGAACAGCGAATTACTGAACTTGAACAGCAATTAGAGAAAGGAAGGTTGATTGATGAACGAATTAAGAAACTCAAAGAGCGACGATCAACTGGAAGAGTTGCTTCTGCTGACAGAGCAGATGCAGGAAGAACTCGACCAGAAAGACCGGACTATCAGGGAACTGAAAGTGCAGCTCGACGAATCGCTGACCTTGAACGAGAAGTTAAACAGCGAGAACAAAACAGAGAACATTCAAGCCTTAAAGAACGACTTGAGGAAAACAAAAGAATTGTTGCAGAGCGAGAAAGAGAAAACACACACCGTCCAAGCCATGATAGAGGAATGTCGAGATAAGCAGAGACAGGCAGAACAGGAACGGGATTATGCACTCTCCCATCAGAAAAAAGTAGAGATACCGGTTGAAAAGCCGGTACTCTATCAAAAGTGCGGGAATTGTAAACAGACAGCTTATCTGAAAGCTAAGGAAAAGTATGATATGCAGAGGGAAAAACTGGCAGGCAGATATAAAACAAAAACAGCCATGTATGAAGCATTGATGTTTCTGCTGATATGGTATTCCGTATCAACTACTCTTTTTCAGATGATACGGTCAAAAATATTTATTTCTGATTGCGTGGTATTCTTTGATACAATCGCAACTTTCACACAGACCATTGCTGGCTGGGTTGTACTGGCAGGAAAGAACGTGGCACAGATTAGTGATGGAATATCCAATCCTGTCGTTGCTGGAATTATAAACTGGCTGATAAGAATATTGATTTGCGGTGGATGTCTGGTGGGTGTGGGAATACTTTTGGCATTCATCGAAATAAAGATTGCAGGGCTATATAAGAAATACTGTTGGGATATGATTACCATAATGGTGATACTTGTAAGTATGGCAATAGCTATCTACTTTGGGGATTGGATAAAGGAAGTATTGCCAATCAATCTGCTATTTCTCTTATTATTCGTGCAACTGGTATATGTTGGAATCAGGTGGTATGTAAAGGGATGGCGGGAAAACAGAGGTTATGTTTAAAAAGTAAAAAAACTTGTCTGAGACGCAGCGAAGTAAATAAAATGAGTAGTATTATAAGAAGTCAGCAGTGCGTGAATAAACTGCTGGCTTCTTTTTTGATAGATACAGTCACTCTCAGAGAGTGTGCAGGATAGTAAAGTAATAATATCAACATGCCGATATAGAAAATGCAGGGAAGCATTGTATTTCAAAGAGTTTGAGATACAGAGCTTCTACTAAGGCAGTGGTCATCTTGTAAAAATATGGTCTTTGTGTGCGTAATATGGTCGTTTGATGATATGGGATTAGGAGAACAGGTTATTTTATCCGATAAAGAAAGCAAAGGAGGTTACTATGAGTAATACAATTAATGTGAACTATATGACACGGGCTTACAATCAGTACCAGCAGAAAAATGCGGCTAAAGATCAGGAGAAGGAAGATACAAGGTTTGCGGATAGTGTAAGAGAAAAGAGCGAAGCTAGTGGAAGTATAGTGGGCAATTCAAAAATAGGTTCTGTGTCTGCTAAAGATATGACGATGGTGGAATACAAGCAGTACATTTACAATTCAGATAAAATGATTGGAGGAACAGAAGTATGCACATTGGTTCTGGTCTAAATACGGTATCTTCAATGTACCGCCAACAAAAAGGCAATAATATGAAAACGCCTGCATCTGGGGAAAAGACATTTTATACGGCAGAAACACCGAAGGTATATCAGATATTCACAACAGATAATATGTTGTGGACAGGAGGTAATGGCACCGGTCTTTCTTATTGTCTTAAATATGCGGATGATTCAACGGATGAAAATCCGGTGGTGTTAGCGAAAGGTGTGGATGAAAATGGAAAAGAGTTTGAACAAAGAATATATATCAATGACGTTAATCCATCAAGTGCTACAGTAGTCGAAATGCGTGCATTGGAGGCACATTACAAAGTGGAGAAGCAGGGAGGTTTCACATCTTTGCCGCTTGAAGCTGGTAATATGGGACTTAACGACAGAAGAGATTTTATCTCAATGTTCAAAAAAAGCATAGAAGATTTAAACAAATTGGGAAGGTTTGACTTATCGTTGCTTTGGACGAAAAGTATGGATACATATCTTAATTTGCCAAATGCAAATAGTAAGTATAAATAAGGCTT
>ENA-OQBL01000575-OQBL01000575.1-human-gut-metagenome-genome-assembly--contig:-NODE-575-length-18700-cov-4.672212_pt1 | contig 18700 bp, 22 predicted proteins | sample MGYA00242747_ERZ504553 | MGnify/ENA primary metagenome ERZ504553 (study PRJEB26092, sample SAMD00036240) | human gut metagenome | host: Homo sapiens | study: EMG produced TPA metagenomics assembly of...
TTTTCACTCAATTTCTCCGCTGCACACCATAGCCACGGCCTTAGGCAGCAGCTTCCACTCGGCCTGCTCCATCACACGCTTCTGCAGCACCTCGGGGGTGTCGCCGGGCAGGATGTCCACGGCCTTCTGCAGCAGGATGGGCCCGCCGTCGCACTCTTCGTTCACGAAGTGGACGGTGGCACCGGTCACCTTGCAGCCCCGGGCCAGAGCCGCCTCATGCGGACGCAGACCGTACATGCCGGGCCCGCAGAAAGACGGGATGAGTGCCGGGTGCACATTCAGGATGCGGCGGGGATACGCTTCAATGACACTGGGCCCCAGCACGGACAGAAAGCCTGCCAGCACCACCAGATCGATGTTGTGGTCTTTCAACGTTTTCAGCAGAGCTGCGTCAAAATCCTCACTACTGGCGTAATCCTTGCGGCGCACCACGCAGCCTTCCACACCGGCCTTTGCGGCCCGTTCCAGCGCATAGACACCGGGCTTGGAGGCCACCACAAGGGTGATCCTGCCGTTGGGGTTCTCACCTCGGGCTTCGCTGTCCAGCAGAGCCTGCAGGTTGGTGCCGCCGCCGGAGACTAAAACTGCAATGTTCAGCACAGCTCCACGCCCTCACCTTCTGCAATGACGCCCAGACGGTAAGCTTCCGGCTCGCCATTTGCGTGCAGGATGTCCAGCGCCTTGTCGGCCTGCTCTGCGGGGACGGTGAGCACCATGCCAACGCCCATGTTGAAGGTGTTGAACATATCGTGCTCGGAGATATTGCCGGTCTTCTGCATCAGCTGGAACAGAGCCGGGGTGCGGACATCTGCCTTGTTGATGCGTGCGCAGCAGCCCTTTTTCAGGCTGCGGGGAATGTTCTCGTAGAAGCCGCCGCCGGTGATGTGGGAAATGCCCTTCACATCCACCTCTTCCAGCACCTTGAGCACAGGCTTTACGTAGATCTTGGTGGGAGCCAGCAGGGCCTCGCCCAGCGTCTTGCCGCCCAGCTCTGCAGGGGCAGTGTGCAGCACATCGGGGTTTGCGTCAATGTCAAAGATCTTGCGCCACCAGCGAGAAACCGTTGGAGTGCACACCGGTGGAAGGCAGGGCAAGGATCACATCACCGGCTGCCATGGTCTCGTTGCTCAGGATCTTTCCTTATCCACGACACCCACGGTGAAACCGGCCAGATCGTACTCCTCCTCCGGCATCATGCCCGGGTGCTCGGCAGTCTCGCCGCCCACCAGAGAGCAGTCGGCCTGCACGCAGCCCTCAGCCACACCCTTGACGATCTCTGCGATCTTCTCGGGAATGTTGCGGCCGCAGGCGATGTAATCCAAGAACACCAGCGGCTTTGCACCGGCGCAGATGACATCGTTCACGCACATAGCCACGCAGTCGATGCCGATGGTATCGTGCTTGCCCATGATCATGGCAATTTTCAGTTTGGTGCCCACGCCGTCGGTGCCGGAGATCAGCACCGGGTGCTTGTAGCCGGTGCAGTCCAGCTCAAACAGGCCACCAAAGCCGCCCAGACCGCCAATGCAGTGCTCGTTCATGGTGCGGGCCACATACTGCTTCATCAGTTCAACAGAGCGATAACCGGCGGTGATATCCACACCGGCGGCTGCATAGCTTTCAGAATAGCTTTTTTCCATGGTCTTACTCTCCTAACTTTTTCTCGTCCTTGGGACGGTCGTTCAGGTGGCGTTCGTGAATATCGGTGGAAAGCACCTCGTCCGGCTTCACGGCATATTCGCCGGTAAAGCAGGCGGTGCAGAATCCGCATTTTGCGTTCTTTGCAAGCTGGACAACATGCTCAGTGGAAAGGTAGCCCAGCGTATCGGCCCCGATCACTTCATTGATCTGCTCGACGGTGCGGCCGGTGGCCACCAGCAGCTTCTGATCCGGGATGTCAGTGCCGAAGTAGCAGGGGTACTTGAACGGCGGTGCCGACACCATAAAGTGCACCTCGGTGGCACCGGCGTCCCGCAGCAGCTTGATGATGCGGGCAGATGTGGTACCGCGCACGATGGAGTCATCCACCAGCACCACCCGCTTGCCCTTGACCGTGCTGGAAACGACGTTCAGCTTGATGCGCACGCTGTTCTCGCGCTGCTTCTGGCTGCCCTGAATGAAGGTGCGGCCGATGTACTTATTCTTAATAAAGCCGATGCCATAGGGGATGCCGCTCTCCTGCGAGTAGCCGAGAGCTGCATCCAGACCGGAATCCGGCACGCCGATGACCACGTCCGCTTCCACGGGGTGTTCCTGTGCAAGGAACCGGCCAGCCTGCTTGCGGGCCTCGTGCACCGAGCTGCCCTCGATGATGCTGTCCGGACGGGAGAAATAGATGAACTCGAACACGCACATCTGGGTGTCCGGGCGTCCGCAATGATCCTTGATGCTGCGCAGCTCACCGGTTTTTGCGTCTGCCACCACGATCTCGCCGGGCTCCACGTCCCGCAGCAGAGTGGCACCGGCGGCATCCAGTGCACAGCTCTCGCTGGCAAATACGTAGCCGCCGCCGGGCAGGGTGCCGATGCACAGGGGCCGGTAGCCGCGGGGGTCACGCACTGCAATGAGCTTGGTAGCGGACATGATCACCAGACTGTAGGCGCCTTCCAGCACGTCCATCGTCTTGCTGATGGCGGTCTCGATGCTGCCCATGCGCAGGCGGTTGCGGGTGATCAGGTAGCAGATCACCTCGGTATCGGAGGAGCCGTGGAAGATGGCACCTTCATTTTCCAGCTGGCGGCGCAGCTCGATGGCATTGGTCAGGTTGCCGTTGTGGCACAGTGCCATGGTGCCGCGGCCATGGCGCACGATCATGGGCTGTGCGTTGGCCCGCACGCGGCTGCCTGCCGTGGCGTAGCGCACGTGACCGGTAGCCATGTGCGCATTGGGGTTTGCCAGACTTGCCAGCACCGCCGGGGTGAACACCTCGTTCACAAGGCCGAGGTCGCGGTGGCCGTTGATCACGCCATCATCGTTTACGGCGATGCCGCAGCTCTCCTGACCACGGTGCTGCAGGGCATACAGAGCCGAGTAGGCCGCAGCGGCCACATCCTCGGTACCGGCACGGTCGTAAATGCCGAAAACGCCGCATTCTTCGTGCAGCGGATATGCAAAATCAGACATTGGTTCTCCTTTACAGCTGGGCGATCTCAGCCTGCAGCTTTTCCTCTTTGGCAGCGATCTGTGCGGCCATGGCGGTGCGCTCTGCTGCCAGCTTTTCGGCCAGAGCGTCGTCGCTCAAAGCCAGAATTTCCGCAGCCAGCCATGCGGCGTTCTTGGCACCGTTCAGAGCCACCGTTGCCACCGGGATGCCGCTGGGCATCTGCACCGTGGCAAGCAGGGCATCCATGCCGTCCATGGCACCGCCCTTCATGGGAATGCCGATCACCGGCAGGGTGGTGTTGGCAGCAAAGGCACCCGCCAGATGTGCTGCCATGCCTGCTGCGCACAGGATCACGCCGAAGCCGTTGGCACGGGCGCTTTTGGCAAACTCCGCTGCCCCGGCAGGGGTGCGGTGTGCCGAAAGGATGTGCGCCTCAAAAGGGATGTCCAGCGCTTTCAGCTGGGCACATGCGCCCTTTACCACCGGCCAATCGCTGTCAGAACCCATGATCACAGCCACTTTACGAACCATATCCAAACCTCTCTTTCTCAACCGACAAACAAAAAAGGCTGCGGTACACCCGTACCACGGCCTTTAATTCTGCGTATGCTCTCCCGACGCTTTGCACAAAGTTGCACGATGCCCCTGACATGCCCGAATGTTGTTTCGACCCATGAGACCCGGCAGCATCTTCATCATTGAAGTTCTCCTCCGCAGTTCCTTGTGCTTGCGTTTTCAGGCGGCGGAAAAGCCCTTTCTGCGGGCCGCCGTCCCTGTACTACATACAGTTTACGGCAAAAAAACATCTTTGAAAAGAGTGTTCCCACAAATTCTACCTTGTGTTTTCATGCCGTCAAAAAACTTTCAAAAGTTTTGTGCAGTTTCGACATTGTTTTTCTTTTTAAGTATGACTTATAGTTTAAGTATATTTTATGTAAATAGGATGCGTTAACTTTTTGTACAATAGACGGACCTTTTTTAAAAAATAATTTTTTGCTGTAATTGCCCGTGCAGCGCGGATGAGGTCCGCCGGGGCACAGCACACCTGCATGCCGATGCGCCCGCCGGAGACATAGACCTTCTCCTGCGTCAGTACGCTCTCATCGAACACAGTCTTATACTGCTTTTTCATGCCTACCGGGCTGCAGCCACCGCGCACATAGCCGGTGACCTTGTTGATATCGGCCACATGGATCATGGCAACGCTTTTTTCGCCCACACTGCGGGCAGCGGCTTTCAGATCCAGCTCTGCTGCCACCGGAATGACGAACACAAAATAGTTTTTGCTATTGCCCTGCGTCACCAGCGTCTTATACACGCAGGCAGGGTCTTCGCCCATGCTGCCTGCCACATCCACACCTGCCACGGCAACGCCCTCTTCATGAGCGTACTCGTGGGCGGTGTAGGGCACCTTCTCGCGCTCCAGAATGCGCATGGCATTGGTTTTTGCTTCTTTTCCCATTGTAGTATTCCCCTTTATATTTAGCTGGTTCTATTCTTAAGTATGATGGCATTGGGTCAGCGTCCTCGCCCTCTCCGTCATTGCTAACGCAATGCCACCTTTCCCAAAGTGAGAGGCTTTGGCAATCCACGCAAAGTTTCCGTTTTTGCCAAGGGCTCCCCCTTTGGGGGAGCTGCTGAGCGCAAGCGAAGCTGAGAGGGCGAGCCTGCTTTTCCTTTTCCTGCCCCCATTCTACCACTTTCTTCAAAAAAAATTCAAAATTCTCTTGACTTCAGTTTCCTGAAGTGATATCATAGCGTCACACACTTCAGAACCCTGAAGTTTGACACTGCAAGCTGCGGCAAAGGAGCCGGTCTCCCTCGCCGTTTCACACGATAAGGCAAAGGAGACAAAACACTATGATCATCGTACTCAAACAGGACGCACCTGAGGTACAGGTACGCGAGTTCTGCCACGAACTGCAGGATATGGGCCTGCAGATCAACGATTCCAAGGGCAGTGAGAGCCACATTCTGGGCCTGATCGGCGACACCAAGGCCGTGGCCGAGAGCTGGGTGCTGGCAAACCCGGTGGTGGAGACCTGCCGCCGCGTGACCGAGCCTTATAAGAAGGCCAACCGCAAGTTCCACCCGGACGACAGCGTGATTGATGTGGACGGCGTAAAGATCGGCGGCGGAAACTTTGCCGTGATCGCCGGCCCCTGCAGCATTGAGAGCGAGGAGCAGATCACCTACTGCGCACAGCGCGTGAAGGCTGCAGGTGCTTCCCTGCTGCGCGGCGGCGCATTCAAGCCCCGCACCTCGCCCTACTCCTTTCAGGGTATGCGCAGCGAGGGCCTCGACCTGCTCAAGCTGGCACGCCGCGCCACCGGTGCTCCCATCGTGACCGAGATCATGAACACCGAGCACCTGCCCCTGTTCGAGAATGTAGACCTCATTCAGGTGGGTGCCCGCAACATGCAGAACTTTGAGCTGCTCAAGGCCGTTGGCCGTCAGAAGAAGCCGGTTCTGCTCAAGCGCGGCCTTGCCAATACGCTGGAAGAGTTCGTGATGAGCGCCGAGTACATCATGGCTGAGGGCAACGAGAACGTCATCCTCTGCGAGCGCGGTATCCGCACCTTTGAGACCAGCATGCGCAACACCCTCGACCTTGCCGGTGTGGTGATGCTGCACAAGATGACCCACCTGCCCGTTATTGTGGACCCCAGCCATGCCTGCGGCCACGCATGGATGGTGCCTGATCTGGCAAAGGCCGCTGTTGCTGCCGGTGCCGACGGCCTGATGATCGAGGTGCACAACAACCCCGCCAAGGCAAAGTGCGATGGTGCCCAGAGCCTGACCCCCGATCAGTTCGACGAGCTGATGCAGTTCATCGGCAAGGAAGTGGAGTTCTTTGGCAAAAAGCTGAACTGATGATTTGAAATATCCTCTGCGGAATTATTATTTTGTGTTTGCAACGAGGAAGATCCTGCGGGATCTTCCTCGTTGCTTTTTTCACACTGCATCGGTTCTGCCCCTTTTCCTGTGAAAAAAACAACCCCGGGGCGCTTGCGGTCACCCCGGGGTTGTTACAAGAATGATCTACTTTTCAGGAAATCAGGCTCTCTTCCTTGGCCTTATCCCAGACAAGGCAGGTTTGGAGCTTGGTCACATAGCGATAGGGGCGGAACTCGTTTTCCTTCACATCGTCCATCAGACCCTGCTCTTCCATCCAGCTGGCAGCCTGCCGCAGATGAAGGTCGGCGTCATCGATGTCGCTGAAGCTCTTCACCGTCTGCGGTTCCGGGCAGCCGGCCTTTTCCCAGATCAGGGTCGCCAGACCGGCGCGGTTGGAGGGCATGGGGACGCCGGGCATATTCAGCACGCGATAGATGCCGGTTCCGGCTTCGTAAATGCCCCACGCGGCTGCACCGGTCAGCGCAACAGCCGCAATGCCGGCCACCACATCGCTGCTGCCGCCGCCGCTCGGGTTGTCGATGTCAACATTTCCACCCCGATACAGCGCTTCGACGGTCACATTGCAGTCGGGCATTGTAAAGGTGATGGTCTGGGGGTCGTCCCTAGCCGGAGTCCAGTCCAGTGCTTCGCCGTCGGCACGCACGGCGCTCCAGCCGAGGAACTCTGCGCCCTCCTGCAGATCTGCCGTCACGGTCACATCCTTACCTTCCGGCACAACGGTGGTAGTATCCAGCTCCTGCTCCCCGGCACCGATGTTAGCGGTTGCCTTCGCATTTTCAGCGGTGACGATTTTGCCGTTGGCCGGGGCAAGATAGCGGTATTCCACGCCATCATCGCCGCGCTTATAGCCGATGATGTATCTGGGATCCACGCTGACGAGTTTCAGCTTGTTCTGATAGCTGAGATCCTCGTTTTCCAGCGTGATATGACGGCCGAGGCTTGGATCGTCGGTCAGGATCGTTGCCGTACCGGTAAAGGTCTTTTTGATGTTGATCTTCTGACCGGCACCCAGATGGATATTGCTTTGGGTGTTGTTCTCAAAGGCCGCGTTCTTCAGGGTCACTTCGGAACTGCCAAGATCCTTCAGAAGGATGCCGTCTTTGCCGCCCTTGATGGTGCCGCCGTTGATCCACGTATCGCCGAAATTGCCGGTGCAGTCAATGACCGTGCCTTCCGCATTCGAGGTAGCCACCGTGCCGCCGTTCATGCGCAGGCTGCCGCGGTTTTTGATGGTGCAGTCGGCATCCGAGGTAATGGTGCCGCCGTTGATCTCCACACGGCCCCAGCTGTTTTGGATGCAGCTGGCACCCTCAGACGCAAAGGTGCCTTCTGTTGTGGTGCCCTTGTTAATGGTCAGGTTTGCATAGCTGTTGACAAAGCAGCTTTTGGTACCGGTGGTACTGAAGTTGCCGCCATTGACGACTACCGTAGAATTTGAAACCGAAAGCACTGCTTCTGTGGAAGTTGCTGTAACGTCATTCAACGTCACGCTGCCCCCCGGACAAGCAAATATTGCAGGATAACCCGTAGAGTTGCTGAACGTATATCGGCCTCTATTCACAGTCACATTGCTGGAGCCACTAGCCACAATAAAGTAAGTACCTGTCTCCACTTCCGCATCATTTACAGTAAGCGCGCCTGAACCTATCATGAACGGATGAAAACTGCTTGCCTTAAACATACCATTTGAGACCGTTACATCTGCTGTCGGGTTGTATATATACATAAAGTGCTTTTTAGCTGTGCCATCAAATTCATGGCCGCCCATCTCAACGTTTACAACACCGGCGTTTTTTACATCGATGAAGGGATCCGCAGATGTAGGCTTTATATTTCCCTTAATGGTAATATTCACCGTCTCCGTTATATCGGTCAGATTGATCGTAATATTACCAGCGTAATTTCCCCCGGGGATCTCGTAATTGCCGCCTTTATCGATGATAATGCTTTTCGTAGGAGTCAGCTCAATTGCTGCATTTTCCTGCGCAGTTACGCCATTTTCAGGCGTACCCCCCCAGAGCAAGTGCATTGACCGGAAGGACAGATGTCATCATGCATGCCGCAAGCACTGCACTGATGAACCGCATCTTCTGTTTTTTCATCCTCAAAACCTCTGCTTTCTGTTAAATTTCTAAGACTTATGTCTTACATTTTTAGTATAGCACCTCTATTTTCTGCATACAATCTTCACCTGCACTGAAATTTGCCTTGTAATTTCTTCTAATTTTTGTTGCCTTTGCTCGAAATTCTCCGAAACTTCTCCCGGTAGTACCGCCCCCCCGGCATTCCATTTTTTGCGTATTTGTGTTATACTATAGTGTATTTGCAATCCACCCTGAAATGAGGTTTTTTATGAAAGCACATATCGCACGCAACCAGAACGCCGGTGTCCCGCTGGTTCTGGGCTGGAATCTTTCCCCCGCCGACCGCGGCAAGCTGGAAGGCATGGCTCCTGCTTTTGGCATGAAGCTGCTGCTCGTCTCCCCTGCCGATGCAGGCAAGACCGTGGCCCAGCTGCTGGGCGAGGTGGAGACCAAGGCCGCCCGCACGCTGGTGCTGGAACCGGGTGCCTACCCGCCGGCAGCGGTTCTGGCCAACTTCAAGGAGAAGGACGTGGACACCCTGCTGGATCTGATGAAGCAGGCACAGGTCACCATTCCGCTCAAGGCCGTTGTGACTCCCTCCAACCGCAGCTGGGTGTTCGGCGATCTGCTGGCCCACCTGCAGGAGGAGCACGCCGCCTTTACCGCCGCAAAGGAGAACCACACCGTATGAAGACCCGCGCAAAACGTTTCGTCAGCGCCCTGCTGGCCGGGGTGCTCTGCCTGAGCCTGCTGGCAGGCTGTGCCTCCAAAAAGAAAGAGCTTACCCGCTATTCCACCGGTTTTTTATGATGTGTTCGATACCGTAACGCAGGTGATCGCCTACTGCGAGAGCGAGGAAGAATTCAACACCCAGATGGATGCCCTGCACGCAGACCTTATTACCTATAACCAGCTGTATGATATCTACAACGATTACCCCGGCGTGACCAACGTCAAGACCATCAACGACAATGCCGGCAGCGCTCCGGTGGAGGTGGACGACCGCATCCTCTCCATGCTGGAGCTGGCCGACCAGATGTACCAGACCACCAACGGCAAGCTGAACATTGCCATGGGCAGCGTGCTGAATATCTGGCACAATTACCGCGAAGCTGCCGAAGCCGCCGAGACGGATGCCGACAACAAGCTGCCCACCATGGAAGAGCTGGAAGCAGCCGCCCAGCACTGTGATATCAACAACGTGATCATCGACGCGGATGCCAAGACCGTTTATCTGGCCGACCCGGAAATGTCGCTGGATGTGGGCAGCGTGGGCAAGGGCTACGCCGTGGAAATGGTGTGTCAGGCTGCTGAGGCCCGCGGCCTGACCAGCGCTCTGGTGAGCGTGGGCGGCAATCTGCGCGCCATTGGTGTAAAACCGGACGGCAGCCAGTGGACCGGCGGCGTGGAAAACCCATGGAGCTCTTCGGATGTATACACCTCGGATTCCATGCTGGACGGTGCCATCAACATGAGCGATATGGCCCTTGTGACCAGCGGCGACTACCAGCGCTACTACGTGGTGGACGGCAAGCGCTACCACCACCTGATCGACCCGGACACCCTGTTCCCCGCCGCCTACTTTAACGGCGTGACCGTGCTGTGCAGCGACTCCGGCCTTGCCGACTGCCTGACCACCGGCCTGTTCTGCCAGCCGCTGGAGGACGGGATGAAGATCGTGGAAAGTCTGGACGGCGTGGAAGCCATGTGGTGCACACCGGATCAGCAGGTCATCACCTCTTCCGGCTGGGATTCCCATTTGAAAAAGTAACCCTTAAAACGGCAAAAGGCCGACGCAGTGCTGCGTCGGCCTTTTGCTGTTTTATCAGATGGTGAACTGCACCACACAGAATGCCGCGTAGATGCACAGCAGCGCAATGCCCTGCGGGCGGCTCAGCTTGCCCTTGAAGAGGGCGGGCAGGGTGAGCAGCAGCATCACGGCGAACATGACCGGGAACTCCAGCACCAGCGATGCATTGTGGCCGAAGAGCATGGAGTTCTGCGGAATGCTAAAGGGTGCCACCGTGGCGGAAACACCGCTCACCAGCACCAGATTGAACACGTTTGCACCAATGACATTGCCCAGCGAAAGTGCACCATGGCCCTTTGCCAGCGAGGTGATGGCCGTGACCAGCTCCGGCAGCGAGGTGCCCAGTGCCACAAAGGTGAGCGCGATCACCGACTCCGGCACGCCCAGTGCCTGTGCGATCAGGGTACCGTTATCCACCAGCAGGTTGGCACCCACGGCAATGAGCACCGCGCCCACGGCCAGCAGACCCAGCTCCTTGGCAAAGGATGCATTTTCTTCCGGTTCTTCCTCTTCTTCCGGGGCGGGGGCGTTCTTCATGGCCATCACGTTGCAGATGATATACGCTGCGAACATGGCCAGAAGGATCAGGCCCACCGGGCGGGAGAAGTAGCCGGTGGTGTAGGCCACACCGGCATAGAAGGCCGCTGCCACAAAGAAGAACAGCACCGGCGTGCGCAGGCTCTTGGGGTCTACCTTGCCCGGCTTCACCGCAATGGTGAGGGCCGCAATGAGCGATGCATTGCAGATGATCGAACCGATGGCGTTGCCGTAGGCGATCTCGCCGTGGCCGGTAAAGGCCGAGGTGGTGGAGACCATCACCTCCGGCAGGGTGGTGCCGATGGACACCACGGTGGCACCGATGAGCAGCTCCGGCACATGGAAGCGGCGGGCAATGCCCGTGGCACCATCCACGAACCAGTCACCGCCCTTGATGAGGCACAGCAGGCCCACGATGAACAGCAAAACAGGAATGAGCATAGTTTTCTCCTTTTGTTTTGGCAGAGCAGCAATAAAAAAGAGGCCTTTATTACATCCTGCCCAAAAACGGGAAAGTGTAATAAAAGTCTCAAGCTTCCGGTGACACAGCGGGCATTTCTGCCGGGATGTCGCTGCGCCACAGCGCACCGTTTTTGCAAAACGAGCGCCCTTTACTCCCTTTTATCCGAAAAATATTATACCGGTTTTTGCACCAAAGTGCAAGAGGAGCGTTGAAATTTCATCCGGCCTTGGCTACTTTCTTCGCGTTGGGATAAATACGCTCCATGCGGGCATCGTCAAAATGCGCATCCAGCAGCATATCGATGCTGTTCTTGGGGCCTTCACCGCTGGTGCGGGCATCGTACCGGGCCAGCGCCAGCGCACTGGTGAGCATGTTCACCGCCATGAATACGGCCAGCAGGACGGTCATCCATGGGCGGACGCGGCTGCGCACCTTCTTCATGCCTCTGAGCACCAGCGGATAGCCGTAGCGCATCCATATCACCGCCGCAATGCCCCAGAAGAAGCAGTACAGCAGGTTGATGCGCCCGCCCAGATTGAACTTGAACTTGCTGTAGTCCCAGAACACGGTGCCGAACAGCAGCTCGGTGACGGCGCTGCACACGTATTCGTACACACCGCCCATGACGGTGCCGAAGGCGAACAGGTAGCGGTCGCTCCGGTCCTTTTCCTGACGCAGCAGCACCGTTGCCAGCACCAGCGCCAGACCCCACACCACGCTGAACGGCCCCCAGACCAGACTGGAGCGGCTCATCCAGACCCCGGCGGTCACGCGGCAGAACACCGTCTCCACCATGTCGCCCAGAAACGCGCCGATCACGAACAGCCACAGCAGGTCGGACACGCTGAGGAAGTTCTTTTCCCCCTTCCGGAGCGCAGTCTGCTCCTGCCGGGCCGCAGCCGGGTAAGCATACTGGATGCGTTTTTCAATGTAAAGCGCGATCCTGCGGCGCAGCGTGTCCGACCGCTCCCCCAGTCTCTGGTTGAGCTGCTCCAGCATCGGGTGCCGGGCCGCATACTGCTGCACCAGCACCGCCGAACCGATCTGGTCCAGCACCGCCACCGTCAGCGAGACCCATACTGCCGGGCGCAGCAGCCAGACAGGGATCTGCGCACACAGCCGCAGCAGCACATCATTGCCCCACAGCACACTTGCCGTGCCCAGCGCACCCCACAGCAGCGAATACTGCAGGCACACATAGCCGTTCAGATTGAATTTTTTTTCCGGAATAGTCCCACCACTTGCGGCGGTGCAGGCGTTCCAGCAGCTTGGCGGTGATCCATTCCATCACCGTTGCCGCCATCATACAGGCAAAGAACAGGTAGACCGGCTCGGTGCGCAGGTCGCCGAAACTCACGGCCAGCAGTACGCCGGTGGTACCGTAGATAAAGCAGAACGGGCCTGCCGCCGCACCGCGGTTGGCAAACCTTCCGCCCCGGATGGTCGCGACTACCGTCTCCGCCACCCAGCCCAGAAAGGAATATACTAGATAAATAACACCCAAAGTATAAAAGTTCAGCGTCATAAGGTTCCTTTCGCTTCCAGTTTTTTCTTACTGCATTGATTGTACCCGTTTTGGGCGCTGTGTACAAGAGCCGTGCAGAAATTTTGTCACTCTGCGACGCGGCAGGCTCTCCGGGCATCTCTGAAAAGACGAAGATCCAGCCTGTTGCTTTGTTTTCAGATACATCTTAGAAAAAGGCCCTGCCATCCCGAAGGACAGCAGGGCTCAAAATTACAGCTTGAATTTACAGAGCGGAATCACAGCTGGCTCTTATACAGCTCCACGATCTCTTCCACGCTGGTGTCGCGGGGATTGCCGGGACGGCAGGCGTCTGCAAATGCGGACTCGGCGAGGAACTGGATATCCTCTTCCTTCAGGATGCCGTGCAGATTTGTGGGGATGCCCACGTCTGCGCTCAGCTGCTTGACGGCGGCGATGGTGGCATCGGCGGCTTCCACATCGTTCATCTCATCGATGCCCACAACGCCCATGGCCTTGCCCACGGCGCGGTAGCGCTCACCGGCAACGGACTTGTTGTACTCCAGACCCACCGGCAGCAGGATGGCGCAGGCCACACCGTGCGGGGTGTCGTACAGAGCGGACAGGCCGTGTGCCATGGAGTGGACGATGCCCAGACCCACATTGGAGAAGCCCATGCCGGCGATGTACTGGCCCAGAGCCATGCCCTCGCGGCCTTCCGGGGTGTTCTGCACTGCGCCGCGCAGGCTCTGGCTGATGAGCTTGATGGCTTCCAGATGGAACATATCGGAGATGACGCAGTGGCCCTTGGTGATGTAGCCCTCGATGGCGTGGGTCAGAGCGTCCATGCCGGTGGCAGCGGTCAGGCCCTTGGGCATGGAGGACATCATATCGGGATCGACCACGGCGATCTCGGGGATATCGTTGGTATCCACGCAGACGAACTTGCGCTTCTTCTCCACATCGGTGATGACGTAGTTGATGGTGACCTCGGCAGCAGTGCCGGCGGTGGTGGGAACAGCGATGGTGAACACCGCGTGCTTCTTGGTGGGAGCAACACCTTCCAGAGAGCGGACATCCGCAAACTCGGGGTTATTGATGATGATGCCGATGGCCTTTGCGGTATCCATGGAGGAGCCGCCGCCGATGGTCACGATGCAGTCAGCCTCGGCGGCCTTGAAAGCGGCCACGCCGTCCTGCACGTTGGCGATGGTGGGGTTGGGCTTGATCTCGCTGTAAACAGCATAGGCAAAGTTTGCAGCATCCAGCAGATCGGTGACCTTCTTGGTGACGCCGAACTTGATCAGGTCGGGGTCGGAGCAGACGAATGCCTTCTTGTAGCCGCGGGCGGTCAGTTCGGGAACGATGTTCTCAATGGCACCGTGGCCATGGTAGGAGATGGTATTCAGAACGATGCGGTCAGCCATAGTTATTTTTCCTCCAAATCTCTTTTCCGCCGCTTTCCGGGCGGAGCTCTCTGTTTTTCAGCATAGCACATTGTCAAAAGCTTTGCAATGTGAAATTGTTTGAATTTATTGTAAATTTTTTTACAATGTGCAGTTGATTTTTATGGGGTCAACCTTTTTTCCAAACATTTGCCCCACAGTTTTTATGGTGGTTTTTTTCTTTTTCCCCTTGACAAACAGAGCAAATCGTGTATTATTGTATCAAGCGCTTAATACAGCAAGACAAGGAGATGATACCATGGGCGAACAGTTTGATGCCAGCCGCCCGATCTATGCCCAGCTTGTGGAACGGCTGAAGGCCCGGATCCTGGCCGGCACCTACCCGCCGGGCGGGCATCTGGATTCGGTACGTGATCTGGCCGCAGCCGCCGGGGTGAACCCAAACACGATGCAGCGGGCCCTTGCCCAGCTGGAGACGGAAGGACTGGTGCGCACCGAACGCACTGCAGGCCGCTATGTTACGGAGGATACTGCATTGATCGAACAGCTTCGCGCCGACACCGCCCGGACGCTGGCGTCGGATTTTCTGGAAAAGATGCGCGGCATCGGCTACAGTCCCGCACAGGCGGTCGCGCTTTTGGAACACTGGGACGCAAAGGAGGATCGCAATGAATGAGCTTTTGAGCTGTGAAGCACTGACCAAGTGCTACCAGAAGGATAAGACCGCACTGGAAAATGTAGACCTGCACATCGGCTTTGGCCGCATCGTGGGCCTGCTTGGCCCCAACGGCAGCGGCAAGACCACCCTCATCAAGCTGGCGAACGGTCTGCTGCAGCCCAGTGCAGGCAGCATCCGGATCGCCGGCATGACCCCCGGGCCGGACACCAAAGCCATCGTGTCCTATCTGCCGGACGCCGACTGGCTGCCGGACTGGATGCGTGTGGAGCAGCTGGTGGAAATGTTCCACGAATTTTATGCCGATTTTGACCCCGCTAAGGCAAACGAAATGCTGGCCCGGCTGGAACTGGAACCGAAGGCGCGGCTCAAGACCCTCTCCAAGGGCAGCAAGGAAAAGGGTACAGCTGATCCTGGCCATGAGCCGCGCCGCAAAAGCTCTACCTGCTGGATGAGCCCATTGGCGGCGTGGACCCTGCCGCCCGGGACTACATCCTGAGCACCATCCTGAACAACTACAGCCGGGATGCGACCGTCATTCTTTCCACCCACCTCATCGGCGATATCGAGCCCATTCTGGACGAAGCCGTCTTTTTGAAGGATGGCCGGGTGTTCGCCCACCGCAATGCCGAAGAGCTGCGCGAGACCGAGGGCATGAGCGTGGATGCATATTTCCGGGAGGTATTCAAATGCTGAAACAGCTGTTAAAATATGAATTCAAGGCCACCGGCCGCACCTACGGCGGGCTGTATCTGGCCCTTGTTGCGCTGGCAGTGCTGAGCGGCTTTTCCCTGCGCAGCTCTTCCAAGGACAACTTTGCATCTCTGCTGCTGTTCGCCTACATGATCGTAGCCGTTGCGGTGGCAGTGGTGTCCGTGATGACCATTGTCACCCGCTTCACCCGCAATCTGCTGGGCCGCGAAGGCTACCTGATGCACACCCTGCCGGTGACGGAAAGCCAGCTCATCCTTTCCAAGCTGATCTCCAGCGTGGTGTGGATGCTTTGCAGCAGCATCGTGGGTATTTTCTCCTTTGCGGTGATGCTGCTGGCTCTGTCTCTGAACAGCGCGGCCCTGCAGCAGCTGCCGGAGCTGTGGCAGAAAGTGGTAGAGATCTTCCGAGAGATCTTCCGCATGACCGGCAGCTCCGGGTGGCTCTGGCTGGTCTTTGAAACGCTGAACGGGCTGGTGGCACTGGTGTCCAGCATCCTGTGCATCTATGCCGCTTGCATGATCGGCCACCAGTTCAAAAAGCACATGGTCCCGGCCGGTATTCTGGCATTTTTCCTGCTGTCCTTCCTGCAGAACTGGCTGAGCTCCGGTGTCAGCAGTGCCGACATGCTGCAGGCTGTTTCCGATCCCACCCTTGGCGGTGTAGATGTTTCTATTGCTGCGCCCAGTGCGTTCACCACCCTGTTCGGGCTGGCGGTCAGCATCGCCTTTGCCGCAGGATACTTTCTGCTGACCCGCTGGCTGATGGAACATAAGCTGAATCTGGAATGATCTTAATGTCCTCCGCTTTCGTTCTGGGCATTTTCAGCGAAACTACTTCTTAATTGCAATTTGTAAAAGGCCGAACCATAAACTTCATCTGATACAAAAAACATCTGCAAGCTGCCCCATTCCGGGCAAAGCTTGCAGATGTTTTTCTTGTTATAAAGTGTTCAGCACTCGTCGTACTGCTTTTTCAGGTAGTTCAGGCATTCCACCGCGTTTTCCGGGGTGGTGTTCTCCAGCGTTGCAAAGAGATAGGGCTTTTCCTGCTTTGCAAAGCGCAGGATGGTGCGGTAGTCCTCCATGCCTCCCTGCCCTGCACCCGTAGCAGCCAGCTGGCCGCCTGCATCCTTGCGCAGGAAATCCTTGAAGTGGATCATGGCAATGTCCTTGCCCAGAAGCTCGATGGCCTCGGCGAACACTTCCTCGCGGCGGTCCACATTTTCCATGTACGGAAGCATTTTTATCGCAAACCTCAAACATTTTTTGATAAGGCTTATTATTCTTATGGGTTGCGTTATACATAAGTTTTTCCTTAGCGCTGAGCTTATCTTTAACGTAACCGACAACTATTACGGCATAAAGCCTGTGCCTTTTTTGGCAAATCAATTGCTTTGTAAACTTTATTTTCATCATAAGTGCCTGAAACCCAACAGGTACCCAAACCATGATAAACGCATTGAAGCACGATTGACTCTCCCCAATAGCCGCTTTTAATCCTTGCCGCTTCGCTGTCTTCGCCGCATACTGCAATATACGAAAATCTGCCGGAGAAAATCTTGAATGCAGGTGTTCCGTCCTCAACAAGCTGAAATTCAAGACCGCTTGCCTCGTTAACTGCATCGACCATATTTTTCAGCACTTCAAGAATACTCTTATCAAGCGCTCTTGCTTTATATGTTCTTCTTGATGTGCGCATATCTATTGCTTTTATATATTCTTCGTTTGTCATAATAAAATTCCTAATCAATAACTTATTCTATACAGTAAATATATCACAATTATATTTCAAATTCAACATTGTAATGCTTAATCCACGCATAAATTTGATAAATATAAGCCGCAATTTGAGGAATACCCATAAGTTGACCGTACCACGGCTCGGGGAGTGAGTCGGGATTTCGCAAAAGAAGATATAAATTGTCAATATCTATCCAGTCCATAAGCGGAGTCGATTTATCGGTAAGCGCAATTGCAAGAAGTTCCTTAACCCTTGCAAAATAAGCGGGATTATGAGTTTTTGGATAAGGACTTTTCTTTCTCCACGCAATTTCCTTTGGCAAATCGTTTTCAAACGCTTTTCTCAGTATTCCCTTTTCCCTGCCGTCAAGCGCCTTAATATTCCATGGCATATTATATGCATATTCAACAAGCCTGTAATCACAAAACGGAACTCTGACCTCAAGTGACGAAGCCATACTCATATTATCTTTTCTTGCAAGGAGCGTTTGCATAAACCAATTTAGATTAAGTACAAACATTTCTCTCATTCTTTTATTGATTTGTCGTCGCTCTCTAAATACGATATATTTTTAAGCGTATTTTTATAAGCGCTTTGCAAATATTCCTCGCCGTCGCTTAAAAAGCCGTTTTTAAGTATTCTTTGCCTGATGTTAGTATTTCTTGCCCAAGGAAAAACATTTTCAAAAAGAATCTCTTTTTTGTGATACCAAGGATAACCTGCAAATATTTCGTCGGCGCACTCGCCCGAAAGGCAAACGGTAAAATCTTTTTTTACCTCCTTGCAAAACAGCATTAGTGAAGAATCAATATCAACAAATCCGGGAACGCCACGTTCGATTACCGCTTCCTCAAGCGCATTCGCAACGTCAACATTATTTAAAACAATATTGTGATGATTAGAGCCTATATAGCTTGAAATCACGTCAATATAATCCGAATCCTTATTTGGCTGAAACAGGCTTTTTTTGAAATATTTGTCATTATCCGTATAATCGACCGAATAGGTATCAAGCGTTTTCCCGCTTTCCTTATATTTGTCGCTTGCAATTTTTGAAATAATTGAGGAATCAAGCCCACCCGACAAAAATGTTGCAAGGGGCACGTCGCTTACAAGCTGACGTTCAATCGAGTCCTTAACAAGAAGGTAGGTATGTTCTGCCGCCGTCTCCTCGTTTTCATCAAACTCCTTAGCCTCTAATTTCCAATAAGGATATGTTTTGATTTCGCCGTTTTTATATGTCAGGCAAAAAGCAGGCGGAAGTTCACAAATATCCTTAAAAATTGCCTTACCGATTGTTTTTGCGGGGCCGAGCATAAATATCTCATAAAGTCCCTCTTCGTCAACCGCACTTTTAACATAAGGTTGACACAAAAGCGTATCAATCTTGCTTGCGAAAGAAAATGTAATTTTTTGTTTTATTATAGAAAAATGGTTTAACACCTATTCTGTCACGGCAGGCAAAAAGTGAGTTTTCCGTTTTTATCATAAATTGCATAGGCAAAAATCCCGTTCAGCATTTTTTACACTTTCATTTCCCCATTTATCATAAGCCTTTAATACAACCTCGGTATCGCAATGAGTATCAAACTTATAACCGAAGCCTTCAAGCTCATTTCTTACTTCATCCGTATTATAAATCTCACCGTTATAGACTATAACATATTTGCCGAAATGCATTGGCTGAGCGCCGTTTTCAACATCGATTACCGAAAGCCGCCTGTGAATAAGCGCCACCTCTGGTGTAAGATAAAGGCCTGCTACA